>ERZ724505.1597-NODE-1597-length-12224-cov-70.396499_pt1 | contig 12224 bp, 18 predicted proteins | sample MGYA00376038_ERZ724505 | MGnify/ENA primary metagenome ERZ724505 (study PRJEB28724, sample SAMN07190884) | wastewater metagenome | isolation source: effluent of sewage treatment plant in Hong Hong | place: Hong Kong | collected 2016-03-17 ... | reverse complement strand
ATATTAAATTATATTTAGTAAGAACATTGTTGACATCGACTCGATCATTTTCCCATCTTCTCATATGTACGACATCAACATAATTTTGAAGAATATCTATCCAAGTACCTCTATGGGTTTTTCCAGTCCAATCTGTATACTTTGTAATTGATCCGTAATGTAATTTATATTCTTCAACTAATACTGCCCAGGCATCTTTATCGTCTTTGCAATTAATTAGTAAATTATAAACTTTATAATCAGAATATATTTTAGGAAATGGGTGATAGGTATCAACTGGATCTCCCGCAAGACATTGAAAATAAAACCAAAGTCTTCCGTAACCTTTAACTTTATAAGTTTTTTTAGGTTTTAATCCAGAAGATATTTTAGTTTGAAGTTCTAGTTCACCAAAACCAGAACAATCGGTAATAGTTTCTGTTCTTGGGTTAAATAATAAACCAGGAGTTTGGCGAGCATCCTTATCTTCAGTACAAACTATAATACGTTTTTTAGTTTTATGTCCTAAATACTGCCAGGTTGAAATTAAATCATCTGCTTCACATTGAACAGAATATTCAACTGGATATAAAGTAGCTAAAAGATCTCGAATTTCTTTCAAACATACAGGACGAAAAGAATTAGCACGATCTTTATATTTAGTAAATAAAGGAAGATCATCTCTAAAGTTTCCTTTACCACCCATTACTATTAGTACTTTATCACAATTAGTTAATTTTTTAAATTTATTAACTTTCCCAAGAATAATAAATTTAGCTGCATTAAGATAATTATTAGTTGTTCTTTGTTTATCCTGAATTTCATAACCAGTTATATCTACTATAGAAGAACTGTGAGCACTTTTAAATTCAGTTTTATTTTTATGTGTAGTTATTTTACCGACAGGGATGAACCACATCTACATATCTTTCTACAACTGTTGAAGCTGCTAAAAAAGCTATAAAATCGCCATCAATAACTAAAAGATTATTATGATCAGTCATAATATGTCCTTAATTTGTATTTCTTTCTTTAATTCTTCTAATAAGGGAACAGAAAAACATTCATATTTACCAAAAAAGATATTAAAGGTAAATATGAAAAATCTTTATATTTCTGTATTAATTGTTGCTCATACTGAGAACATAATAGTCCATTATTAAATTCTAAATATGTTAGTACATTATAATCATAAGGAAGGGATTTTTTACTATTATAACGTTTACCTATAGATTGAAATGTTTTACCAATCTTAATAAATTGTTCTTTATTATTAGTACAAAATAAAATATAAACTTTAAACGATTGAAAATACTTAGAAGCTTTTCCCGCTTCATCCCATTTTTTCCCAGTCCATAAGTTTTGATTAGGATCAGATTTAATATAACTACAAGAAATACAACCTTCCCTTTTAAATGATTATCAAGAGTTTAATAAATATTTAAAATAACTGTCAATATATTTTAAGTTATTTTTATTCATCATCTAACTCTTCAAATGATTCTTCTTCAGGTGTTTCAATTACTTTTGTATTAGGTGTGAATAATTTAGATTTAAGAAATTCAAAATCTTCTTTAGAATTTCTATAAAAATCATATACAGAATCCCTACCTTGGAATTTTAATTCTTCTCCAGTAGAAGAAACTAAATTAAACCAAGCACCACCTCGAACAATAATTCCTTTTTCAACAGCGACATCTACGGCTTCAATAACTTGGTCAATACCTTCTCCAAAGATTAAGGAGATTTCTTCCACCTTATAGGGGTTATTCATCCTATTCTTAATAGTACGTGCCCTTATTACTTGCCCGATAGGTTCTTCACCTTTTTTAATCCAATCTTTTCTAGCTACAGAAATACGTAAAGAAGGATAGAATTTAACAGAATTACCACCAGGGGTTACATCAGGAGCACCATAAATACCAATACCAGCTCTTACTTGATTAATAAATAAAATAGCTGTATTAGTTTTCTTAGCAGAAGAAGTAAGATTTTTCATAGGAGCTGATAACAATCTAGCTAATACAGCCATATGTTGATCACCAACATCACCGTTAACTTCTTGTTCTGTACGTAAAGAAGCAATAGAATCTAGAATAATCACTGAACAGACCCCAGCTTCACAGAACTCTTCCATTACTGTTAAAGCTTGAACACCAGAATCAGGTTGAATAAGAAGAAACTTTTCTTCAGAAGTATCAACACCAAGTTTTCTACAATATGCAAGATCTACAGCTTGTTCACAATCGACGTAGACTACTAATTCATTTGGATACTGTCTTTGAGCATTAGCTGCAATTAAGTAACAAAGAGTACTTTTACCAGCACCACTTTGACCATGAATTTCAGTTAACCTTCCTCTTGGAATTCCACCAATACCAATAATATTATCTAATTTTAAACTACCAGTAGAAATAGGATCAATAGGTGGGATATTATTAGGATCAACAATAAACTCTTGTCCGATACTTTTTTCTTAACTTGTTTACTACACCACTGATAGCTTTTTTACGTTCACTATTTGATAATGACATTATATTTTACACCATTGTTTTTAATTCATTAGTCTTCATAACATTCAGACTAGTTAATCTTGCATTAATTTGATTTAATTTATAACTTTGAGCTTGCCAAAATTCATAAACAATTTCTGCTTGCAACATAATTCTCCATTCTTTTTGAGAGTTATTCAAAGCCATTCGCTCCAAGTTTTCTTGACTTGGTAATCGTTTAGTTGATGTAGATTCAATTTCTTCTACAATAAGATTTTTTTCTTTATTTAATTGAAGTTGATATTTTGCTTTAGCTAATAAATAAGAAGATTTACTTAAGGATAAATGTTTACCAACTATCTCTAAGTTTTTAATCGCTGCTCGATTAATTAATTCAATTTCTTCTACATTATTACTAATAACTTCAGGAATACTTAATTCTGAAGCCCAATCTTCTAGGGATTTATGTCTATAAGTAATAGCTTCAATAGTGAATTCATTCCACTCTTCATATTCTTTATAATCTGTTAATAATTCTTGTGACATTATAATTTATCTTTATAAGTTAATAATAAATGAGCATACATAGTTAAATTTAAAGCCATATCATTTTTATCTGATAATAACTTAAGATTTAATTCGGAGTAATTTAAAGAAAGAGAATCCCAAGAACTTTTATAAAATTCTTTTTTACAATCTTTAGCTATATCTAACAATAAATTACCAATAATAATAATTTTATCTTTATTTTTTAAACTACTGTAGTCATGACTTTCTTTTAAATCAGTTAAAATAGAAATAATAAAATCATCTTTATTTTCCATTTTCAAATCTCTCTGGATATAGATGTACTATAGCACTAGCAACACCAATTGCTGCTGCATCAGATACATCATAAGAAGGCCAGGTAATCTTATCATAATCTTTTAAAAAATTAGATAATCCAGACCTTACTTCTTGTTTTGTTGCTTTCCCAGTACCACCAACAATTTTTTTAACTCTATTAGGAGCAATATGAATAATTGGTATATTATTCATAGCAAATAATAATTGATATACTGCTGCTGTTGAGGCCAATTTAGTAAGACCTTGGCCCCCAAAAGCAAAACCTTCTAAAACTGCATAATCAATATATTCAATATAATCTTTAACAAATAACGACATCATATTATAAGATTGTAATTCACATTGAAATACTTTTTCATTAGGTGCTGGTTTAACTTTAATATGAACTTTTGCTAATATTTCAAAGATGTCTTGATCATTTTCATCTTTATAATGAGTAACAATAGCTACACCAGTATTTCTTTTAGAAGAATCAACAGCTAAAATAACAATTTTATTATCTTTCATTATAAATATGCTCTTTGTCTGTTGGTAGTATAAGATTGTAATAATTTGGAGTAGGCTTGTTGTACAGAAGATATTGCCTCTTGATCTAAAGGATCACCGGCAATAATGACAAGAATGGTAATTAGTCTTATGAATAGAAGAATATGATTTAAAAAAATGTAAAGTATTACATTCTTCACACAGAATAGAAAAATTCTTTTTAGATAAATGGGATTTTACACTATCGTCAAAAAAATAAACAATTTTTTTTGCATAAAATCTCATAATGGTTTGGATAAGAATAAACATAAACTTTGAATATAAAGTTTGTTGATACATAGAATTACCTTAAAGTGTATATTTTTTTAATACTTCAATAATAGATTCTAAATTATGAATAATGATTTGAATATCAGTTTTATTATTACTTTCAGTAATTACTGAAGTTTCTTTTACATCTTGATCATCTTCTTCTGGTAAAGAAGAGAGTACATCGTCAGGAGTAGAAATAACTTTTTCATCTAAAGGAGTAGTAAATACTGGAATAATTGGAATATCAATTAAATTTTTACCAAGCTTAATTGTTTCTTGCATTAAAGACCAAGCTAGTTTTTTATTTGAAACTGAGGTTGTCTTTAATTCTGAAATATTAAAAGAAACTCCAGAAATAAGTAAATTTAACTGTTTATCATAAAAAGGATTAAAAGAAGTTTCAAAAGACAGAATATTTTTTTTATTTTGAAATAAAGACATAATAGAGTTTTTAGTGTCTGAAAAACAAAATATAATATTAAAACTATCTAAAATTGTAAGAGAATTATGAATATCACTAACAGTATGAAAAATTAATTCTGAAACAATTGAATCTGCTTTTTTAAAAGATTCTAATAATTCTGTTTTAGATGAATCATTAATTTCATCTTCATTTGTAATAATTAAAATTTTCAAATATAAAACCTCTGTTTAATAAAATAATGTGTTGCTTGAAAACTAAATCAAGCAACACAGGGTCACATTAATAATAAGTATTTGTACGACGATCAATAGTAGGATGACAATGTAAATTTAAAGTAGAGTTAAATTCACAGTCAAAATTACTTGTCATAAAATGACGAGTAAGCTCAGCCTTTTTAAGGCGTGTACAAGTACCAGTAATAGAATTAATCCCAGAGATAAAACCAGAAGAAGAGTAATTTAAAGTTTTATGCGCAAGATAATAATTCGCAGTAGAAGCATGGATAGAGCCATCTCGATTAATGCAATTGTGTTTAATTAAAGCAATTTTTTTATCGCGTCGTGAAACACCAACCACAACATAATCATGACCACGGGTATCATGCCATAGTCTTACAATAGTTCCAAGGGAAATCCGGGAGTTGTTTTTTGAAATCATATTAAGTAACCTTTGTATATTTTAGAATAGTTAGTTCTTCATTTTGATAAAGAACCGTAGAGGGGTAAGTTAAAATTAGAGAATAAATATCTTTATTTAAATAAACATCTACATCAGTGGCTACATTGTTAAACAGCGTAACATACCAAGTAGTTATTTCTTTACTAAATAACGAATATATTTCATTCCCACCAATAATAATAAATTTAGAATACGTGTTTAAAATATCTTCTTTAGTAAGAGAACTAGTTTTAGATAAAACTAGTAATTCTCTATCTTTTAATTTAAAATTTAGACTTTCTGCAGTTTTTCTACCTACTACACAATAACGATATTGTTTAGAAATATTAGAAAAATGAGACATGTCGATTGAATTTTTAAATAGAATATTATTTTTATACCCTAATCCTAAGTTTTTATCTACAGCTAAAATAGCTGCAATATCATTCTTGACATCTTCCCCGGCCTCTAAGCTGGGGATTCCTCCTACGAGACGCTCATGCCCGAGCGCAAGAATATTCAGTGCTGAGTTTATGTCTCGATCATGGAGTGTACCGCACTCCATGCACTGCCATTCTCTTATTCCAAGACCGTTAATTCCACGTGGCCCAGTATCTCCACGACAAAAATTACAGGTTCGGGTGGTATATGATTCATTGACTTCTTCAAACCATACTCCTGCGTTCTCGCATTTATACTTGAGCATGGTTTTTAGAGCTGAAAATCCTGTATCCAAAACAGATTTCGCCATTTTAGTTTTTACAAGTTTTTTGGCACTTAAATCACCTACAACGATAAGTGCATTTTCTTTTACAAGCTTTGAGCTTACTTTATGCAAGTAGTCTTTACGACAATTTGCAATCTTAGCATGTAATACACGAACATGCTTTTTATTTCTTGCTCGTTGAGCAATTCCTAGTTTTTGCTCATACTTACGGTAGTAATTAGGACTTGCAATTACAACACCATCAGAACAAGTAGCAATATTTTTTAATCCAAGATCAATACCGATTGCTTTGGTTGCCATTGGTTTTTCTTGCTTTGGAGAGTCAATCACAAGGCACACATACCAACGCCCACGACTATCCTCAACAAATGAACCTGTTCTGACATTGTATTTGCTTAAACCGTAGCTGTCCCATAGTTTGAATTGATGTTTGCCGTATTGAACGTATCCATCAGCATATTTGATTGCTGCTTTCTTGAACGGTATCCAGCCCAATGAACGCCTAGCTGATTTTTTATCGCTGACTCGCCATTTCAATTTTGCTTTTTTGAATTGCTTGCGTCTTGTCACTAATTCTTCTGTGATCGCCTGAATCGTCTGACTATGTAAATTACATTCTTTCGATGCGCCTTTTGTGTATTTGGCAATGTCGTATTCTGAAAAGAATTGTTGTTTTCGTTGTAGATGTTTAAAACATAAATCATTTACATAATTCCAGACAAAATTCACCTCAGATGCCATCTGATTTAGCACCGTGCAGTGTTTATCTTTTATGCGTAATTTGAGTGTCTTCATGCAATTATTTTAACCGTATTTTTATTAATAGTAATTATAGCAAAAGTATTTAAAACGACATCTCATGTTGTATGGATTACGCCAGTCGCTTATATCCTCGGGCTAAACCCCGAGGTTTTACACTCCAATGGATAATTTATAGTCTAACTGAACGATGAGAACAGTAAACAAAATTCTTATTTTTAATAGCAGTAATATTTAATTCTGTATTTTTAAATCGTTTAATCATATCACTATATAGTACAACTTTATAGTTTTTATGATTTAATTCTTGAATAATATCTTTATAAAAACCATTTAAATCTACTCCACAGATATGTACTTCATATAAGTGAGGTGGAAATAATTGGCTAAACATACTACCATTATAAGTAACTTGTTCTGAATTATTTTCAACAATAGTAAGATTATTCCATTTATCAAAAAGAGAATAATTGAATACTGAATAAGAAACTTGTTTTGAATAAGGAACTTTATTAGTAAGAACGTTAATTTCTTTATTACTGTCTTGATAATCTAAAAGATTAACATAAGCAGTATAAATATTTTTATCATTAATTTGATTTAGAAATACAGAAATTTTATCAATAATATCTTTTCCATGATCTAGCTTCTTAAAAGAAGAAGGAGAAAAAAAAGTATCACCGATACCAGTTATTAATAGAATTTTATTTTTATGAGTCATGTATTATTTGACCTTTTTGCTAAGTTTAAATTGCCACATCTGCTTTTAACGCAGGATGTGAGTTATAGTTTTGAAGTTCAAAATCTTCAAATTTAAAATCATTAATATCCGTTACCTTTCTTTTAATTATTAATTTAGGTAAAGGATAAGGATCTCTAGTTATTTGCTCTTTAAGAGCGTCTAAATGATTTACATAAATATGCGTATCAGCAGCATTGTAAATAATTTCACCAACGTCTAATTCACATACATGTGCAACCATGTGCACAAGTAAAGCAGCACCTAGATAATTAAACGGCGCGCCAAGGAACAGATCGTTAGATCTGGTTAAAAAATAACCACTTAATTTTCCATCAATTACTTTGAATTGGATAAAATTACTATGACAAGGATTTAATACACCATTTCCAGCTTTTACATTATCTTCAAAAGATAGTTGTTCATCAGCTACAAATCTAGGATCAAATGCAGTCATAACAATACGACGTGAATTTGGATTTGATTTAATTAAATCTATACAACGTTGGAGTTGATCTATTGTATTATTTGGATCTTCTCTGTTTACTCGGTAAGCTCTCAAAACAGGACCATATAAATTACCAATAGTACCATTAGGATGATCATTATCATAACAGATCCATTCATCCCAGATAGTTGTATTATTATCTTTTAAATACTTACAATCAGAAGATCCTTGAATAAACATCCAAAGAGTTTCATGAAATGCTTGTCTATAAAAAACTTTCTTAGTAGTAAGAATTGGAAAACCTTCTTGTAAATTTAATCTTACAGAAGTTCCAAATACAGATAATGTATCTATACCAGTTCTATTTTTATGTATATGACCATTCTCTATAATATCTTTAACTATATTTTTATATTGAATATCAATATGTGTCATTATCTTCTTCCCAAGTTTGATCTATATATTCTGAAGATAAAGTATCTTCATATTCTAAAAAATCTTCAGGAAAGACATTAGAATCTTTTTTATTTCTTTTACTTTGTTTTTTCTTAGAAGATTTATAAAATGATTCATCTTCATCGTCGAATCTATTTTTCTTATTTATTTTAATAAATCCGACCTTTATAACTTTTTAAATTAAAAGACGACATTTTCAAATACCTGTAAAACAATGTTGTCCATATTACCCCAATCTGAATTAATTTCAAATACGTAATCACAATCTTTTTCTGTTATTTTATTTTCATAAAGATTGCTTATTTGTGATAAATTATTATTGTTTTTATCTTGTTTTTTTAAAAATATTTTAATTACATTAAAATCAGACAAAACTAAAGAATCTTCTACTAGTCTCCAATCGTCAATAATAATAATAGAACTAGAACTATTTTTAATTTTATTTTTTAAATATAAACTAAAAACATCATTTCCAAAAATAGATTTAATAAAAGAAGAATAAAGAATATATAAGTCTCTTGGAGTTTTATCTAAAAAATCTATTTTAATATCTTTCTTATCTTGTTTATATTCATCAATAGACAAACTAGAAGCAAATAATGAACTTATAGAACTATAAGTATGATAAGATGCTTCTTTAATAATAGTAGAGAAAGATAAAATAGAAGTTTTTATTTTAAAATTATCAAAATTACTTTTTAACTTTTTAGAAAAAGTACTTTTGCCAATAGATGGTTGATTTGAAGAAATAAGTATAACTATTTTATTATTATTTAACATATACTCAAAGCTTTTACTATTACGATTTGAAGTAGGTAATCATTTTTATTAATAAACATGGTACCTTGAATATTGTTTTGAGTAAGACTAATTGTAAAAGTAGAATTATAACCAGGAGGAATAAAGACAGATAATGGTCTCATTCCATATTGTTCTGTTAAATGTTTTACAGGTAAAATTAATCCAATGTGTCCTTCAGGAATGTTAAGTGCGACTCCAGAATCAATTGTAATTAAAGTATCTTTTCTATACCAGATATCTTCTGGACTATAAATATCAATTGAATATTTTTTAGAATCAATAGTAGGGTGTTTAACTCCTTCTCTTACTGATACGATAATATCAGAAAGAGAAATAGAATTAAGAGAGTTATTGTTCATCCGTGCCTCTTACAAGAATACCCCCCGCCCTTCAGGGCGGGGAGGAATTGCTGATTATTTTGTTTACGCATAACTATATCCGTCCATTAAGTGAATTGGTTTACAATGTTTATAAGACATAGTGATCTTGGTATTTCTGGTTTTTACATCAAAGTAACCTGTACTACGCACCGCTACACGGCCTACATAGGTACTTGCAGGTACTTTGGTTTTAGCTCCTTCAGGTATAACGGCTTTAACCATATCTCCTGTTTTAAAACCAAAGAAGTTTTTACTTCTAGGTTTTGGACTAGTTCTTGGAAACCCATATTTGTCCATACGACAGAATTGCCTTGAGCCTCGACCCACTGCTTTGATAATAAGCGGTTTTAAATTTGGTTCTACTTTGACAGTACTACCATCACTTGTACAAACCGCAGCATCAATCCAATGATCTTTGGGCAATCCAAGTGATAAACGATTTTGTTTAGTAGTTGAACCAAAACCAATTTTTAGAGTTGCACCAATGGCATCTGCCATGCCTCGGAGATTGTTCATCACATACCAACGAATACTGTTCATATGTGCAGCATCTTTGTGACTTGTATCTAAATGTTTTTTCACACGTTTTAATACACTTGGTTTACCTTTTAGGAAGGTTTCAACATCTTGATTACCTTTGGCCTGATTACAGGTTTCACAGGATAATACAAGATTGTTCAGACTATCTGTACCACCTTTACTTCTAGGTATAACGTGTTCAATCTCCATTTTGGCTTGACTAGCATGTATGCCACAGTAAATACAGTAATAGTTTTCACGTTCAAGTAGATAAGCTTTCTTATCAGCATATCCAAACATTTTACCTTGTTGATATTCAACACCTTTAATACTAGGGTTCTCAAGCTTTTGAGTGTCAAACTTAGCTGTCTCAAGTGCAAACTTGCTAAGGGGTGTTAATTTAGCAAAGCGGACAACCCAGTTTAAAATATTCTCAGCTTTGCTTACCAACGATGGTGGCAGCCATCCTTTAGGCTTAGTACGGTTGAGAAATCTAGCTTGGCGATAACGTGTTTTACGTTGTCTTTTGCTTCTGCGAATAGCACGTCTTGAATCAAGAGCAAATTTAATATTGGTTCTATGCTCAATGTGTGCAGCAAAGGCCACAGCATGGCCTGTGGCACCATGTACAACTAAGGCTACACCAGTGGTTTTAGAACCCTGGTCGATTTTGATTTCTATGTCTTGTAGATTGCTTTCTTCCCCAGTTCGATCATGCAAAATAATAGTAAATGGAAATCTGCGAAATACAGAAGCACGACCACTTGAAAGCAATTTTTTGGCTCGTGCTGGATAGCATGGCATCAGTGGTTTGCGGTTAGTATCCAAGACTAACACTTTATTAAAGTTTAATTGTTTAAACATATTTTTTTCCTTACGGAACCTAGTGATAAATCACTGTTGTAACGTTCACCTCGCCAATGTTATCTAAGCTTTGCAATTTAATGCCAAATTCAGGTTGACTTCTCTTACCCAAGAGATGTTTACAGAGCCTGCACAGGGTTTAGAGCTGGTGAAGCACTCTAAAGTGTGATAACTAAGATAACGTAGCTTAAAACTAAGGCTGGTCAACTAGGCTTTTGCAAGCCTCACCCTTTAGGGTGGGGTTGTTGACTTTAACTTTCTTCTTGAGCTGCCTGCTTTTCTTTAAAATCTGTAAGTTGTTTAATTCTTACGTTTAGAAGTTCTTCTGAAATTTTCTCAAATTGTGCTTTATCAATAACTTTTAAGTTTTCAACTAATTCGGTATAAAAGGCTTCAACAACAACACTAAGATTTAGATGACTAAAACTAGCTTCTTCGTGAAACATAGTTAAGTTATAAGAAAGAGTTAGTAGTTGTTTAATAATATGTGCTTGATCTTTTGTAAAAGCTTGGTCAATTTGAGCATTAGTTTCTTCAATCTCTTTTTGATAATACTCTTGCATTGATTCCATTGCTTTTTGTACAGAATTTCCTAGAGTTTCAGTATCGTTCATTTTTTAATAACCTATAATTTTTTAATTGTCTTAAAGTATCATTTATATTTGTATGCAATATTGCATATTGTTTTAAATTAATATTGTGCCACTGTTCAATATTTTTATAGAAATCATCTATTAATAAAGAATTTTCTGTAGCAAAATTTTGTTTGAGCTTAGATCCTAACACAAAATGATGAGGTAAGAAATCTAAATTATTTTTTATAAGCCACAATTGTTTTTGTCTTTTAATCTCGTCATTTTTACCATTAGGTTTCATGATTGATGAGAGTATTTTAACATCGATATTTAAATTCAACCAATATTCTATTAATTCTAAAAATACATAAAATTCACGAGTTGGTTCAGAATTTAAAAATGAATCATTATTAATACTTTCAAGAATTAGTGGATATATAAAATTTTCTTTTTCATCCTTATCAGAAAAAGAATTAATTTTTAAAACATATTCTTGTTCTGACATTCCTGCTATTTTTGCTAATTCTTTATCTTGGTTTACTAAAACCCCGATCCATATCTAAATAAATAGATGTAATAGTAGGTTTATTTATTAAACCAGTTGATTCTGCTTCTATGTTTATTTTATCTTTCTTCATTAAATCTAATTCTATTTTTTCATTAAAATGTAATTTATCAGAAGAAGGATATTTTGATAATAAATTATGTACTGTTGTGGACATAATAAAGTCCTTATATAAAGGTTAATGCAGTTTGTAAA
>ERZ724505.1596-NODE-1596-length-12225-cov-11.358094_pt1 | contig 12225 bp, 31 predicted proteins | sample MGYA00376038_ERZ724505 | MGnify/ENA primary metagenome ERZ724505 (study PRJEB28724, sample SAMN07190884) | wastewater metagenome | isolation source: effluent of sewage treatment plant in Hong Hong | place: Hong Kong | collected 2016-03-17 ... | reverse complement strand
TGTGAGCAGCCAATCGACCCTGATCTTTTCGGCGTAGTGAACCACCCGATGGCTCCAAGCCTTGACCACCTTGTGTCACGAGCCAATGGTGGACACAGCAGACAATCTAACCTTAAGCCAGCCCATCGTAAATGTAACTCCGAAAGAGGAGATTAAGTATGTACGTTAATCACCGAATGCAAGCTCTCGCACAGAAGCGTGTAGAGGTAGAGATGGCGAAGCTCGACGCCTCACTAGCCATGATGCCCGAGGAATCCACCAAGCGGGTACTAGCCCAGCTTGATAAGAAGCTGGAATACCTAGACGAGCAGATCGCTACCGCGAAGAGCTATCTGGACGCAGAGCTAAGCACGTACATGGGGAACGCCATGAAGGGCGCGATGCGGAGCCTTGAGGACGATGATTCGTAACCACGGCTGGAAGTTTCTCAGCGGCGCTGGCATCCTGCTTGTCATTGTCCTCTTTGCAGGCTGTGGCCTCTTTATGTCACTAGGGACTGAGGGTGTGACTGATAGGTATTTGGTATTTACGAAATCAGAGACTTTCGAGAATACTGATGCGCCGCTTCACGGAAAGTTTAATTCCTCTGATCTGTACGCTAGACTTGAAGAGGGTAAGACCTATCACTGTACGGTGAATGGCCTACGTGTGCCGCTCTTCTCGTCCTATCGCAACCTCTTGAAGTGTGAGCCTGCATGAGCTTGCTAGGCAATATCGGAGCCGCAACGGCAGCCGCAGAAATCCTTGCTGCGATTGAGGCTGAGCTAGCAAAGGCTGACCCAACAAATCGCGCAGCCCTTGAGAGGCTGCGCGATAAGGTCATTTCTATTAAGAACTCAGCCGATGCAGGCTGGTACTAGTCCATGTAGGGAGCGGCTGCCTCAGCGATGGCCGCACGGGCGTTAAGGTCGCGGTCGGCCTCACGGTTGGCGTCCTCAAGCTGCTGGAAAAGCTCCATAAGGCGCTTCTCCTCAGACTCGGTGTAGAGGCGCGGGCGCGTGTGAACTTCGCCGTCAGCCTCGAAAGTCTCTTCGGCGTTGAACTTGATTTCGTCAATGGCCGTCTGGATGCCAGCGATAGCCAGCCCATGCTCATTGACGCGCTCCTCCGTCTGCCAGTGCGTCCACACGGCGATGACTGCCTTGCACACGTCCGGCATAGCGCCCAGGTGATCGGGCGCAGCGTTGCCGGTGAAGTCACGCGCCATGAATGTGACATTGCCGTTCATCACGTCGATCTGCTCGATGGGCCACTCGGCCACCGGCTTATTGTCAGCGTAGGTGCTAATCAGCATGTGCGTGCCCTTGGGGTCGCCTACGGTGATGTTGACCTCAACGCTGTCACGGATGCCCACGGACCAGTCGCCCGGGTCGTAAGTGATGTCTACCTTGATGCTCATATATGAGTAGTGTACCACAGTCTAGCTGTGCTTGCAATTTTCCTTATGACGCCAGCAGTCGTTGATGGCCTTGTCACGGTTGTCCACAGTCAGCTTGCGCTTACGGCCCCACCAGTCGCACTTGTGGCAGACGCCCCAGCACAGGCCCGTGGAGGACTCGCGCATGATGCCGGTGCCCTTTGGGGGAAATACGGTCATTAGATAACCTCCGCACTTGTGGGTCGCTTAAAGAATCCGAAAGTCTCGTCGCGGTCGCTCTTGGTGACGGTGCCAGCCTTGAAGCGCACGCGGTCACCCTTCTCCCAGTGAATCTTGCTCGGGCGCGATCCCCACACGATGAAGCCGCGATCATCCTTCACGGTGGTCACAAAGCGCCCGCCAAAGTCATTCTCCTGCCACTTGACGGACAGAACCTCGCCCTCGATGACGATGCCCTTACCCTCAATCACAGGCTTAAGCTCAGCACGCTCACGCTCACGCTTCCACTCACGAAGCTCGGTGCGCGCCATATCGCGCATGATCGCACGCACGAACTTATCGGACGTGTCGCCCCAGCGATTGATGCTGTGGACGAACTTGTGGCGCATACCCTCATAGCCGAAGTGGCCCTCAGACACCTGCTCAGACGCCCAGGTAAAGGCAATCTCGCGGTCAGGGTTAATGGCGAACCACTCAGCGCGCTTGTCCTTAAGAGCGCGGCGCTCACGGTTGAGCTTGGCTTCCTTGCGCAGACGGTGGAAATCCTCCGTGGCAAGGTCAAAGCGATTGTCAAGGCACTGCTCGCCCACCTTAATGAGCGTGTGCGTCGGCATGTGCTTAAGAACTGCGACATAGCGCAGACGATGGCCGCAGTGGTCACAAGTCTCGCCACCATGCACCTGACCAAAATGCCAACCCTCAGCGATGAGAGCTTGCAGGATGGGCCAAGTGTAACGCTGATCGCCCTCTTCGGGGTGCGAATCGTAGCTGTAGGCGTACTCGTAGTCCTCAGTGATGAGGTTGGTCGGGCTATGAACGTCGGTGCGGGCCATGAACAGTAGTATACCAGGGTGCTCGTCTTTGTCAAGCAAAATGTGGAATTATTCTACGTCCTCAGCATAATCGGCGTATCCAGCATCGGTCAAAAGCTGGCGAGCTTCGATCTTTTCAACAGGACTAACATCCTCGACCAGTACGACCGGCATACAGGAATCGAGCAGCGAGTCCCAATCCCACTGAGCCGGACTATCTTCGTCAGACGACTGAGGAACGAGTAGAGTAACGCGGTGATACTTCATTAGTTCTCCTCCTCGCACGCCTGCATAAAGCGCTCACGGTCGAAATTGGGGTTCTCGCCCTGGAAGTAGTCCGCCATCTCGTCGCGGATATGGTCAATAGCCCACACAGTCTCAGGCGCATCGCTGCACTGCTCGCGGGTGGACTGGATGATGGAGGCGAATGCCTCGAAGTGCTTGCGGGTCATGCCAAGCATTGTACCAGGGCTAAATAGAATTGTCAAGAGCATTAAGCTTGAAGATTGAGCCGATCCTTGCTACGGTCCGTGTCGTGAGGGGTAGTGCCAAAAGTCGAAAGCTCCCGGGGTACGCCGTGATCGGCCTCTGCTCTGCCTGCGGCCCTGTGCGCGAGTGGATCGAGCATAACTATTTCCACGAGTACATGGGCGCTCAGCCAATCTGCCCCTGGTGCGATTTACATTTAGCTCAGGCTACGGTCACGGCGATGACCTTAGGGGAGTACCACGAGAGATTCAATAATGCCTCTTAACTTTAATCCGAATAAGCCGCCGCCCCAATTTCTCTGGGCCACATACATCCCAAACCGTAATGGTCCTACGTTCAAAGCGCATAAGCAAAAGGCTCATGCACTTAACGCCTTCGGGTATAGGAATAGCGGCATCCTCTACAAATGGGAGGACGATGAGTGGAAAGAGCTTTATCGCGAAGAGGATATGTCGCCCTATGGCGAGCATTGTCGATTCTGTAAGAAGCCGTATCGCTATAAGCAGCGACTCACATATAACATCGCCCAGAACGAGAATATCAATGAGGATGGTGCTAATCTCTACCTTGCGTGGATTAGCAGGGACGAGCCATTCCTACGCGATTGGGTGTGTTCCACATGCAAGTACGCTCGCCTGTAGTCACCGTCACAATTAAGGACTGTGATGTCCAAACGTTCAGGGCTGGTGGCAAGGGTGGACAGGCCCAGAATAAGCGCGACACAGGCGTACGTGTCAAGCACAGGGCTAGCGGCGCTGTGGGCGAGAGTCGAGAGTATCGCGGCCAGCTTGAGAATAAGCGAGCCGCCTTCCGACGCATGGCAGAGAGCGACGTATTTCAGAAATGGATTAGAGTCGAACATGCCAAGGCTATTGGAGCAATTGACGCTGCTGTAAATGAGGCCATGCGTCCTGAGAATCTAGATATCGAATATTTCACACCCGATGGCAAAGACGACTGATAAAAAGAAGACATACGTGGCTGAGCTTACGGTCACACATCCAGGCGGCACAGAGACAGCGTATGGCTTTGACAAGGCGTGGCGACTAGCTAAGAGTCTTGAGCTTCCTGTACATATTCACTTCGTACGTCTTAAGGAAGCCAAATGAAGTGGATGGTGTCACGCTTTCACTGCCATTGCCCTAGGTGTGGATGGATTTATCAGTTATTCAGACATAAGTTTGGAAATCAACTTTGGGTGTGTAAAAACTGTGGCTCGCCGTTTACTGAGTATCACAAGATCAAGAGTAAATGAAACGTGAAATTTACAAATATCGCTGTCTATGCCCTAAGTGCGGCTGGCTTTACCAAACGTTCAACCCCAAGGCCAACAAACGTTGGGTGTGCAAGGATTGTGGTTCTCGATTCCTTAAATACACGCAAATCGCAGGGCCACCACTAGATTACTGATGAAGATTCCTAATCACAAAGCAACATGGCAGCCTGAGCATAGTTGGACTGATTTCAGTCCCGAGGCCAAGGAAGAACACGCTCGCTGGCGCAAGGATTACAACACATGCAAATGTGGCTCAAGCGATCTAGAGATTCGTGACTACAATCCGCGCTTCTCAGATGGTGATCTATATTGTCGCTCATGCGGTAAGTTCGTGAGGTTTTTCGATGCCGGGTAAAAAGCTCTTCAAAGAAGACCCATACGCCAGTCATAGTAAGGCTATTGGCATTAGTGGTCCGGGCGATATTCGCCTGTCACTTGACTACGACGACGTAGACCATTGGCAGATCGACCAAGCGCTGCCTCTGCTCCTAGAGATATTGAATAAGCATTGGGATGGCTCAAAGCTCAAGCCCATGCCTCTATGCCCTAAGTGCAGTAAGCACGAATACAATCCAAATTACGACGAAGAATGCGACTATTGCATTTATGACCTCCATGACGACTGAACTAGAACTAGTCAACGATATGATCCGCATCATCAATAAGGGATGGTGTCAGGAGAATTACTACGTTGACGATAAGGGTGTTGAAGTAGTACAACCCGATGGCGAAGATGATGTAGCTGCGTGCTGTATTCATGGCGCGCTCATTGTGGCTCGTAAGACTCATTTCGGCAGTAGTAACTGGGCCGGGATGCAGTCAATCGGCGTGGCAAATAAGGTTTATGATCTTCTGGCCCAACAGCTAGGTCATGTAAACATCGTGGCCTATAACGACGCGCCTGAGCGCACCAAGGAAGATGTGCTAGAGCTACTGGGCAAGATTAAGGCTGAGCTAGAGAGTGAAGAAGTACAGCCATCCGTGTCCTAAGTGTGGTGCGCTCTTACGCTCCTATAAGACTAAATTCGCGCGCCACATTGTGTCCTGTCCTAAGTGTAATATTCTTGTCAATTTGCGCACGGGAAAACAGTTAACAAAATGATCTTCACATACACACCAAGCTATATGATCGCTGGTGAGATATGGGCCAAGCGAGCCGCTGAGTACAAAAAGAAGCTCATCGCCTCAGGCCACTGTCCTATTCATCTAGTGATGAATTGCAAATGTGTGTCAGCATTACCTGAGGATTGGCCCAAACGTCGTCGGGGTAGCTATGGCACAATTTCATCATTTAGTGACGGGTATTACTTTGACTGATCTGGCGTCATACTCAACCGATGAGCTACTGACCGAGCTACGCCGTCGCGATGGTGACGTGTATCGCAAGGTCAGCGATGTATGCGAGGGCATCTATGCTTGGCTTGACTGTATTACGGCCGAGTGGTATGACGAAGAGACAGACCCGCTAGACAGTCGTGATACAGGGATGGCGACTATCGCCAAGCTATGGCACGAGCATGGATATATGATCCGCCTACAAGCATTCAAGAGCGCATTTATGAACCGTGTGCTATATGCACAAGGTGAAGTGCGTACCGAGAAGTGCCCCAAGCACAAGGGTCATTGGTGGGGCTGCTGGGGCGATTGTGCATGTGTGGACGAATGTGGAAACGGAACAGGATGGTTGCCCAATGAAAAACCAAAAGTATGAAGTCCGTAACTACGACTGGCCCAAGGCTCGCAATCTCATTGACGTTTTCGATAAGCGTTCTGATGCTGAGGATTTTTGTGAGCGTATGGATGAAGTGGCGATGCGCTGCTATATCGTCCCGGTAGATGCCGATGCCCAAGGCTGACATCATTGAGCTATGGGAGTGCCCAAGCTGTGGGCGCTTGCAGTTCCCCGATGGCACAGAGGAGGATTACGGTCCGCCTGAGTGTGACCATGGCTTGATGTTTGGGACAGACCCCGATGGTGGCGGTGAGTCTGAGATGGTGCCCGTGGTCTTTGTCCGCGAAGAGCGCACAAAGCCGAGAGTGTTCACTTGTCCGCTATGTGGTACGGAATTCGATACAGCGTCCGAGATGATGTACAAAGATCACAAGGATGGATGTCCATATAATGACGACTGAGACAAAGAAGAAGCCTGACGATACGATCAAGGATGAGGATCGCCCTCGCATTCTGCATATCTATAAGGCCAATCTTGATCCCGTGCCAGGAGACAAGGCGATGTGTGGGCATATCAAGAAAACGCCCGGGGGCTGGGGGCGCTTTCTCGTTCAGCACAACATCCCATGGGAATGGTGCGTGGTGTGCAAGGCGATGAATGGTGATTGCCCCATCAAGATGTAGCCCAAAATGACAGGCTCAAGTTGACGCGATTTTCATCCCCCTTATATACACGCGAGGCTAAACTTGCCAGAAAGTGACAAAAACACGCTGTCAGGATATTGGTACAAGGACACGGTGTATTGGTGTACGGTTTGTGGCAATGAGGAACATGAGCGACGGCGCATTTATGATCGCCCAAAGCCCACCGAGCGAGAAGACAGATATGAAGATCGCAGTTACTATTGCGGCTGCCTGGATTGGTACATTTACGGATTATGACTGAGAGACTTGAAAAGGCAATCCAGCGCGTATTGCGCTCAGGCGCTAAGCTAGGAGCGGGTGACCAAGAGCTACAGAGTCATTACAACGCTTTGACTGAGCTTAGGCGAGCAGCGGCACAGGCACCATCGGCCAAGGCAATTGAGGAGCTACGCCGCGATGCGGATAAGTATCGCTATGACCATCGCTATGACCGTTACACCAGTATTGGAAATGGGTGGACGCATTGATCTTTTCAAAGCAAAAGGCCATTCGGGTACTCAAAGAATTGTATCCAGGCGATGAAGTGGTAGTGCGCAACGTCGGTGGTGATTGGCGAGCGAGCCTTACTGGTTCGCACCTATTGTCTCTTGGTAACATGACGCGCAGGGGAGCGTTGGTCAAGCTCGCCCGCAAAGCTCGAAAAGAGTATAAGACGGTTGTTAGAGAGAATAACCCAATAAGGATTAAGCTATGAACGAGAATGCAAAGAAGTGGGTTGAGGCCCTGCGCTCAGGAGAGTTTAAGCAAGGCCGTCATCGCCTCAGTGGCATTGGCCTAGATGGTGAGCGATTCTATTGCTGCCTAGGCGTGGCGTGCGAGGTCTATCAGCGCGAAGTGGGCGACCTAGATGTCACGCCCCCGCCTGCCGGTGGTTACTCTGCGGTCTATGAAGGCCAGCGCTATCGGCTTCCATACATTGTACAGAAGTGGCTTGGTCTATCAGATGGCGATCCAGTGGTAATCGGCCACGGCAGGCTCTCTGATATGAACGATAGAACGGGCGACGATCACAAGACCTTTGAGCAGATCGCTGACATCATTGAGCAAGAGCCACAAGGGCTATTTACATCATGATCTTTGTATATGATCCGTGGCAGGCTTGGATTGTTGACTTGGACAGCTTGCTGAGTACAGATTGGCAAGAGCTAGTCCAAAAGCATTTTGAGTGTAAACAGAGAAGCGGCTTGAGTACCTAGAGAATTGCGTAGGAGAAGGCCGCGAGGCAAGCGTCAAAGGGAAAGAGTGAGAGATGATTGAGGCAAGGCTAGACGGGCCAAGCAGCCAAAAGACGCCCAGTGTGCCTAATGTGTACGCTGAGTGGAAGTTTGATCTGCGCCTAAGCCGTACGTTTGACATTCGCGATTATCTCGTGGATTTGGGCGTAGAGGAATGCCGAGAGTTTTTGGAGATAGCGAAGACATCGGGCACCGTCCCCAATGACCTAGCGGAGTATCTGACTGATGACATCAATGATGCGATCTGGGATAGCATCCAAAACGCCTTGAGGATTTACATCAATGAGGCTGAGCTTGGTGAGTGGATCACCCATTGTGATGAGCATGAAGAGCGTTAGAGTCAAATGCTCTCGCTGCGGCAGGATGATGCAGTGGTCGCGAGAGGGAAGCGAAGAGACAAAGAGCGAGGCCAAGCGCGCTGTGTATTACTGCATGGTGTGTGCTGCCCGAATCGGCCCAGGGACATATTCATGAGATTCGAGTTTGTTACAGCGGTGGTGGCAGAATGCCCCAAATGCCAGTGTCGGTATATCGCGGCCAGGGGACACAATTGCAATAAGCCAAGCCCCAAGGGCATTCATCCTCAGGAGCAGATCACGCGCCCCATCAATCTGCCTGATAATGTGATCTATCATCAAAGCGCAGAGCGCCGTGAGCTAGTCCAGTTGCGCGAGCGAGTCAAAGAGCTTGAGGATCGCCTAGACAATGAGTTGTACAACGGGGACACGCTGGGATGAAGCTTGATGGAGTAAAGACTAGATGCGCGGGCTGCGGCAAGCGAATGTGGGCCGCAGGTAATCAGGACAAGAGCAAGCTTAAGGCAGCCATCATCATGTGTGGCAATTGTATGAGAAAAGGACGACGCCCATCATGATTCGGTGCTTGCTAGCAGCATTTTGCTTAATTGGCCTTGACAAGCAAGGTGCCAGCAAGATGCCAGCCTGCCTGTCGTCCCCCCTCCCAAGACCCTCCCCTCACACGCGCGTATAGGCATACAAAAAGACCCGCACTAGGCGGGCCTTTTCGGTAATTATGTTTCGCTCTGCCTACGCGGTCTGAGCCTTGGCACGCTGACGCTTGATGCGCTTGCGGGCCTTGTCGGTCAGCGCCCAGACGGTGAGCGGACGGCCGCGACCGGGCTTGTCCTCGTCGCCGTGCTTCTGGACACCGCGCTTGACGATCAGGCCAGCGGACTCCATCTGGTTGAGCGTCTGGTTGAAGGCGTTGATGTCCTGGCGAGTGGACGGGCCGTTGTCGAACAGCGTATTGAGAACGGCGTCCTGCACGGGAGCGGGCTTGGTCTTCGTAGCCATGATGTGATAAATCTCCTGAGTGTTTGGTTTGGTGTTGGTTCTTACTTTGTCCTGCTGTGTTACACAGTATACATACCTGCTAGCTCACTGTCAAGAGCTAATTCGAAATTAGATGTCCAGACCAGCACGACGCAGTTGGACAATGGCGTTGGGAGTCTTACGACGCCCACCACGATTAGAGCGATGCAGAGGGATAGGACGCACACCATTAGGCGGATACACCATGATGCCATGAGTGCAGTCCTCATAGCGCCATCCAGCTTTGTGTACTGCCTTAAGCACATCCTTCATCTGCCTGTTGCAGCCCAGGGGGTTCTTAGCCATGCGTTGCAGTATAGCACAGATCAATAAGCAAGGATAGGAATGCTGAGGATCTGTAGGAGTCCCATATGGAACGATGCGATAGGGGAAGGGTGGAACAAGTACCGGTACCTGCCTAGGCCGACGCACCCTGCCGCAATCTGATAAGCTTAGGAGTCCCTATGGAACCAGAGCGAGGAGGACCCGGCCGGTGATTCTTAAGAAAAAAGAATTCAAAGTGCGCCAGCGGCATTCGAGCGATTGCTTTCGGGCTGCCGTGGCGACTCTGGCGCAGCTTCCGTACGAGGAGGTCCCGGACTTGCCTAATACGGACCTGACGATGCTGCATGAGTTCAACCTGATGATGGCCGAACGCCATAAGCTGGTCCTGGGGCCAGCCTTCTGGGATGGGAAGAACCCTCTGATAAATCAGAAGTGGATCGGAATCGTTGACGCCCTCCGAGAATGCGGAACGATCTATCACGCTGTTGTCATGGACGGCCCTAGGCTCTTTCACGATCCGGATGAGTCACGCAAAGAGGTTGATGTGGCCGATGTCAAAGCCGGACTGATTCTGCGTCACCTTTGAGGTAAGGAATCCCTTATTGGGAACCCTTGAGGATTGGGTCCGTGTGTGGTACCCTGCGGGAATGATTGAACCCAAGGCAGGAGACTACGTAGTTGCTGTGCCTCGGCGTTTTGGCCGCGAGATTGCGCTCATGTGCGAGCATTGCGAGGAGAACGTATGAGCCGTATGTCCATCGAAGAGATGGAAGCGGAACCAACGGCCGAGCAGATCGCTAAATGGGTCCCGCGCCAGCCCGAAATGTCTGCCGTTGTTGAAGGTTTGGGCCTGACTAAAGAGGATTGGCAATGGCTCAAGGCCGAGCAGCAGTATGTTGACAAGATGAATAAGCTTAAGCGTGAGGAATCTAAATGAGATACACGATCCTGCGCCGCAAGCCCAACGGGAAGTACCAGCTTGTGGACCGCTACGTTTGCATGAACATTGACGAGGCCCGGGAATACTATAAGGTCCATTACCTGCATGATGAGGCCGATGGGACGGAAATCACCATTTCGGACGGGTATAACTACCTCGTGATGCGGGCGATTCGCCCTGACCCGCCGATGAGCCTCGCGAACGTCATGGTGGACGCCTGATGCCTCTTACAGAATACGTCGTCGTAGTTGTATCTGACGCCTATCACGTCGATGCTGACTCTCCCGAGGAGGCGCTGACGAAAACCGTCAAGCAAGACGGCCTGAGCCGCGATCAGGACTTCTACGTCTTCCCGTCCGAAGAGAATCAATACACCTTCGGCGTCATCAAGCGCCTGACTGAGAAGGAAGCTCGTTTTCCGTGACTGAATTCGCCGTCGTGATGATGTACGACCCGGCCACTAAGCGGGCGTACCACACCCCCTTTGAGGGAGAGGACGCGGGCAGCCGCGCGCATCTCTTTATGGAGGTTGAAGAGGCCCGAGGAGATTTCCCGGGATCGCTCTGGGCGGTTGCCCAGAATGAGGAGAGCGCCAAGGCCCGAGGCAAAAAGATGATGAAGGAACTATTCGGGATCGAATACGAATGATCCAGAAGTGTTCGTGTGGAGCGCCCATAGGGCCGCTATTTGTTGGACGATCCCGCCCGACAAAGTGCTACGAGTGTCGCAAGCTCAGTGAGCAGCTAAAAGCCGCGCAAAAATTGACGGAAGAGCCTCCCCCTACCCCCTCCGATAAATGAGACTCAAGAACCTATACCCCGATATGGTTGATGTTGTCCTTGATGGGGAAATTACCCTGCACCTGACGTTGGACAATTATGAGAAGCCGGGTATCTGGTCCATCACAATTGACGGCGAGGAATACCGCGAGCCGGGGATGCGGGATGACCCGGAGATTCTAAAGGCCACTCCCTTCACCCGCTGGGTTGAGGATGAAATCGGTAAGTGGCGAGCCACTGAGCGGCTAGCTCAGCAAGTGGACTAGCAATCCTTAGAGCTTCGTGGTATACTGCCTTCTATGAAGCCAGCGTACATTCGTGAGTTTCGCGTTCGCCGCCTGCGCGTGGAACTCTATCGCCATGCCTCGTGGTGCTGGGGGCCTTTCCGCCACGGAGAGAACTTCGAGCTTCCGTGTTTCGACCTGGGGCCGTTGCGCCTGATCTGGGGTCCACATGCCTAAGTGGCTGAAAGACTCTCTCCTTGTCGTGCTAGCCGTCGTCGGGATAGGTGGCTTTTTTACACTTCTTGCTTTCGCGATGAACGCTCGTGATAAGCGAGATGCGCAGGAGCGCAAGGACCAGCGTACGGATATGATCCAGCGCGTAGAAAAGCTCTGCGGGCATGAAAAGGCTCAGAAGTTCATCTACGCCCATCCCGGTTGGGGCGAATTCAAGCAGATGAAGCTTGACTTCTATGTGCTGGCCGGGGAGTGTTCGCGATAATGCCAACGTGGATCAGAAAGCCGCTGATTGTCCTAGGCGTTATCTCTGCCGCCGTTGCCGTCGGAAGTGGTACCTATGGTATTTCTCATGCGGTGGTAAGCGGGAAGGAAGCGGCGAGTCGTAGACTGTACAAGGATGTCGTCCAGCGTCTAAATACCGTTTGCCATAGCAAAGAAGATAAGGAAATCGTCCGCCAGTTCAAGGCCAGTCATTGGCCGGATGAGGGGGACGTGGCAAAGGATGATCTTGATGACTGGGCGCAATACTGCGCTGGCGGAAGAAATGTGTGGGTACCATGAACTCCGTAATTGCATTAGTTAATCCAAAGTTTCCTGGCAACGTCGGTAACGTACTGCGCGCCTGCTCGAATTTCGGAGCCTC
>ERZ724505.1595-NODE-1595-length-12230-cov-3.521725_pt1 | contig 12230 bp, 11 predicted proteins | sample MGYA00376038_ERZ724505 | MGnify/ENA primary metagenome ERZ724505 (study PRJEB28724, sample SAMN07190884) | wastewater metagenome | isolation source: effluent of sewage treatment plant in Hong Hong | place: Hong Kong | collected 2016-03-17 ... | reverse complement strand
TCGGAAAAGAGTAATACATGCTGATTGTACCGCAAGCGGACCCTAACGAAAACATGCTGTACAAGCATGCTAAAGAGGTCAACGTGTCATTGACCGCACAAGAGCAGAAGCAGGGCCCTAAACTGCTCGATAAGGATCAGCTAATCAACACATTGGTTGAATTCTTTGGGCACGGCCCATCTTTCGAAGTCAATAGACTGCGGCCGAAGATGGATCATGCAACGACAATGTCGATTGTAATATGCTTAATCGATTGGATAAAGTCAAACGCTGCAAAACGTGTTGACCTATCAAGGTTTCGAATGGATCCTGATGATCGTAAACGTATTGAGCGTCTGTACGAAACAACTAGTCGTACATTCGACCAAGCAATGAAAAACGTCACCGAATATTCAAATGCAATCCAATCGCTAGATCCTATAATTGGTCACGACAAAGCGTTCGCGTCATTAATTGGTATTGTAGTCGGCATTATCGAGAATAACGATAATCCTGTTGCCATACCCAATAAATGAGCTATTGTAACAGCATGAATACACTATTCCAAGTGGCCAGTTGGGTCACGCTCCTCAACGGTATCCGCGCAGTCGACGAAGTTTGTGAAAGACGTGGGCTTAAATTTGATGAAATGATCAAGCCCGAACGACTTGAAGAGTATGTAACCAGCCGCAAAGAAGATGTGTTGCATACTATGCGACAGATGCAAGCGGAAACCAATTGCAGCGAGGCACAAATGGCCCGTAAGCTGTGTCAATTGCCAATTTCCGTGCTGGTCGACGTCGTTAACGAATACGCTGCAAAACCACAGCATGCAACACATTCCTGATAAAACTACGTTCGTTCTGCGTAAAAGAACGTCGAGAACTCCTCAAGAATTGGAGATCGGAACATATACGCTTACGTATATAAAGGCGCCATTTGGTTTGAGTACCAAGTACGAATACACTTTCGTAAATGCGCAAACAAAGCAGCGTGTGTCGGTCCTTTTTGATGACACGACACACGCTGATCAAGTGATCAATTCAATGATCCAAAACTAAGCCACTGCACAATTTGCTCCCGCATTAGCATTACGAGCGTCATACTGATCATACACTGGAGTAATAGTGTCAATCGAAGTAGTGTTGCTATTATAGCTATCACTAGCGATCGGACGCCAGTATTGATAAGCCATCGTTGACGTAAACGTCACGATTTCGCCAGATCCGGTTATATCATAGCTGATCGATCCGGTTTCTTTGCAGAATACGCCATACAAACGTATCTGCTTAACTACTTTGCCAGCATTATTCAGCTGAGCTAATTCGATAGTAGATGAAGGGCACGGAATATTGTAATTTCCTGTGGACGTTTCATCGCTAAAAATGTCGTAAATCCAGGATTCGAACGTATTGCGTAGAGAAATGTCCTGTGGTAGGCGCCACGTCACTTCCCACGAATCGCTTCCAGGATACGAGACTGCTCCCGGCACGTTAAAATCGAGACCCATGTATGGCGCCTTCTTCGGCTGGTTCGCAATTCCAGGCATCGTAGCGGCCGTCATGTACACAGAACGGCCACTGCCAATAATTGCTCGGTCGTACTTGTCAATGCCGAATCGCAGAATACGGAACTGGAAATCACGAGAAAAGTCTCGTTGCGCAATCTGTTCGTAAAAATTCTGAATGCCTGTTAGTTCTAGTGCCATATCAAATTACTTATCCCTGTCTTATGTCTAAAATCGCATCAACGCCGCCACGAAAAGCGTCAATCGTTCCTTTATCGATCTCGATGTGATATTCCCTAAGAACCTCTTCACAGATTTCGTTAACCTCGGTCTGTGCAGCTTGACCATGCTCAAACGCAGCTTGACAGCCAAGTTCGAAAGCCATTTGCAAGTCGTGCTCGGAACAATGACAAGTGTGCGTATAATTCGATCGCCACTTGTCATATAGTGGATCAGCAGAATTGTCGGACTCGTCGCCAAAATATTCAACGGCATTTTCCGTGCACAGTTGAACGTCGGCCCATCCAATCGTTTGGAGTTTGAGAGGCATTGACATGTTATTGAGGCACTTGGCCATTCTCAGTGAAATTCTTCCAACAATCGTCAACATGTTGGACAACAGATTGCCAGAGCTGGTCTCCAGCCTGCTTATTGGTACTATCAGCCGAAGAGACTGCCTGATCGAGTTTCTTGACCCAAGCGCAAAACTCGGATTTAAGTTGATCAGCAGATACAGCTGATGTTTGTGCCGTATTGTCCGATTGCTGATTGTTGCCATCACGTGTTCGGCGCGAACCATCGGAAGTGTTGTTACTATCCGATTGCTGATTGTTGCCCGAATACATTTCGCCGACGACTTGCATTAGACCAGACATCGACTTATTACTTTCGATGTTGGCTGTTTGTTTCGGATCTACGTACGATCCCCGCTTAGCGGGGTCGCCGTAAATCGATTCCATTAAATTGTCCATTCCAAATGCCATATTGTTAGATGATTTCCTTGAAGTCTACGCCAGAACGTGTCGCAATGAATGTAGCGCCAACGAACTCACCAGCCTTGACAGGCTTGAGATAGAAGTCAGCATTCAATTCGTTATTATCGATCGATGCTCCATTGTTGTTACGTTCGTCGCAGATGATCAAATAATCATACAAACCTTCATTGTTTCGTGCAAGGTCAAATACCGGCGAAACAACGTTCTTGAGGCGAGTACGAGTGTAAATCGTGTTCGGTTCAAATACAAAGTAACGAAGAGCCTTCAACGTTACTTTTTCGAGTGTCAGGAACAGACGACGTACGTTGATACGGTCAAAAGCGCTTGGCGCCTTGAGCAGAGTCTTTTGGCCCCAGATTGTGTAGCCCTGGTCAGGATACAAAACTACGGGATTAACGCCGATCTTGTATAGTTGATCGCGCTCTTGCTGGTTAGGGTTAATTGCGATGTCAACAATGTTGCTGATGATGCCGCGAGTCAAACCAGCTGGAGCAATCCAAGGATAACGAGCTGCATCAGTACGGGCAATAGCAGCTGCTGCCCAACCAGAGAATGGTGCCCAGCAGTACTTGTCCGTGTTGGTGTCGTAAACTTTGACCCAGTTGCCGTATGTAGCGCTGTAGCTGGAATTTGCTGATTGTAGCAAGTTGCGCAGAGGCCAGTATACGTTACGGGAGAATGTACGTCCCACTTGAGCGGAACGAGATGTAATAGCCTTACAATCGCGTCCGTTGACAAACACCTGGCGCAACAGATCCTGGACGTGGAAGTGGCCGACGCCACCATTTCGAACCATTGTGTATTGTGCAAATGTGTTGAAGATGTTGTAGATCGTTTCCCAGTGATCTTGCAATCCACCAGCAGGAGCGTACGATCCGTTGATCGTTGGCTGCCAAGCCAGAGAAGAGTCGATATCTAGGTAAGCGGTGTCGTTGAACTTGTACGACTGATCACGCTGGTCACCAGTGTACCAAGACGCACGATCCTCTTTGACTGTGGTCCAGATTGTTGACAATCCACCATCGACTGTTACGTCAATGTCAAATAGATCTGGATTGGAGAAGTAGTTGATTGCGCGTTGCAGTTTCGCTGGCAAATTTCCGATATCGCCAGGGCGAGTTCCCAAGTCGGTAGCACGAGGCTGATATTCACCAATGCTGTACAGGTTATCACCATAGTCGAAGTTGGTCGTAGCAACGACTGGTGCATCTGATGCAGTAGCATTGCGAAGAACGCGGACTTGACGAGCTGGTGTACCGTCATCATTGAACCAGCCGCTCAATTCGGCGATGTTCGGGTTAACGAACGCGCGCAAATGACGAGAGTTGTTGTTGATTACGTTTTCGATGAAATACGTCTGCTTAGTTGTTGAACCACTAGTAGACTCCTTACGGAAAGAGTTGAGCGACCCCACAAAAGACTCAACGAGAACGCGATCTAGCGTAGCACTGTTGTTAGTGAAGTTGGTTGGGCGAAGCTTCCACAATGATACAATAACGCTATCACGGTAAGCATCAGAACCGAAGTCGTGTCCAGGGATGTTTTCAACGATTTCTGACAACGAGCCTGGAGCGCCATTAAATGTTGCGCTTAGTGCAAATTGTAGTCGAGAAGTCGGAACACTTGTCCAAGAAGGGCAAGAGCCTGTTTGAGCAGCCACTTGCACGCCCGTTACGTCGTCAAAATCTGTAGTTGGTTGGTTGCCAAAGTTGTCTGTGACGTTGAGGTAGTAACCAGCAAACTGGTCGTCAAATGTTGTACGAGACTCGTTTACAACGATCAAGCCAGCGCCACCTATGGTGTCAGCGTCGAATGGGCAGAACTCAGAAGGGTCCTGCACAAGGCTGTTGATAGTTGCCCAATTGAACCCACCGCATTTCAGCTGGTCGTATTCGTATTCGTTGAGAGTCAGAGATACCGGAGCACCCAAGCACAGACCAGACGGAGAGGCAGATGTCAGTGCATTGAACCACGAAACAAATGCGCTCGCTGCAAAGGATGTTATTTGACCACTAACAGCAGCTGCGTAAACGGAATTGTAGAGTGATAGAGGAATCGTATCGCCGGCTTCCAAATCGTCCCTGAATGGATATAGATCGCTCAGAGCTGCGACCGTTACGCCGTTGGCGCTAACGTAGTAGCTAGACAATACAGAAGACGACAAAAGACCAATCGTCGCGAATGCTGAAGCTGGTTGGAATACCGAACTTTTGACTTGGTAACCGATTGTAATCGGAGCACCAGCTGCATCAGCAGCTAGAGGATATACTAGAGCACCGTAGTGGTTGCTGTAACCAGCACCATCTCCAGATCCATATGGCAATCTCGTCACGAACAATCGTGCTGGCGAGCTGTCAAGAATTTCTCCCGCTGTCTGGTGCAAGTAACGCTCAGCAGCATTGGAAGGCAGACCGAGTACTTCATTGAGCTCGGTCTTAGATGTAATTTGGATCATTTCGTCGGTTGGACCCTGACTGGCAAATCCGAAGACGAGCACATTGGTTCCAACTGGAGCTTGTTGATAGATCGAACGATCTAGCTCTCTGATTTCTACTCCTGGTGATTCTATGGTTCTCATAGTTTGATATGAGGGTATTTATACTTCCTAGGCCACACTTTGGGATTAATTAGCGGGTTGTTACCTTAATACGCAATCTAAAAAGGAGTAGTCGAATGCAAACGAAGAAGTAATTTCATTTGCCGTCTGATAATTGTAGTTGATGCCACCAATTGAGGTAATTACGCATCCTTTGTATAGCCATTCGATTTTGGGCTCATTATATACGCTCATGCCAATCACTGTGATTGTGGTAGCGTAGTCCTTAAGCAGGACGTTATAGTTGCGGCGAATTTCTTCGTTGAGCGGAGCGTTGCGGTCAAATCCGGCAAAGCCGTGCAACGCATTTACTACGTAGTCAGCCCATTTAAACAACACCCAGTAGTTATCAAACGTATTATCAACGAAATAATTGACATTCATGGGTTCGAGGTCCCTCGAATGAGACGACACTTTAAGCTTGAGTCCACTAAAAGGAACTGCAACTGATGGTAGTGAGATCGTGGGTACGGTTGTACCGAATATGTTGTAGTGTAGTTTGTCAACGTCGGTTATAGAGCACTCGCGAGGCGTTCCTTTGACGTTTTGTCTGACAATCGGAGGAATATCGACCACCATCAAAAACTTGTTAGTGTACGACTTGTTAAGCTCTGACTGTTGCTCGTTTAACTCGTTTGGTGTCCGTATCTGCGGAGTTTCGATCGCATTTCCGCAATCATCGAGTGTAGCTTGAACGGTTGTTGGATTGCAAATGGATGACATGCTGTTACTTAGAATACAAACTTTTGATGTACGTAATGCCACCAACAATCAGACCCCGAAGATAGCTACTATATACAGTTGCGTATGCGGAGCCTTGCTTTTTACGCGCTGTTGCTGATGTTACCATCTGCTCTAAGCGTTTGATTTTGATATCGCCGCTGTATCCTACCGCACGCAAAATTGAAGCCCAATGTTGCTTGAGTTCATTATCAGACATTTCTGCGTTCATGCTTGCATGAACGCAGATTTCGTTTAGGTTCGTGACCTTCATCTGCAACAACCAAGACACCCACAATTTAACCATTGCGGGATCCGACGAAGCGAGAGAAACTTCTTTAATTGCTTCATCACTAAAATTTCCTAAGCGACCTTCGCCCCAATATAAGGCGCAAATCACGCGAAAATACGTATCTGAAGCAGCTAATGACTTGCCAGCTGCTAATCCCTCTTGGAATGTACCGTCAGTGTATTTGTCATATTTTGCGTCCGATAGGCGTGACGAATCGGTTTGCTGTTCCGTTTCTTTGGAAACGCCTTTATTAGACCCTACGTCAATGTGCATATCCTTTAACCAGTCATAGACGGTTGTTTCGGATCTGCCAACTGCAGCTGCTATGTCAGCAACTGAATTGCCAGCAGCGTGCAGCCGTTTAGCACGAAACTTGAGCAGTGTACTTTGAGCAATGGTCATCTAATTAAGAGTATCGTTCCACGAGTCTCTTCCAGTTTGGCGAGCCGCCGGCGCGGATCTTAGCTGCGTTGAGCATCGTACGCAAATTGGCTGGCTTGCCCAATTTATCGTGGTTGACTTTCAAGTGTTCAAGTGCTTCTTTCTTCAATTTAAAGTCAATACCTGGCGCAAGCTTGTCGAGAATGGATTCGATTCGGACAAATACATCTTGTGCTCGTAGGGTAATGTCGATTGCCATTGTACGAGAACGAATTGCCGACTCGATCTGGGACAAGTGAAGGTTTGAAATGAACACTACTTGTCCATCAAACTCAAACTCGCTGGGTAGCTTATCCGTTTCTTCGTTTTTGGCATCGATTTCCTCTTCTGTCAGACCAGCAGCGTCGAATGTACTTTTAGAAATCCATGACACCTTGCGAACATCATATGAGTCAAGTGCAGCCTTTAGAATGTTGCGAGCATTGGCGTCTTTGAAGATGCTGTCGCAGTCATCGAACACGAGCAGCTTATGTCTGTTGTTATATAGCGTTTGATAAAGGCCGTACGGAGTCGAAAACCCCTTAATCATCTTGATTTCGTCCTCGTCTTTGAACTCAGAAATTCGAGATGTAACGTCGTGTGTTTTGCCGATACCGGCCATTCCAGTAATTAGCACGGACGGCTGCACACCCGAAATCACCAGGTCTAATAAATCACGCAAATCTTCAAAAACCGTCTTGGGATCGGCATATTTTGTACGTGATAGCTGCGCAATTCCGTCCGCGACATCAGGATCTGCCGATTGTTCAGGTAGCCCTGCCGAAACAGGAGCTTCTGATTGTGGCTCAGCTGAAGGACGGCCAATTTTTGATTTAATGCCGTAAATTTGGGATACGTTGGCTCCGGTTAGCGCAGCAATTTCCTTAGGCGCGTGTCCCTGCCTTAAAAGCGATTCAATCGCCTTTGACTTGGATTCGTACGTTTGTCCAGCAACGTCGACTGCTTCGCTAACTGGCGTTTCACTAATGGCCTTACCTACAAACGAGTTAGGCGATTTGATCACTTGGATCAAATTTGAAATGATATTGACGATGTTCACGTTGCGAGTATCAATTCGAGCTGCTGGGTTGCGACCTTCGGATGGATCCCATACGTCCACGCTGGTAATCGCTACTGATCCCGACTTTTTGTCGAAGTTGAATCTAATCGCTTGCGTAGTGTTGCCGATGTAAAACCGAATGCCGTACTGCTTACCAATGCTGTTGACGTAGACATCGACGGAAGGGTGCTGATATAGTACTACACCAAGTTGGCGTTCAAGAACGGATTTGATCTTGTTAACAGCATTCTCAGCTGATTTTTCGCTGAATGCTTCGCGAAACAGCGAATGCGTTTGCGTATCTCTTGACGCATCCAAAAACGTCTTAAATTGTGGCATATTGCTTCTCATGGTTGTATTATACTTACAAAATCAATACAGGTGTGCTACCGTCGAATTGTTGATTTACGACTTTCCAGCCCTGTGCCAACAAATCTTGCATATCATCGTCGCGATGATATGGGTTAAATCCCTTTCTTCCGATCATTGATACGGGTGGAGTGGCACTGCCGGTAAACACTTTGTTGCGAGTCGACATTTGCATTGGGTCAATGTCGTAAGTTTCACTGTAGGGATCTTCGACGCGAGAAGGCTTGCCCGTATTGTCATACTCGATTACATACAGGTATTTCTCAGCTATCTCCTTTTCGAGGATGAATAGGGCCCATATGATAGCCATAACTCTATCGTCGTAAATATGTTCTCCGTCTTGGTGTGACCAAGTCCCGTTTGGTTGTCGAATGAAAGTCTCAAACTCTTGCACTGTTGATATGTCATAAATTCGCATCGCGCGCAAATGATCAAACCAATAACGCATGTTGGTTACTCCTTTGTACTTGGCATTGGTGTGCGAATAGATGCCGAGACGGTCATAGTATTTTTGGTTAGGGTTCGAAGGCGAGTAGTTAACTAACCTAGTATAGTGGTGAATGTTGGACAAAGAATCGATAACTTGACCACCGCAGTTATTACGCTCAACTAACATGTTGGGATTACCGTAATGCTGTGCAATCTTGAGCAGTTTTGTAGCGAATTGTACTGGCTGTATTCGTCTATTGTGGTACATTGCAACCAACTCAATGCTTGTAAGATCGGTAATATCAATCACGGCGGCGACAGATGCTGCTCGGCCAACACCTTCACCAACGTCAACGCCAATTGCGTATGTATGTCCAGCCTCTGCTGTTTTCCAAATTCTGTATGTAGTATATTCATCAGATTCCGGTTGAGGCTCAAATCCTATCAACGTGTCAGTAAACGCATATTTCGGCCTCGTTTTCATATCACGTAAGTCATCGAACACTTGTTTAGCAAATGGTGATTGGCCGACTTCGACGAATTGATTGCCAAATTCTTGATCGAAACGTTCAACAGAACCAAGGTCGTCGATCATCATCTTTTTCCACCGTTCAGTACGACCTGGCACTTCGTACCAATCGACACGCTCCGCGTGCCAGCTGCCTTCACCAGTTTCGGCCTTCTTATACAATTCGTAAAATCGGTTTTGTGTGCCATTTGGCGTACTAACGACGAAAATTTGCGACTTAGAAGATGAAGAAATAACTGGCATTACAGACTCCCAGAATTCTTCGATCACTTGAGGTGGTACGAACGCCAACTCGTCGAGAATTAGAACATTTGCGCGGTCACCACGGACAGAGCTAGCGGACGTTGAGGACACTGCAATACTTGATCCGTTTACTAGCTTAAACCCTGTTTTGCCGTATTCGCCATCTACGCCTGGCTTAAGCCAATTCGGAAGCATTTCGTATGCCATGCGGACGCGGTCGAAGATCTGAATTGCTGTCTTTTCCTTATTGGCAAGAATCAATACGCGCTTGGATTCTTGAAAACAGACCGTCCACAACGCGTAGATTGTCATTAACGTAGTGTTGGATGTTACAATCATTGACTTGCCGCACAGGAAAAGATGATCATCCGAATCCACTGTAATGCAACGAACAGGAACGCTATCAATGGGCTGTACATCCATTACAGTGACCCATCCAGCCTCGCTGACGCGTGCATTTTCCAACTGGTAGCATGGATCTAACATGCACAACGCAGCGCCAGTGCCTTGTATAGGACTACTCATGGGAATCCGATGGTTCATGCCCTCAATGCCCTCGGAGTCTATAATTTGCTTGGTCGTTTTTATTGATCCGTTGGTGCCACGCTGACGCTCGGCATACGTCTGAGTGAACCAATTATGTTCTTCGTCTGCGACAATTGTGTCGCCGTTACTAAACGTAACTTTGTAGCACGGGCGGTCGTTACGTACTTCCCATGCATGTGTAACTCGGCATGGCCTACCGTTCCTACCGTATACTTCATTTCCAACTTTTAATTCGCCCATCGTGGTCCAGCCATTTGGAGTAGGAATTGGGGTATCGAGTGCTAAAGCTTTGCCGATTTGTCTGCTGGCCAACAAACATACTCGACGATGTTTTACTAACGATTTAAGTACACGACGCTGAGCTGGATATAGCTTAATCGGCCGCTTGCCGTCATCGAGTGTTACGATGTGAAAGTATTTCTCCGCGAAGTTGAAAATGTCTGTTGTGCAAGAAGTCAGCTCTTCAACCATCTCTTGCGTCCACTCAAATTGTGCTTCGCCTGTCGGTAGGTTCTTATTGTTTTGATAAAATTTTTGTCTGGGCTTGTTTGCCATATGGTTCAGTTATTTATATTTACAATATACCATTACCCAGTAAATCCGTATCACCATTCGTAAATTTCTGCGAAATTGATGACATTTTTGCTAAATAACCCATATGTTCATCGGCTTGGGACTACACATCAACATAGAAACTGCAGGGCAAGCGCCAGTAGGCACGACCACAACCGCGCCCCCAATGCCGACGACTACGACGCCAGTTCCAACAACGACGACTACGACGACTACGACGCCAGTTCCAACAACGACTACCACAGTGCCGCCGATTAATCGAACGGCGTTTATAAACGCGGCTGCAACACCAGGAGCTGGCACGCTCAATAATCCATCAGATCCGTTTAGTAATTTTGCGGACGCAATTACAGCAATGATTTCAGACGGTTCCACCGCATGCACGTTTGCGCTACAAAGCGAAACCAGTGACTCAATTGATCTAACGATGGAATGGGACACGCTTCTTGATGCCGGCGTAACGTTCATGCCCGCTGCTCCCAACAATAGTGCGATCATGAATGGCAACTTGCACTTCGGAACGAGAACTGGACAGTCAATCGTTTTGGACCGAATCACAATGTACGGACAGATTCACAAAGAACCGCACACAAGTCATTCAGTAGAGAGTGCAGGAACAATAACAGGATATAGCAGTACTGTCGCACAAATCGTATTGAATGCGCAATCCGGAACTACTTCCAATGGGGTCGATGGATCCAATGGTGTAGATTATTACGGCGATAACGGATCAGATGGTAATGACAGCGAAACCAGCCCGACTGACGGTAATCCTGGCACCAACGCAGGAGCCAGTGGTAGCAACGGAACCGATGGATCTCATGGTTATAGGGCTTGGGACGTGACTCTTATTGGCGAAGGAAACACTGTGACAAATATCTATGCAAGCGCAGCACTGTCCGTGTCCGGAAACGGTGGCAAAGGTGGAAATGGTGCAAATGCATACGGCGGAAATGGCGGCAGAGGCGGAAATTGCACACTAAACGGGCCTGGTGCTAACGGTGGCAATGGCGGTGACGCATATTCGCTAGGTGGCAACGGTGGCAACGGTGGCAACGGTGGCGATGGCGGAGTCATTTACTACAACAACTGGACTATCGGTTCTTATTATCTACCTGGCTCGACGGGGATAGGCGGATCCGGAAATGCCGGAAGCCCAGGATATGCTCAGGGTGGTTCTGGCGGCCTTCGCGGATTCGGATCAGGTGGATTCCCTGATGGCAATGATGGCGGTGCTGGTGGCTCATTTGCAACTCCAGGCGAAAGCGGGCACAACGGTATCCCCGGTTCCGATGGTATAGTAAGTCCTATCTAACAATGAAAACTAAGCTTTTACAATTCCTACAAATCTTAACAGAGCAGGCAAAGGATCTTCAAGGAGCCAAGCCAGCACCCAAATTCCATAAACCGGATGGGGTGAAATCTGTTGATACTTCGTCAGCAAATGACATAAGTAAAAAGAGAACTAAGAAATCCATGCAAACAAATAACCAATCTCAAAACGCAGTAGCAGAAGAGTCATTCGAAGACGTTCTGTCCAACGCTCTAGCTGACCTTAAGGGTAATAGCATCAACGAAGACTTTGAATCAGGAGCTGGTGACACGGGCGAAGGCGATGACCTTGAGTTCGGTGGCGAAATCGACGGCAATGATGACATTGGCGGTGGAAGTATTGAAGACCTTGTATCGCAGCTGCGAGACCTAGTCGAGCAGATTGCAGATGAAGTAGGCGTCGGCAGTGGCGCAGATTGCGACGACGACATGGACGACAACTTCGAAGGAGATGGCGGTGCCGATGACGATCTAAACAATGTACCAACAGAAGACAAGGGAACTTCGCTAGGTCACCCACTCAAAGGTATGTCCCGAGGCAAGAGCCTACAAAAGAAGGGTAACAGAGTACCTTCCAAGCAGAATAAGCAAGGAAGCAAGGCTGGCACCACCAACGTAAACGTTAAGACTGGAAACGCTA
>ERZ724505.1594-NODE-1594-length-12230-cov-26.762710_pt1 | contig 12230 bp, 18 predicted proteins | sample MGYA00376038_ERZ724505 | MGnify/ENA primary metagenome ERZ724505 (study PRJEB28724, sample SAMN07190884) | wastewater metagenome | isolation source: effluent of sewage treatment plant in Hong Hong | place: Hong Kong | collected 2016-03-17 ... | reverse complement strand
GTAGGGTTCAAGTCCCCCTCCTCGCACTGATAAGCCCCTGGAATCACAGACGATTCCGGGGGCTTTTTCGTTTGTCAAACCAACCGTCAAACCTATCCCGAACAGCGCCACCGACCCCGGAGAATGCGAAGGCGGATCTTCGAGAGCTCCTCGCACTGCTTCTCCCAGGACGGTGCGAGGTACCTACCACGAGCAGAGCCTCCCGAGGGAGCGTGGGTCCATCGCTCGGCCACGTACCCATCTACCCCCGAGTCAGCACAGAGCGAGACGAAGGTGTGGCGCAAGTCGTGAGGACTTCGATCGCCTAGCCCGCATGCGGTGGCGTCTCGCTGGAAAGCCCGATAGGCATCCTGGTACCACAGCGGGCCTCCTGCGCCGACGGGACCAGACGGTCTCCCGTCCTGTGCTCTCGCTGGCACAATGAGCCCGCCCGGCAAAGGCTTCTCGCCATAGTCTTTCGTGTAGCCCTCGGCACGCCACCACGCCAAGACCTCGGCGAGTTGGGGATGGAGCGGCACGAGCTTCGCCGCGCCGGTTTTGGTTTGGGTGCGCTCCCGAGTCCGAGCGTGAATCTGTGAGGCGATCTTCACGCGTGGGAGCGGCTGGTCGTCTTCGATGTCGCTCCACCTCAGGCCGATGGCCTCGCTGATTCTGGCCCCGGTCAGCACCAAGATCCACCACAGCACGGCCCACCGATCTTCGATGCTCGGCTCTCCTAGGAGAGTGACAATCTCAGCTCTCGACATGCGACGGGTGGAAAGCTCTTCCGGATTGGCGTCCTCGGCGTGAGGTCGGATGGCCGTGGGGAGAGACGCCCAGGGATCGGCCGTGAGCTTGCCGAGGAACACGGCATGCCGACACGCACGAGCAATAGGGTCGGCAACGTTTCGAACTGTTCGAGGCGCAGGCGTTGGCGTGTGCGCCCGCACGGCAGCAAGGAGCTCGGCGACCTTCTGCGGCGTGAGCTCGGACAGCGGCAACGCATCGAACTTCGTGCGCGCAAGCCACAGCGCCGAGCGCTTTCGGTCGCGTGCTGCCTCGGCGTAGGTCTGCGTCTGTAGCCACTCGTCGACCCAGGCTCCCAGCGTGGCGCTTGCATCCTGGGGCGTGGTCGCCGGTGCTCGATCCGGGCTCCATGCGCCGGTGTCGTAGCGGGTCTGCAGTGCTCGTGCGAACGCTCGCGCGAAGGCCTCGGTGATCGGCTTGCCGTCTGGGTGACGCACGCGAACTTCCGCCCGAGGGAACCTTCCGTTTGGGCCGCGGGGCTCGCGGTGGAGCTCCACGCTTGCCACCCATGCCCCACGACGTTTGATTGCGGCCCCGGTCCGAACTCTGCCCACGGGGGTTTCACTACCTAACCAGCTTGAGTCCGTCTAGAGCCCGCTCGGCGTCTTGCTCGGTTTCGGTCCTGCCTCGGCGGGAGACGGCTTTCGACGCAACAGGGAACCCCATCACGACCCGATCGATCGCCGCGGGCTGCACCCAGGCGTCACGATGGCTTGCTTCGCGAATCTCTACGCCGTGACGCAGGCACCAGTCACGCAAGGCAGCGGTGGACATGGATCTCCGCTCGGCCTCGGACGGAAGCGGAACCCACTCGGGCGCTGAGGATCTGGACAGAGCAAGCGCGATCTCGAGAAGCGCAGGTGGCAGCGTTGGGGTCACTTGCCGACCCCCTTCGCAAGCAGTGCCTCGCCCTCTAGGCGAAGCGTGAGCTCGGTATCAAAATGTCTGTTGAGCACACGCTCGACGTCGTGGACCGTGCACGGATCGCAAGTGCCGTCGCAGGCGTCATCGTGAAACTGCGCCCCGCCGTGCCACTCGCACTCGCAGTCGCACCCGTGTCTTGCAATGGCTTGATGCACGTTGCTTCGCAGCACCACAGATCCCAGCTCCAGCTTGTTCGCGACTTCGATCCACCGCAGCAAGTCGCGGATGGCCGCGACGAATGCGGCGAAGCGCGGAAGCGCTCTGCAAATCTGGCACTCGCCGTGTACTGCGAAATCAAAATATCTGCATCCAAGGTTGATGCCCTCGCACGAATACCAGTCACCGCACCTGCGGCAGAAGTGCGAGTGTTTGCAGCCCTTGCAAATCAAAGCACTCGTCCCTGGTTCTTGGTGCTCTGGATCGTTACAGTGCCATGTGACGTCGCACCTACGGCAATGGTGCGCGTGTACTGTGTCGGCTTCGTCGTTCATCACTCGCCGCCTTTCTCTGCTGCCTTGAACGCCGTTGCAAGGATCGCCAGGAACTCGTCAAACTGGCGCTTTGTCACTCCGTAGCAAGCTCCAGACACGCGCTCGTCCACGATCTCTTTGAGCGCTTCTGGGAGTGTACAGGGGCCTGTGTCGACCGACCATGTCTCGCGCGGGTCAGGGCAGGAACACCCGGAAGTACTTAGCCAATAGTACTTTTCCCGGAGGCTAACCAACGCGAAATCGCAATAGCTGTAGTCAGCCTCAGCGTCGCTCACGTAACCGTACACGACCAGGTCTTTCCTGTTTTCGATCAGTTCGCGCTCGCGATCTCCTGGAGATTCGCAGTCCGGATGCGCAACCCAATCACCATCGTCAAGCAACGCTCCAGGCATCGGAAATCTTTGCTCGTCCATCACTCGCTATCCTTCCGGCCCGAGCTCTGCCGGGCAAACGAGCTCAACCCCGCGAAGCCTGAACTCACGCGCTTGCTTGACTACGAAATCCACGTCCGTCTCTTGGCTCCACGGGGCCAGAAGAGCGAGGACGGTGCCGCGTGGAAACATGATCTTGAATAGCTCTACAAGCTGGACCCGCGCTTCCAAGAAGCTGTATAGAACCCATCTCTCTTTGTTTCCCTGCGGAGACGGGCGGAACGCGGCCGCTGTGCCATTACTGTATTGGTGCATGCGCCACGGCTGCGGTCTGAGCCCTTCCGCAACACGCACCGCCCATTCGTCCGCTGTGCCAGGTCGTCCGCACTCCCACAGCTCGGTGCAGTCCGCGAGCTCGCGCTGCAACACCTCGACTGCCCATGCCTTCGCCTCGGGAGTGTCGTTGAGCGCGGCTGATCCAGTGACAAGAATCGGGTTCATCCCATCCTCCTTTGGTCCACCGCGAGGGCTCCGAGCCCATGCATCGCGCTTGCGCGGTGGTGTGTTTGGTTTAGGTTCCGCGTGTTCTGCGTGGACGCGTGCTTGTGCCAGGCAAGGGCTTCAGCGGGGTGATTGGCCTCTTGTTCCGCTGCTTCGTGGTTGGGTATACCCCCTTGCTCTTGGTGGTCGTCGTGGCTCCTCCGTCGGAGTCTTGCCCCCCATTCTTGGAGCCGTTGCGCAGTTCAAACATCCTGATGCTGTACATGGTTACCTTCCCGCGGATTCGATCTCTGGGCGAATCTCTGCGATCTGACGCCACAGCTTTGGGTAGAGATGACGAGCTACGGCCATGGCTCCGAGACTCGTCACGTTTTCGTTGGTGACAATGCAGTCCACACGGCTTCGCTGTGACTCGGGGTCAACACCGAGCTTTTCCAGGGCCAGCCTGTAGTGCGGGTGAATTGGCAACTCGAGCGAAATGGCTGTGGCGAACACGTCAGCAGCCGTCCACCCTCGCAGCGGGTTGCAGGTCCATCCTCGATGCTCCACGTGGTAGAAGGATCCTCGAAACCGCTCATTCAAGCGGCGTCCCTTCGACTCTTCAGCACGCATCCCAGTGTACACTCCTTCGATGCCTCTCTCCTTCCCATAAGCGTGCAGCATGTTGCCGCTCGCGATCGCCAGTCCGAGCATCTCGCTCCCCTTCCCGTCTAGGACGGACAGCTCGGAAGGGATTTCTCTCAGCAGCTCCCACACATCTTTTTCTGGCTCTCGGACATCGAGACTGAGTCCTGTCTTGCTGCAGGTCTCAATGGCCGTTTCCTCGGTGCCAGGAGGATTCAGCGGTGTGGACATGTGCGCCGCGTCGAAGTCTCTGCCTGTACGATCCGCCACAATGGACACGACTCCAGCCAAAGCAACCGAGTCCTTGCCCCCGCTGACGCACACCAAAAGGTCGTGCTCCGCAGAGACGCCATCCACGATGTCCACTGCGAGTTTCAGCTTGCGATGGAACTCTCGAGACATCGAGTACAGTCTCCACTTGGCCATGTACACGCCCCAGGACGAATTCAATACGCACCCCCGTGTCCCGGCGGAACAGCGCACAGCACTCGATTCCGGAGGATGTGACGTGGAGCCCTGTAGGCTTCCATTCGGAGCTCGTAGTCAGTGGCGCCAAAGAGCATTCCCGCCTCTGTCTCGCTCTGAACCGGGTAGGCTCTTGCAGGAGCGCCGGACTCTGTTCTCCACCACAGTCGCTCGGCATCGGGACAGCTCACCACAATGCTGCCCAGCAGGGTGCCCATGCCTCGGCTCACATCCGAGCCCAGGCCATGAGCTTGGCACAGGAGTCGCTCAAGACGCTCTGCGTCTGCCATTGCGTAGAAGGTTGCGTAAGGGGTCGCTTTCGCGACCATCTCCGTCAACTGGCTCTTGTAAATGCCTCCATTGTTCATAGCCATCTTGATGTTGTACTTCTCTGTGCGAGCCCTTCGAGTTCGAAGCCTCTTGATCGAGACCGCGCTCTCCGCAAGCCTTGCTTGGCTTGTCATGGGCACGCTTAGCCCCAGGATAGACGCGTCTCCTACAGGGCAAGGCACGTTCACGGCGGGGCCTCTGTAGCCACTGAAAAGGTCGCTAGGGGACTCGCCTGTGGTTTCCCGAATGGCAGCGTACTGCAGCATGCCTTCGAGGGTGTGCCCGACGTAGTCATCCCACGTCAGGGCGCTCCTGAAGACCAGAGTCACCTTGACCGGCTCCAGCTGGCGCGGGCCCCATTCGCCCGCAACATCTTGCAAGAAGCTGAGGTTGCTCACGTTCCCGCCTCAGTCTCGTCGAAGTCGATCGGGGTTGGGTCGGTGGTGATTTCCACTGCCTTCTTACCCTTGGCTCCGGACTTGGCCTTGGCTGGCTTTTCTGCCTTGGGAAGGGCGTCTGGTTTTTCCCCTGACGGCTCACTCTTGAGCCAGGCCTTGATCTCTTCGGCGTTGTCACGAAGGAAGGCTCGGTACAGTTCGGGAGAAGGCAGCTCCATGCCGTCCTCCCTCGTGTACTCACCGAAGGAAAAGAGTCCGAAGCCACGGGCGTTTTGCGCTCCTGCGTGGCCGAAATCGCGGAGGCATTCCAGAAGGTCCGCCATGCACGAAAGCGTGATCTGGTTTGCCTTGAGCCCCCCGCGGATCGTGAACGAGTGCTCAATCCTAGACCCAGGCTTGCAGGCCTCGATGGCCACAAGCATCTGCGCGCTCTTTGCGTCGGTGCCATCGGCGTGTTTGACAACATCAAGCTCACGGTGAGCAAAACGCGTGTGCTGCCTCACCTGTGTGAGGTCGAAGCTCGATGGCAAGCCGCTGCGGAAGGCCTCAAACTCTTCTCGTGTCGTCGAGCCGTGGCGAAGTCTCCACGCGTTCTCTTTGCAGACAAAAAGACCGTCGTGGCAGACGAGCACTCCGTCCATTGTCTGTGCTTCCATTACACCTCCGAGCAGGTCCCATGCTGGGATCAGCCGCCGGATGTTGCGCCGCATCTCCACCAACACCTTCGCCGTGTTGGCGCCGGACTCGATCGTCCCGCCGCTGTACATCGCGTGAGCACGCTTGACGTTGACCTCGAACTTGTTCATCCCGAGCAGCTCTAGCTGCCGGTCAATCGCCATGTCGCGGAGCATGCCTCGGATGGAATTCCCCGAGAGGAAAGGCGTGGAAGAGTCGCGTCCCAAGACGGGGTCGATCTGCAGCTCTCGACGGACCAGGGCGACGTTGCCGAACTTCTGGTCTGCGCCATGGTGCACGTTCGACAACGCTGTCCACTGGGATCTCCAGATGGTCTTGGGAACCTTGACCGACAGCACGTCAAACGACGCGTAGGTCTTCGGCTCTGGGATAGGCACCTCTTGCAGGAGTATCCAGTCGGCGTCCTCGCGGTCCATGTCGTACGGCATCAGCGCAAACTGCACGAGGAACGGTGCCATCCCAGCCGCTGAGAAGAGGGCAAGGTGCTGCATCTCTACGTGAGCGCAAACCCAAATCCATGGCGTCCGCCCATGTGGCCACCACGCTGCCAGAGGCCAGCCGTGGACAGACAGCATGGGGTCAACCATGAAGCGGTTGCAAAGCCGCTCCATGAACTCTGTCGTGTTGTTGCACTGCATGGACAGCGCCCGAAACTGCTCGGCGAGCTCGGAGCTGAAACCATCCAGCCGATAGCTAGAAAGCAAGCCCGAGTTGTGTACCCTTTTTGACAGGTCTCTCAGCAGGTATGCCATCAGCCACAGGCTGATCCTTGGAGACCTTGGGAGTTCCAGGAGACTTGTTGGGCTTGAGAAGCGCACCTTCTTGAGGTCCGACAAGTCCATGCTCTCCACCGACGTTTCTTGGCTGCTTTGCTCGCTCATTTGACTCACTCTTCTTTGCTTTGGGTTGCTTGGGTTCGAAGGCAGGAACTCGGAGCATTGGGACAAACACCTTCGACCACCACTGTGCTCCTGCGTGGGATCGGAAGGCTTCCACCCTCGAGGGCCAGCGCGCGGCCAGTTCGACCGGGCATCCCTTAGGCGGAATGAGTGTTTGCAGTGACGTGCGGATGTCCTCCTGCCCGCAGCCGCCCTTGCGCAGCTCGGCGATCAACTCTTCCGCAAGCACGCGCATTTCAGACCAAAGAGGCACGTTCACAGTCACGTCTACCGCGTCGTCCACTTGGAGCGGGTAGCGTGTCTTGCTGTAGGCCACGCGCGCATAGATGGCGGTGTGCTTGGACTGACACTTCGTCAGCACGTTGTCTGGGACAGGAGCGCCAGGCCACAGTATCCGAGAAACGTTCCCTTCGGTGCCATGGTCGATGCCGTAGAGCGGGAAGCAGGCCGCAAAGGGAGGGTCCGGAGGGTGCAGGAGCGCCGTGAGAGGGTCCGGCTTGGACTGTGGTACGCCTGCAATGGGACGGCTTGCGATGAAGAAGATCCCGTCTTCACGTGCGAAGAAAAGACCCGCCTTTAGGCACAGGGCCTTGAAGCAAAACACGCATGCAGCGCAGAGCGCGTTGCCTCCATAGGCAAGAGATCGGTTGCAGTTGCGTACCGTCGTGAAGTTCTCTGAAATGGCATCGGAAAGGTTGTACTCCGCAGGCTCGCCACAGCTTGCGCAGTGTGTGTTCATCTTCCGCTTCGGGATCGGCGAGCCGTCGTTTTCTGTCGGCGTGGGACTCCCGCATCCCCTCCAAATAATCTGTGGGGCGAGCCTTGACTCGCATTGAACGTTGACTGTCATCACATCACCTCCACACGAATTGCGCCATACCCGAGCGAGACGCGAGCACCGAGACCGAAGCCGCGCGCAGCAACCTGCAGGAGCCACAGCGCGAGAGAGTTCACGCGCATGACCCACTCCCCGGAGATTGCGGGGGCTCGATAGCTGTGAAACAGCCTCCGCTTCTTGACGCTTACCTGGTCCTGGATGATTTCCACATGCACGCGGTCCTCCGGAATCGTCAGGCCCAAACGCTCCCCGATGTTTCGAACCAGAGACGCCTTCACGGAGGTGTCTCGGATGTTTTCGAGCCTCACATACCTCTTGTTGCCGTCTGCATCGGTCTCTCTGGTCCTCGCTAGGATGGCTGTTAGAGAAGTCATCCTGACCGTGTAGAGACCCGGCGGACTCGGCGGAGGCGTCCTCAGTCGGAAGGACTGGGCGCACTCAATCGTCACAGGATGCCTAGAAATCCATGCTCTAAACGAGGCTCTGTCCAGTCTCGCGATGACCTCAGGATCGTGAGAGACGACGGCGATCCCCTTTCCATCAGGGGCCAAGGTCCACATAGGATTGTTTCGGTGATGGTCCAGGTCAATCCGATTGCTCAAAGCGCCGTGAAGAAGACTGAAATCGCCTGGGTGCAGAGGCCTCTCAAGGCCATAGATTTTCAACGCCACAGCGCCACCCGGCAGCGTCCGTGGGAACTCGGGCGGCACCACGTCAACCACCGGCCCCACGAGGTCAATCCTGCACTGAGCCTTGTACCGAGCCACGCGCTCGCGGTGATAGGCCATGAGCTCTGGCGTGCGTGGACGCCTGTCTCTGTCCGCGTCTGCGCAGGCGGAGATGCAGTACTTTTGGTGCTTGTCGCGCGGCACGAAGCCATCCCCGCAGTACGCGCAGTGATGAGCCTCGGCCCTCGCTGCCTTGACTGCGGCTGTCTTCTTCGTCTTGGCGGCACCTGCCCTGCGAGCCTGGCGCTTTGCAAGGAGCTCGTCCTTGTGCGCTTCGTAGTACCGCTTCCACTTGTCGCGCTCACGCTGGACCGCGGCGGGCTTCTCACGCTCTGCGAGATAGTGCCTGCGGTTGCGGCACTTCGCGGACCCGCACGTGACCTGCAAGCGGTTTCGCTTGGAGTACGGTTTCGCGCACACGACGCAGACCGCATAGAGTTCCTCGCCTGTGACCGCGAGCTCTGGTCCGTCGTCGGGAACAAGCACGTCCTGGAGCTGTGCAGGTGCGTCGCTCATGGCGATTCCTCGCTCTGGTTCTGTCGCATCGTGTCCGCCAGGGTTCGGATGCTGAGCTCTACTTCCTCCGCTGTTCCTACGCTCCTACCCCAGTGGTTCCTTGGGCCAGCGAGCAGCAGGTATGCCGCTTCGAATAGGATGACCATCCGCTCCTTGTGTGAGCGTGGCGGGATGTTGCAAAGATACGGGATCTGTACCGCTTTAAGCCCAAATAGCTTTGCAGCTGTGTGCATCGTGCGAATCAGCGCTCCGCACGATTCGCTGCCGAATGCATGCACCGTGTCCCTGTTGACGATCTCGCCCAGAAACAGCCAGTACACGCCGCGGTCAACCCACTCGCCCGTCTCGGGCTGGTCAGCTTGGTTTTTCATCGCTCCGCCTTGTCACGCCGCGCCTTGGCCGCGTCCACGCTGAAGCCTTCTGGGTAGCGCTTTCGCAGCTTGGCGATGTTGCCAATGGCCACCTCCTCCATCGAGATGCCAAACATCCGCGCGATGCTCGAGATGTACCAGAGCAAGTCTCCAAGTTCTTCGGAGAGTTTGCTCTTGTCGACCTCAACAGGACTGTCCGGGTGCCTGTCCCGAAGCGCTTTCTTCAGCAGGTCAACGATCTCACCGGCCTCGCCAGCAAGGCCCATCGCAGAGAGGGCAATCTCGCGCTCCGAGAACACGTCGCCAGCAGCGCGCTCTGGGCTAAGGCTTGTCTTGGCCGCAAGGCGCTGGTACTCAAGGAAGGTCGGGTAGACCGAGAAACAGCCCTCGGGCGTCGACTGCGAGGCGCTCTGCGGTGTTTCGTTTTGCAGGAAAAGCTCCATGAGTTTGTCGTCCATTGGAATCAAATCCTCATCGGCATCAGGACGACGCGCGTGCCCTGGCACTCGACCAGCAGGGGATCAAGCTCGCCGTCAAACCTCAACACGAGCGTGTCTCCGTCGCAGGCTTGAGCAGCCTCGGCGAGGTAGGTCACGTTGAAGGCGATTTTCAGACTCACCGAGGTGTCCGCGTCGAGCTCGGTTTCGCTCGTGGCGCCCGTCTCTGCATCGGAGCAGGAGAGAGCGATCTTCCCGGGCGACACGGTCAGACTCACGCCCTTGGAGCCCGAGGTGGCCTTGGCAAGGCTTCTCAGCTCGGCGAGCAGCGCGGACTTGTTGACGTGCGCATTGCGGTCGTTGCGACCTGGAATCGCCTCGCGCCAGGTTGGAAACTGCGCCTCGACCTTGCGCCCTGAAACCGTGGTGGATCCAATGCGGAAGACCACCTCGGTCTGCGTGGCAAGGAAGGTCACCTCGGCGTCCTTGTCCGCGCTCACGAGCATGGAGCGAAGCTGCGGCACAATGCTCTGAGGGATCAGTACGTCTAGGCCTCCGCCTTCGAGCTCGGTTTCGTGGGCGTGTAGGCGATGTCCGTCTGTTGCGATGGCGTAGAATTTCCCCTCCACGTGCTCGAGCTTGATCGCTGCAAGGTGCGGGCGCGTGTCGTCGTCACTGGCCGCTGGAGCCACCGTGTCGATGGCCTTGAGCAGCAGCTTGGCCTTGAAGGTCTTTGGCTCTCCCTCTGGCACTGCGAGGGTCGGGAAGTCCTCGGCGGGCAGGCCGGAGACCGAGAACTTCCGGCGCCCACTCTGCAGCGTACACGCGAGCGTCTTGCTGTTGGATTTGAGAGTGAAGATCCCGGGAGGCAGCGCGGCAATGGCGTCTGAAAGGGCCTTGCCTGACAGCAAGAGCGAGCCGCTTCCCTTGAAGGACGCGTCGGTCACGACCGTGGCCGTGCGCAGCAGGTCGCTTGCCTGGAGCTTGAGCCTGCTTGGCCCGTCCTGGGTGAGCAGGACGCAGGTGAGCGCTGGCATCGCGCTCTTCCCGGCTGCGATGGAGCGAGGCAGTTCAAGCGCCGCAAGGGCCGCCTCGCGGGTCAGTTCGATTTCAAAGTCCACAGCACACTCTCCTTGCGGGCCTGCGTGCGCTCGCACAACGGCCCGGAAAACATTCGCCTGCCGACGGTTTGGCTAAACCTGGATCGCACCATCCCAAGCGTCGGTGACCTGGGATCGAGTCCAAAAACCGGTTGACCGCTCGCCGCTGTTCGAGCAGCAGCGTGAGGCTGCGCAGCTCGACCATGCGGCTGCCATCGCGCGTCCAGTAGACAAGACAGTCTCTGTGCAGCACGACCTCCGAGTGCTCGCGTGCGGCCCTGTCGTGGACGTAGTCCACCAGGTGAGCAGGCCAGTCCATGGCCGCTGCCAGCTCGAGCCACGAGGGGGCGCAGGATCGGTCAGCGGAGACCATTGCGCGCCTCCGTCCATGCCGCCCTGACTGCCTCTAGCGTGGCCCCTGGGATCGGCCAGAGACCGCCTCCGCCGCTGAGCTCGACGGGGATATGGATCGGCACGACATCGGCCAGTATCCAGGCGTATGGCGGTTTTCTCAGCAGCTCGTACCACCGCTCTGCCCCTCGTGGCACGTAGCGCTGATCGCCTGCGTGGCCTGAGATCCTGGCTACCGCCACGATGCCCACGGGGCTCGCCTCGGGCCGCTCATAGGCCAGGTCCCCGGTGACTTCTGAGATCGTCTCTGCGTCCTGCGTGTCGAAGGCTTCCGGCGCATAGATCGCGACAAAATGCCCTTTGTTCGACCAATGCCACCAGGTGCGGGCCACGAGCCTGCAGCCCCCGGCTGTGATCGCACGAGGCCAGGGACGGGTGAGCGTGAGCCCCGAGATCTTGCGGGCGGCTACTGCCTTGATGTCTTCGCCTTGGCTCATTGGCACAGCCCTCCGTCGTCCTCGTCTCGCTCGTTGAGCGCGTTGTCGTTGGCCGGCTGCAGCCCGCTCCCTCGGCCAGGAAAGGCGTTGTCGTTCGCAGCGGCCAGCATGGCCTTGTAGGGCTGCGCTGAGAGCGCCGGGTGCTGGCCCGCGAAGACCACGACGCGCACGAGCCCTCTGGTCGCTGGCGTGGTCAGCGTGAGTGCCCAGCGGAAAAGCGTTGACCGAGGCATCTTCTGCGCAGGGTCTACCGCCAGTCCAAAGAGGCGCTCTGAAAACGCCATGTGGTGCACCATCCCCAGTGACAGGCGCCTCCCGTGCACGACGTGCATGGTCCTGCTGAGCTCGAGTCCGACTCGGCCCCACTGGGCTGGGTCTGCCAGGACTACCACCCACGACTCCGGGTCTAGTCCTCGGAGCAGCTCACCGAGCAGCTCCTTCCGGACTAGGATCCAGTTCATGAGCTGGGCTGTCAGCAATGGACCACGTGGCTCCATGGCTACGCCGGAACCACGTCGCAAAGGTCACATCCGCAAGACGGATCACGCACGTGCTCTGCAGCGTGCGCGATGGCTGCCTCCAAAATTGAGGCCTGCTCTTGCTCGTGCCAAGCCCAAGGTCTGGGCTTGGACGTCTCCGAGAGAATCTCTCCCTCGGAGTCCCAGATGACCTTTGTCCGCTCTGTCTCGAGCAGGCCAAAGCGCTTCTCTAGCACTCTGGCCACTTTCTCGAAGGCCTCTGCTTGATACCGCTTTCCGGCGGCAAGCAGCTCGCGAGACTGCCGCAGATAGGTATCTGCGGACAGCCGCGCGAACACACGCTGTGCGTCCCCTTGCATCTATTTCTCCCGGGCTTCAAGCGCCCTACACGTGACTCCGCGGAAAGGAAGAAACACGAAGTCACGTGT
>ERZ724505.1593-NODE-1593-length-12231-cov-5.059872_pt1 | contig 12231 bp, 11 predicted proteins | sample MGYA00376038_ERZ724505 | MGnify/ENA primary metagenome ERZ724505 (study PRJEB28724, sample SAMN07190884) | wastewater metagenome | isolation source: effluent of sewage treatment plant in Hong Hong | place: Hong Kong | collected 2016-03-17 ... | reverse complement strand
AAGCTGTAGTGATCGATACCGATTTTCTGCGCGATTTACCCGATGCATTATTGCACGAAGGATTGGTGGAAGTCGTGAAGATTGCCGCCATGCGTGACAAAAAATTCTTTGAGTGGCTCGAAAAAAATCTTGCGCAAGTATTGCAAAAAGATGAAGTAAGCCTCACTCATTGTGTTACGACAGCAATCTCACTCAAGGCAAAAACAGTGGAGGAAGACGATAGTGATACGCTTGTTCGGTTGTATCTGAACTTCGGTCATACGGTTGCACACGCTGTCGAAGCTTTGTCGCAGTACTCGTTGTCGCACGGTAAAGCCGTGAGTATAGGTATGATTGCCGAAATGAAAATGGCAGAATTTACTGAAACTGATCGCGTAAAATTATTATTGCAACAACTCACTATGCCTGTTGCGATTCCGGCAGAATTCAAAAAAGATGATGTGTGGAATTTGATGAAAAACGACAAGAAGAATACGAAAGGTGACATACGTATTGCCGTGCCGAAAAAATTGGGAGAAGGGGAGGTTCGGTCGATTCAAAAGGAAGATTTTGATTCTTTGTTTTCTCAGAAATGAATTGTAAATTAATTGATCTGACGGCCCTCACCCTAACCCTCTCCCGCGGGGAGAGGGAATATTGTGATGATGGATTTATGTCAGAAGATTCAATTGGTATTTCATTCTTCATTTTTGTTTAGTATTTAGAATTTTGATCTTCTATTTTTTGACCCTAGGGGTCCCCTTCGGGGTCATTTGTATCTTGTATCTTGAAATTTTCCGTCATGCAAAACCCTCTCGCCATCGCGCCGCTTTCCCTTCCCTTCGCCACATCGTTTGCGATGCCTGGCAGTAAGTCGATGGCCAATCGCGCGATCATCGCCGCCTGTCTGGCCGAAGGAAAAACAATCATGACCAACGCAACAGCATGTGATGACGTGGTGCTGATGGTCAAAAATTTACAACTGATGGGATTCAATCTGCGATGGATCGATGAGGCAAAAGGTGAACTGGAAGTGATTGGCGGCATTCCGCCGGCAAAAACGTCAGACGAATTTGTCGAACTTTTTTGTGAGAATGCCGGTACCACAGTGAGGTTTCTCACATCTCTCGCCTGTCTGGTTCCGGGTCGATGGATGATCACAGGCAATGAACATATGAGCAAGAGACCGATTGGAAATCTTATTCAGACACTCCAATCCATGGGCGCCGATATAGAAGATTCCAGTGGCTATTTGCCGCTGCGAATTCGCGGAGGTAAGTGGAAAGGTGGAGAGGCGCAGCTCGATGCAAGCAAGAGCAGTCAGTTTCTTTCATCCTTATTATTAGTTGCTCCGAAATTGGAAAAAGGACTATCGATCACGCTCACGTCTACTCTCGCATCACCATCATATATTGAACTGACAGAACAGATAATGAATACATTTGGAGTGCAGATAGATAGAGATGCAGATTTAGAAAAGGCGAATACTTTTTTTGTACATAATCAGAATTATACGTCACCCTCAGTAGTTGCCATCGAAGGAGATTGGAGTGCGGCTGGTGCATTTCTTGTCCTGTCGGCACTGACCGGAAGTTCGATCGATTACTCGAATCTGAATTTTACATCGTCGCAAGGCGATCGCTCACTCGTCGACGGTATGAAAGCACTGAGCGAACCCGGGGATTACACGGTCGACTGTACCGATCTTCCGGATCAAGTGATGAATCTGGCACTCTTTTGTGCCTTCAGATCCGGAACCGTCACGATCACAGGTGCGAAAAATCTGCGCATCAAAGAGTGTGACCGATTAGCAGTGACGGCATCGGAATTATCGAAAGTCGGCATCGATATCAAAGAGCACGACGACGGACTGATTATCAAAGGCAATCCCTCGCTCCTGGCATCAATCGGACAAACAAGTAAATCGCATGTCCTCGATCCGCACGACGATCATCGCATGGCAATGCTGTTTGGTGTTCTGGGATCGCTCGTGCCCGGCATCAGCGTCAAAAATCCGAGTTGCGTCTCCAAAAGCTATCCGCAGTTCTTCGCCGATCTCGCATCGTTGCATCATCACATAAAGCCGATTGTCATTATCGGCATGCGTGCGTCGGGCAAGAGCAATCTTGGTCGCAGGCTGGCGTCGTCGCTGCATATTCCGTTTATAGATACGGACACCATGATCATGAAAAAAGCCGGTATGCCCGTAGCAGAATTTGTCGCACAAAACGGTTGGCCCGTGTTTCGCGAGCTGGAAGAGGAAGTGATTGCCGAGAACCTGAAATCCTGTCACGTGTTGGCGCTTGGCGGCGGAGCGATTGAATCCGAAGCCACGCGCAAACTCATCAAGAAAAATGCCATCATCATCTGGGTCCAGACAACCGCCAAAGGCACGCTCGAACGGCTGCAGATTGCCAAGCGTCCGCAACTGACCGATTTGCCGCTGGAGCAGGAAGTAGCTCAGCTGCATGAGCGGCGCGATCCGTTGTACGCTCAATTGAGTACCATCGCATTACCAGATACAGTTCCTTTTGGCCAGCAGGTTGCGTGGTTGAGTGCTAGGCTGCAATCAATGGCGAGGTATTTTAACCTGCATACTCGTCAGTATGATTTCTCCTCGATTGTTCCCACTGCAAAGCCACATTTTACAAAGCGATTGATTCATCATCCATCTCGGCCACCCCATTCAAAATCCTGAACATGCTCGTCGTCACACTTCCTTCCTCGGCCGCGCGTCATCCATTGCGTTTTGTGCAGAAGGTTCAGGAAATGGGGGCACAGGTGCTCGAAATTCGTGGCGACATAACGCCCCTTGTCGAGCCTTTCAATTGCCCTCTGCCGATTCTTGTTTCACCGCGAGGATCGATGAAGTTGGAGGTGATCGCACAGCTACAGCCCTCGTACATCGATCTTGAAGTGGATGAAGAAATGCCGGCTCTAAAGGGACCGGCGATCATCCGCAGTTACCATCATCACGAACTCACGCCGTCTTTTGACAAGCTCAAAGAAATTGCAGAAACTCTGATCGAACAAAAAGGCGAGATCATCAAAATAGCAACGACCATTCGTGAGTATTCAGATCTGATCACACTCGATCGATTGCAGAAATCACTTCCAAACAATCAGCAAAATATTATCCTGGGCATGGGTGATAAAGCACATCTTTCGCGTATGACATCGCCGTGGCGCAATGCGTTTACGTACACCTATCTCGACGGCACCGATAAGGCTGCAACAGGTCAGTTGCCACTATCGGTGTATCGGAAAATGACGATCAATCAGGAAAAGAAAAAAGGAAAATCAGCATTGCCATACATGTTTGGAACGATTGGGGCACAGCAAGTAACCGCTAGTCTAAGCCCGCTTATTCACAATACGCTCTATTCGCTTCACGAGTACAACGGCGTCTTCAGTATTTTTCCGACGCAAGATTTCGACGAAGCGTGGGACGCACTCACGCAACTTGGCGTGAATGGATTTTCCATCACCGCGCCCTGGAAGCGCAAAGTGATCGACCGGTTGAGTCGTCTCGATTTTCTGGCAGACAGATTGCAGTCAGTGAATACGGCAATCAAAGAAGGGGATGAATGGGTCGGCTACAACACCGATATGCACGGCCTCATTGCCGGCTACCCGTTTCTTTCCGAGTGTAAACGTATCGCGATTATCGGCTCTGGTGGCGTGGTTCCGGCTGTAATTGGTGCGTGCGAAGATCGTAATAAGGGTTGCCGCGTCGAAGTCTTTGCGCGCAATGCAGCAGCACTCGCAGAGCTTGCCGACCTTCATCAGATTCACACATTCCCGCTCGATCGTCTGCATGCGGCTGAATTTGATTGTGTCATTTGCACCGTGACCGAAGATATTCCCGTGGTGCTTCCCAAGACAAACTGGGGACATCACGCCATCGACCTGCGCTACGGAAAGAAGACGAAGTTTCTGATGACCGCAGCCGACAGGGGATACATTTGTCACGATGGTTTGCCGATGCTCATCGAACAGGCTCTCAAGCAATTTGAAATTATGACGAGTATCAGCGCAACGCAAGAAGATAAGGAAAGAGTGGAAGAAGTTATTAAATTTAAAAAATAACAAGATACAAGAAACAAGCATCAAAAAATTCGAAGAACCAAGAACCAAATTCGAGACAGGATCGAAAAACGAGAAACGAATAACGAAAAAACCTTTCTAACCCCAATCTTCATGTCATCAAATACTCTCGGAAAACTCTTTCAAATCACCACCTTCGGCGAATCTCACGGCATCGCACTTGGTGTTGTTATCGACGGTTGTCCGGCTGGCATTGTGCTGAGCGAGGAAGATTTTCTGTCCGAACTCGCTCGTCGCGCTCCAGGGCAGAGCGCTCTTACCACTCCGCGCAAAGAAGCCGACAGTCCGAAAATTCTGTCGGGCGTGTTTGAGGGAAAGACGACCGGCATGCCGATCACGGTCATTGTCGAAAATACGAATCAGCAATCAAAGGATTACGAGGCATTGCGATCAACTTTTCGTCCTGGGCATGCGGATAAAACGTATCTCGACAAGTTCGGACGAAGAGATCACCGTGGCGGTGGACGCTCATCTGGCCGCGAAACAGTCGCACGTGTGATTGCCGGTGTCGTGGCTAGAAAAATTCTTCCATCTAAGACCGCAATCATCGGTCATACCATAAAAATTGGCGCGCACGAAGCGATGACGTTTGATGCAAAGGTCATTGAGAAAAATCCGCTGCGTTGCGCGGATCTCAAAGTGGCAAAACTGATGGAAGAGTATGTACTGGGTTTAAAAGAAGCGCACAATTCCACTGGCGGACTTGTGGAAATTCGCGTGCAAAAACCACCGAAGAACCTGGGCGATCCTGTCTTCGGTAAGCTCAAAAATCGGCTGGCGGATGCCATTATGAGCATTGGCGCTGTCACGGGTTTTAGCTATGGCGCAGGTTTCGATGCCGCCGAAATGACAGGCATCGATTACATTGAAGATTCCGACAATTTTGGTGGCATGCTCGGCGGTATTTCTACCGGCGAGGATATTGTTCTGACAGTCAGCATCAAGCCGTCTACGTCTGTCGGCGAGATCGCCAAAAAAGGTCGTCACGATCCCTGTATTGTTCCGCGCGTTATTCCCGTTTTGGAGGCCATGGTTGCAATCGTGATGGCAGATTGTTACCTGATGCAGAAAGCGTATGAGTGAGCAATATACATCCGCAGCCGGGACGCCGCGTCCCGGAGCGAGAAGAGCGAATTACGAATTTCGAATCACGAATTACGATCATCTGCATTCAATTATTACCTCATCTCACTATGACATCATTAGAATCAATCAGAAAAAAAATCGATGAAATTGATACAGCTATGCTAGCGCTCGTCGCTCTGCGCATGGAGCAGTCGAAACTCATCAAGGCACATAAGCACGGTCAGCCGATTCAGGATGCTGCGCGTGAATTGCATCTGCAGAAAAAATGGAATGCCCAGGCGCAGGTGCTTGGCATCGAACCGACATTGGCGTTGGAAATGCTCGATTTATTGCTGACAGAATCTCGTAACCTTCAGGCTGATACGGATTAATCATTCATCGCAGCCGCGGCAAGAAATGCCGCTCTGCTAATTTATATATTTCTTTGGTCTATGAAACTCCTCCTCCTCGGTCCGGCCGGCACTTTTTCGCACCAGGCGGCTCTTCAATTATTTCCAGACGCAGAAATTACATTCGCCAGTAATTTCGATGATTTGTTCGAAACATTGGTCGTTGATTCTCGTTCTAGGACCGCGGCCACGAAGGGCCGCTCTGCAGGTGAGGGAAGCAAGAATGTCTATCAAAATAATCATCTACTCGGATTTGCGCCGATTGAAAACAGTTTGCATGGCTCAGTCGACGAAATTCTCGATCTGCTGCGCGAAACGGACATCAAGCTTTGGCGTACATATGATGTCGCTATTCATCACGCATTTGGCTGTAAAGATGTCTCAAAGATCACGAAAGTGTTAAGCCATCCTCAAGCACTCAAACAATGTCGTCTCTGGCTCAAGGCGAATTATCCAAAGCTCGAACATGTTGCAGTCACGAGCACAGCAGCGGCTATTCAAACTGCACTCGTGCACACGTCATCCGCCGCAATTGGTGTGGCCAAAACCATGAAAGATGCCGGACTGCCAATCGTCGCAGAGGCAATCGAAGGCCAGGACAACACGACGCGGTTTGGAATCGTTTCGGCAGTCGATCCGTTTCCGGATTTTAAGCGCACGCAGATGAGCATTGTTCTCCATCCGCGCGGCGATTATCCGGGCTTGCTTCACAAGCTCCTCACCTCGTTCAAGGTATACGACGTAAACCTCACGCGCATCGAAAACCGGCCGGTTGGCTCGAAGATAGGGGATTACTATTTTTTCTTAGATTTCTTTGGTGCAAGCGCAGATGTCCGTACACAAAAAGTGCTCACAGAGCTTCAGGAATTGGCGGAAGTGAAAGTACTGGGAGAATGGTGATCCGAAGATTTTTTGCATTGATTGTCTGTCGAGACGCGCCGGCGATTTGAAGAAAATGGAAAAGTCATAGCAGTTGAAAGGTATTGAACTAGCCGGCGCGTCTCGACAGACGTACTATCATTCCATGCCACAATCCTGGGACTTCTCTGCTCTCTCGCCGATCGATCCGGATCCCATCTTCGCCATAACAGCCGAAGCGATTGCTGCCGGTCCGAGTGCGATCAACGGAACAATCGGCGTTTTTATGGATGAAGACGGAAAAGTGGCGATGTTTCCGAGCGTTAAGAAAGCGCTGGAAGATTTAAAAAATAATTTATCTGACGTCAGTTACAGCTATCCGGCACTCACTGGCATCCCCGAATTCCGATCATCGATCGAAAAACTCATCTTTGGCGATGGCCAAACTGTTGCCAGCATTGCGTCGACAGCTGGAACGGGCGCTTTGGCATTCAACTTGCGCCTGGCATCGCTCATGCATCCGGATGCAACGGTTATTCTCTCTACGCCGGCTTGGGCGAATCACCTTCCTATTTGCCATGCCAATCATCTGCATGTCACCGATGTGCCGTATTGCGATATCACTGGAAAGGTGACCATCGATCCGATTATCGATGCAGCCAAGAAAGCAACGAAGCCAGTCATTCTCCTTCTCCAGGTCGGTTGTCATAATCCAACCGGTTTGGATTTTTCGGAAGATCAGTGGAAGGAATTAGCAGATTTTTTTACCGGCCGCGATTGTCTGGCTATTTTGGATTTTGCCTATCAGGGCTTTAAAGACGAACCGGAAAAAGATAGCTGGCCGATCCGCTTATTCGCTGAGAAAAAGATTCCACTTCTCGTTGCCTGGTCGGCATCCAAGAATCATTCGATCTATGGGCTGCGCTGCGGATTGTCGGCTGCTGTCGTTCATGACGCTGAAACCAAGAAAAAAATCGAAGTCTACTACTCACGCATTTCGCGTGGGATGCATTCCGCTTCACCCATTTTCGGTCAAAGAGTTGTTGCGACCGTGCAGCAGAAATATCAGAAAGAATGGTTGGATGATCTGGCGGCAGCGCGCAAAGTATTAGTAGCCAAGCGTCAGACAATGAAGGAACATCTGCCGAAATCATTCCAATCAGCGTTAAATGGATACGGCATGTTTGCCACGTTGCCGCTGTCGCGCGATCAAGTGTTACAGCTCAAAAATGAACAAAAAGTGTATTTGGCAGTCGATGGCCGACTTAACATTGCTGGCATCCATATGCGGAGAATTGAGGAAATGTGTGAGAAAATTGGGGGAATAATTGCATAATTTAATTTATATTATATAATAATAAAGATCTGTACTCGATGTCAGTCCTCGTTGGATTGCCTGATGGCAGATCATCACGCGTTCAATAACCACGAAAGGGTTATTATGGCGATTCTCCGACGATGGTGGGATGGAAAGCGGTCTTCTGCCAAGAAGATCAGGAAGTTCCATCGTAATCTGCCGATTCAACTGTCTTTCGAGACGCTGGATCAGCGGTGACCGAACCACCATCAGGGATGAGATTGGCTCAAGATGAGCTGCGTGATGCTCCGTCTTCCCCTTTCGGGGGAGACGGAGCGTTTCATGAATAGTCCTGTATAATAAAATCCTATGTTTACCGGAATCATCGAAACCACCGCGCAAGTCATGGAAAAATCTGACGATACGCTCACGCTTAAACGTCCGCCTAGTTTTACTGATATCAAGATCGGCTCCAGTATCGCAATCGGCGGTGTATGTTTAACAGTTATCGAAATGAATGATCAGCAGATATCGTTCAATGTGATTCCTACCACGTGGCAAAAAACACGTCTGGGGGATCTCAAAATTGGCGAACGCGTGAATCTCGAACGAGCGTTGGCGGCAAACGGCCGTTTTGACGGACACATTGTTCAAGGCCACTGCGAAGGAGTGGGAATTGTCGAAAATATTATGGAAAATGAACATCCGATATTTGTTATCAGTACGCCAAAAGAATTGGTGCAATTTATTGTTCAACATGGATCGATTACGATCGACGGAGTCTCTCTCACCGTTGCCGGTTGTTCGGAACAATCATTCTCCGTGGCATTAATCCCACTCACACTGCGTGAGACAACATTTGGCAGATTGAAGATTGGCGACAAGGTGAATCTGGAAACGGATATTGTGGCGAGATATATTTTGAAACGGGGTGGGGAGAGGGGATGATTAGCTGGAAAGGTAAAGCGAGTAAGGCGCGTATAGCGGGTAATAGTTGTCATTCTTAGAATATTGGAATAGTGGTATTTGATTGACTGACCCGCCTTACCCACAATACCCTCAATACCCGCCTTACCCTTTTTATGCACGACTCCTCTCTCCAGTCTTCGGCTGCTGTCCACATCAATCCTGCCTGGAACGTTGCGATTATCCGTTCCATTTGGCACGGAGAATGCACGCAGTCACTCAGTGACGACGCGGTACAGCATTTGCTGTCACTTGGTATGAGTGATCGCAATATTCTCACGCTCGATGCACCGGGTTCCTTCGAAATTCCGCTGCTGTGTGCCGAAACTATCAAGCATCAGCATGTGGAGGGTATTATCGCTTTTGGTGTGATTGTCCAGGGCGAAACGCATCATGCCGAGATTATCGCGAGCGAAAGCGCGCGTGCCATTATGGATTTGCAGATGCAGACAGGCGTTCCCATCATCTATGAAATCCTGTTTGTCGAACATATCGATCATGCCAAGGCGCGTTCTATCGGCTCTGGAGGCAAAGGGAAGCTGGCGGCAGATACATTGCTGAGATCGCTTGCGCAGGTGGATAAATTGCGTCTTTAAGATATTGAGCACAGGAAGTGTTCAAGGTACTGTTTGGGGTATCTCTTCTTCCCTTTCGTTATGCGCTCTTTCCGCAAACTGACTCTTGCAGTCACTGTTCTTGTCTTAGCTCCGATGCTCGTGTCGGCCGCTCTCTTTACGGATCTGTCAACGACTGATCCCAACTACGAAGATATTGTCGCTATGGCGAATCTCGGCGTCGTAAAAGGATACGACGACGGCAGCATAAAATCCGGCAATAAAATAAACCGCGCTGAGTTTGCAACCATGCTGACGCGCGCGCTTGGTGTCACGCCGCCGAAAGTAACGGTGAGCAAATTCGTCGATGTGCCGACGTATACATGGTATGCCGATGTCATCGGCTATCTGTCCGACCCAAAAGTCGGAGTGCTGACAGGCTACGCTGATGGCACGATGAAGCCGGAAAAGCAGGTTACTTTTGCCGAAGCGCTGGCTATGACCATGCGTGCGTTCAAGATTGCCGTACCGGATACAACGGCTGATTCCGCCGCTGTATTGAAATGGGTGAATGCATCGACATCCGCCTGGTACACCAAGTATCTGGCAGCCGGCTATAACAACGGCATGCTGCCGGTTCGCGGTCAGGATATGGCACATTTCAATCCTGATTCCCCGCAGACGCGCGGTCAGACTCTGGGTATTTTGAACGCCGGCATTATCGCGGCCAACAAAAAAGGAGAGGCAAACAGCACGTCCGCCTCGTCCTCGAGTGCATCGGATGGCACTGCCTCGGCAGCTTCGTCCAGATCTTCCGGCTCATCCCGTTCGTCTGTTTCCTCTGCGGCGTTCAATTTCAAAAACGTCAGCATTCCGTTTACTGAGGCCGGCACACAGACATCCATGTCGTACTTTTTCAATCTGACCGACAAGCGCACGGTGCTGTCGATCAGCATGATGCTCACGGGTTACTACGATGCAACCTTGTCGTGCCGTTTGTATAAACTGGAACAGAGCGGCACCCCGAATCAGCTGAATTCCAGCGACGACCAGAACTATATAACATACGAATATTACCTCGGTGTCGCCTCAAGCGGCCGTTGTGACATGATGCCGGCACTCGGGCCTGGAAAATACCAGCTGGAAGTTCACAGTAACAAAGCAGGTGTAAACTATTCGGTTGTTGCAAAGAAGGCCGACGGTTCGGGCAATGACGGCTTTGTGGATGCAGTAGGCCTGAAGTTCAATGTCGCGCGAACGGCCGTCATGAACGCCGGTGACATCTATGATGCGTATCAGTTTACCATCGCCAAGCAGGGAACGTATCTGGTGGAGTTAAGCGGCGTGAACACGGTATCGGGCATTGTCTATCAGCCTGCCGGTGTGACAGATGACAGCTTCTCGGGCCCCGAAGTCAACAAGCCGTATAATTTCCAGCCGGCAACATATACCGTACTGGTGACACACAAATATCCGCTCAATGAGAAAGTGGTGTACTCGGTATCGGTCAAGAGTCAGTAAAGACGGAATTGCTAGATGACAAAAGAGCTCCGAAAGGGGCTCTTTTTTGGTAAGGCGAGTAAAGCGGGTAATGTGGGTGGGGATAGAGTGAAGGCAATCTCTATCGGACTTTTATTTTATTACTCGCAAAACCTGCTTTACTTCCAATGCCCATTTTATTTACCCGGCTCCCTTGATACTTATCTGCAAGCTGCTAGCATAATTCCGGTATGGTTCATTTCTCAACTATTAATGATGCATTGCAGGCGTTTCGCGCCGGTCAGTTCGTGATCGCCGTCGATGACGAAGGACGGGAAAACGAAGGCGATTTGCTGCTGGCGGCCGAGCATATTACCGAGGAGAAAATGGCGTTCATCATCCGTCATACTGGCGGGGTCGTCTGCATGCCGATGTCGAAGGCGATTGCGGATCATTTTCAGCTGCCTCTCATGGTGCAGTCGAATGGCTCAAAATTCGGCACGCCGTTTACAGTCAGTATCGAAGCCCGAAAAGGGGTTTCCACCGGCATTTCGGCTGCTGATCGTGCGCATACTATTCAGGTTGCGGCGGATCCGGCTTCCGGCAAAGAGGACCTCATCAGTCCGGGGCATATTTTCCCGTTACGGGCTGCGGATGGCGGCGTATTGCAGAGAGCCGGTCATACGGAAGCGGTTATTGATCTTTGCCGCCTGGCCCGGCTGCGGGAAGTGGGGGTAATCAGCGAGTTGATGCATGATAACGGTACGATGATGCGCGTACCCGATTTGCAGGCGTTTGCCGCGAAGCATGGCATTCCGCTTCTTTCGATTGCCGATCTTATCGAATACCGACGGAAGCATGAAACGCTCATTTCGAAGGAGGCTGCCACGAACCTGGAAACCGCGACAGGTGACTGGAATATCAGTGTCTATGCGGATTCCATTCATCACAAAGAACATCTGGCTCTGGTGATGGGCACGCCTGAACTGGACAAGCCCGTTCTTGTCCGCATGCATTCGGAATGCATCACAGGGGACGTGTTCGATTCCCGTCACTGCGACTGCGGTCCGCAGCTCAGAAAATCAATGCAGATCATCCGGGAAGCCGGGCAGGGGGTTATTGTGTATCTGCGACAGGAAGGGCGTGGCATTGGTCTGGCGAATAAAGTGAAGGCGTATGAACTGCAGCATTTGGGACTGGATACCATTGAAGCGAATGTGAAGCTGGGATTCCCCGAAGACTTGCGTGAGTACGGTATAGGCGCACAAATACTCCATGATCTGGGTATCAGAAAAATTCGTCTGCTGACCAACAACCCGAAGAAAGTAGTCGGGCTTGAAGGCTATGGACTGGAGATTGTCGAAACACTGCCGATTGAAATGACTCCGGTCAGCGAGAAGCAGAAAAAATATCTGAAGACGAAGAAGGAGAAGATGCAGCACACGATTACGACGATATAAGATTACGAATTACGAATTACGAATTACGAATTACGAATTACGAATTACGAATTACG
>ERZ724505.1588-NODE-1588-length-12256-cov-3.806901_pt1 | contig 12256 bp, 6 predicted proteins | sample MGYA00376038_ERZ724505 | MGnify/ENA primary metagenome ERZ724505 (study PRJEB28724, sample SAMN07190884) | wastewater metagenome | isolation source: effluent of sewage treatment plant in Hong Hong | place: Hong Kong | collected 2016-03-17 ... | reverse complement strand
TTGCGATTGCTCTTGTAAGTCAAGGCCGTCAATAGTTCAGGGTCTGTGATGACCGCGAGCTTCAGCTTTTGGTAAACTCTACCCACCACCCAAGCGTCTGATGATTCGTCATCTTTTAGAAGGGTATAGGTGGTTTGCGATGCTTCATCAAAAAATACATCACTGCCTCTATCCAAGAATCGATGACCGCCATGTTCTCCTTCTCCGGGGTTTGACGGATGTCTATGCCAAAGCAGGTGCGGTAAGTCCATTTCAAAGCTTCCCGGCACAAACTGCTCTTGATAGGTATTTCCAGTGTATTCGTTCGTAAAGTGTATGAATCCGATTTGTCGATAATGGTTATCGAAGCCGAAGAAGTGCTTTTGACCATTATAGTCGGTCGACCCATAGGCCGTATAGCCGCTTACTCCAAGTTCAGTACCTATCTCTGAGCTTGTACGAACAATGTTCATGTTCCAAACCTTGCAATCTACTGTTATTGCGGAACCATACCATTGTCTTATCCCGTTCCAAGGGTAAAAGTGTATTTGTGAAGATGGGTTGTTGACTGCGGCGGAGAAATCTGGGAACTCTCTGTCTGCTGTGAGGCTGCTCGTATCTCCTGTGACTCTGTACCACAGCGCCGCAAATGGGGCATCAGAGGTTATGTTGGCAGATCCGTTGACGGCTGGATTGCTGAACACAACAAAAGCCAGCGTACCTTCAGGAGGGGAGTAGGAAGAGCTTGTTAGCGTAACGACATTAGTACCATCAAAATTCGTTGCATTGGTGTTGGCTACCCCAAGCCTGAACTCAGAACTGATCATCAGGTCCCTTACGCTGGGAATTGTTCCACCCGTAGCTATTGCTTGCGTACGAGCGGAATAAAACCCTCTGGATTGACAATCGGCGGTTACGACAAATGTGCCACTGAACAAGTTTGATGATATATCTATTGCAGGGGTGCCATCGAAATTGGTGGGTGGCAATCTTGGTTGATCATCTTTTGGAGCCATTACCCTGTTGAAAAACAGGTCGTTCAGACCGCTTCTGTCTATGTTGTAATCGATTTCCCTGTCGGAATACACCACCTTTTTGTAAGCAAGCTTGCCTTCTGACAGCAAACGCCTACCCGTGTCAGTCAGCTTGACATTGATGAATGTTGTATTGGGATATTGAAGAAGAAAGGACATAAGGTCCAGTTTGTAGTAAATACTTCGATCAAGAATTTACGTTGTAGCTGGACCAAAACAAACAAGTATCGCCACTTGGTTCTAAAACCTTTGTAATCGTTATTTATGTGAAACACCAACGGTAATGCCTTTTGGCCAACCAAGCTCCGCGAACACATTGTCATTGAGATTCCGACCGGGGGAAGATCTTAGGAATTTCCCCACCGCATCTCAGTCCGTGTTCACGCATGGCAACTACCGCATGGAGCGCGATTTCAGCGACAACCTCCTTAGCGCCTATACGAACAGCCTGAAGTTCGATGGCTATGAAAGCATAGATAGCATGAACATGACGGGTATCACCGATGCGGATACCACATTTGTTCATGCAAGGGAATTGAAGCTTGTTGACAGAGAGGCTTCAAGCTACGTTTACTTTGGATCCATGAGAATGGAGACGCTGGTTGCGATGAATAACATCATCGACAACTGGCCATATGCGGTTTTGGCGCAGAACTTTGGTCAAAGCGGCATTACGATATACAGCTATACAGCAATAACTGCTTCTGCTTCAGGAATAGGTAAGGACATTTCACAATTCAGGGTTCCATATTCTGCCATTACCAATATGGGAGGTGTGGTCCTGAACTCTGGATCGACCAGACAGGGAAGGAGCCTTTTGCTGGATACTGATGATTTTGTTGTTCAGCTAAGCGGAAGCGCTGTACAGCATTCCATTGTCAGCTATACGTTCTCTGCGGGGGAATATCTTGAATTCCAAGTGTTGGATAGCCTGCTTAGCAGCGCCACGTCATCTTCAACAGTAAATCTGTACATCAGGCCGAATGACAAGGTGGTTGAAAACTTCAAGTCATCCTTGTCCCCTCTTGAGTATCACATTCTCTATAGAGGCAACTGGCTGATGCCAAACCCATATTTTGACGATGGAACAACGATCCCGGTATCGTTTACTTGGCCAAAGTTGATCGATGGATTCAATCCGGACATAACAGGAGATGATTTTGAATCATATCGAAATGAGCTTTTAGAGTTCACGGAGAAAATGGACATTGAGAAGACCGATGTCCTTATGAGGTCTGTAATACCTGAGAACTATCTGGAGCTTGATTCAGAACAGGAGATCTATAGGAACATCGTTCAGGCATACGCCCATCAATTCGACATCATAAAGAGATATGTTGATGGACTTGCATTCGGACATACGATAACGTATGACCAGAAGAACAATGTTCCTGACAAGTTCTTGTTCAAGCTTACACAGCTTCTTGGCCTGAAATTGCCGAACGGGTTCAATGAAATGGACTTCTTCAACTATCTGGCTAGCGATACCCATGATGAAGAGACCACAATACAGGAGTACAACATAGAGATATGGAGAAGAATATTGGTGAACATCGTGTGGCTGTTCAAGAAGAAGGGCACTCGCGATGCGCTGATGTTCATATTCAGGCTTATCGGTGCGCCAGACTGCTTGATAAGGCTTAACGAGTTTGTCGCGGACGTTCAAAGAACGATAGATGCTGATGTCGTATATGATGAGTTCAGTGCTCAAACCGCACAATCGACATTCAAAATAACCGCTGACGGGTTCATCAACTATGATGCTAGCGTATACAGATTCCAAGAAGGCGGGAAAGGAAGAGGGAATGGCGTTAAATATCTGGACCAATGGAGGCCGGAGTTCGATCCAGTATTAAGGGTTGATAACATAAAGACATATACAGGCGATAGCGTACAGTTCATAACAAATGATGTGGTGAACACAAAGTATCTTGATTGTGCATTGGATCCTGCGCAGTCAATTGAATGTGATGTGTTCAGCTACTATCAACTAAGTGGAACATGCTGGGTTTGGGGTTCCGAATTGCCATTCCAATTCGAGAACATGAACGTTCCATTCGAATATGCCCTAGAAGACTGCGATCTGGTGAATCCGGAATCCATAACGGGCATGACGTTGGCAGAATATGTCGATTTCGTATACAGGTCGAATGTTGATGTGCCGACCAGAAAAACCGGAACAGGAGACCATACGGCGTTCCACTACAGGCGGCTAAGGAACATCTACATGCACTATTATCTCATGAGTGAGCCGGAATCGAATCACTTGAACATGAGAAAGCTGGAAGGGTTCCTACAGCTTATAGAGTTGAACTTCTTTGCCTATTCAGAGCAGTTCATACCTGCTACTTCGATATTAAAAACGCAAGGAACAGTATACAGAAACACCGTTTACAATAGGCAGAAATTCGTATACAAGTATGGCATCAATGCAGGCAGTGAGTTCCAAACAGAGGTTCCACAGTCCCCTGCACAAAGCGGGATAACAGCTACCATAACTGGCGTTCTGGACACAATGCCAGCATCAGAAATAGTGCCCGTAACGATAACTGGCGTATTGGACAATGAATTGATCACGACAATAACGCCTATTTCCATAACCATGCAGGTCATAACCGAACTGTCTGACAACGTAGATGCATTCAGGATCGAAGGCGACATAAGCCCGACAGATGAGGTAACGGAATACGTTGAGTTTGTCGAGGAATTGGTGGTTGCATGACCATCAGGACAGCCAAAGCCGACAGGAGTTCATAACAAGGCCAATGAACCTTGTTAAATGCCTTGCGAAATATCGTCGAAGCTCTGGTTGAGATTGATGTCCTTGATCTCTTGTCTGATGTCTAGGTTTCCGTTGTTGAACGTACTCTTTCTGGTCAGGAGCAAGTATTGCTTGTACAGATTTCCTTGGTCATCAAACACGGAGTATTCCCCGGTTTCAAGATTGCGCACTGAATTGCCGCCCAGTTGCCATGATATCGTTTCCAATGTCTGGTTGACCATTTCCACCTCTATCATGGTAGGGTCAAAGAAGGTGTTGGACAATAGAATTGACTGCCCGGCTCTTCCTAGATCGGCTTTTTGCTCATTTGAGATCAAGCTGGCCTCATCAGGTGTCAGAGTGAGAAACAGGTAATTTCCATTCGAATTCAACACATAGCTTGTTGAATTGGCATTTGAATTATTGTTGTTCGTACTAACAGAGACAACATCGCTGGATGTTATTATCCTATGAAGGTTCTTGATCTTGTTGCCATTGTCATCGAAGTACTCCAATTGATAGCCTATGAGACTTCCGCTTCCTTGGAATTGGAGTTTCGGTATGACTATCCCTCTTTTCGATATCTGTATCTCCGTGTCATTGCTGGTGACCACAAAAGAACAATCAACTATGTTGGTTCTGAAGCTTTTTGGCTTAATGAGTATGAAGTAAAAACCAAGCTTGTTGAACACGGTGGCGGGTAGTTTCAGCTTATAGCCGCCATCCGCACCAAGAAGCTTTCTGAACTCCGCTTCGGTAACGCTACCGAACAGGGGGGTGAATTGAGTGTCCCCAAGCTGTTCTCTTGACGGCGAGTAGGCATAAAGAATGTCAACATCATTGAAGTCTATTGACGCCAACCTTTTGTTACCGTATAGTCCTACTGACATGCCAGTGCGTTTATGGTAAATATGCCTATCATACGATTTCGAAAGGTATGGATGACCAAGCTAGCCCACCAGTTGTTCCAGCATTGGATGAGCAGATGGGATTGAACTGATTATCAGGTCGAATCTCATGTCCGACAAATTCAGTGTTCAAGCTGTTCAGGCTTAGAAGTATCAAGCCCTTAACTCTTACATCCTGAACATTGTTGACCCCAATAAATGATGTTGTGCATGTTACTCCATTGTATCTGGTCCTGACGTTCCTATAGGTTGAGTACAGGGCTGATGCATTTGCGTTTGCAAGGCTTACAGTCCGATAATTGGGCAAGTTGAATTCGCCTATGTTGTACAAGTTGTTAAAAGAGGAATCTGTCCTTAACTGGAATCCATGCGGCCCAGATGTTCCGAGTCCATACGCTATGGCAAATTGCGGAAGAGAGACGTATAAGGAGAATGCATATCTGGACTCTGAGAACGTCCTTGCGGTCACTACGATATTGTCAGGAGTGATTATGTCACCGGGGTACAGGATGGAGTCGTTTGTGGGGAGAACGATGGTCGTTGCGTCTCTTGCCATCGTCACATAAAAGCTCTCGTTCGGCCCGTATGTATTGTTGCCATATTGTACATCGCCTATCCCCAAGTTGGTCACTTTAAGAGCAACTTGGGATGGATTTCCGTTTTCGTCAACGCCAAAGTAATAGTTTGGCCATGCTGGATAGTTGCTTGACTCAGACAGCAGCGGGTTATTGTATTGATCAATATACGAGGTTCCGAGTTCAACAAGCCAGTAAAGAGTTGTCGTGTTGGTGGTCTGATTGTCAGATATCTTTCTCAGTTCCAGTTCTGTTTCTGAATGGCTGGTATCACTTGAAAGAACTGAGCCTCTCTGCCTATAGATGTTTCCGAAGTTGATCGTTGAAAACCTTCTTTCCACTAATGGGCTGAGAACAACGATCTCAACGGAATTCGTGTTCATGTTATTAAGAGACGCATTCTCAACATTTCGCAGTTCCAAACGCATGTATCTTCTGCTTTGAAATTGAGAAGAAGGCAAGGCTGTTACTGTAACCGTCTTATACTGCTCTCCTATGGACCATTCTAGGCGTTCCGTACTTGTTATCACAAGAGGGCTTTCCACTTGTGTGCCATCCTCAAGAGTTGAATACAAGGCTACGTCAACTCTCTCAACACCGTATTCGCTCGGTTGATCAAGGCCTATGTCAACATTCACGCTTTCCCCTTCTATGACGCTAAAGGTCGCTAGATTATTGGTTCTGCCGAATTGAGAATTCGGAGTCGTAAGCGTTAAGACGTTCCCTGTTCTTTGTTCTATGAAGTTGCTGCTTCCAAAGTTCCCGTTTCGATTGACAAGGGTATTGCCTACGGCACTTCTTGCAATTCCGTCAAACACAGTTGAATTGGGATCAAGCCTTGGAATGGTCAAGGTATTGGTGTTGGCGGCAAGTATTCGAATAACACGAAGCTCAGTGGTATCTTGAACAACCACGTTTGCTTGAATGAAATCTCCGGGCACAAGATTGACCAGACTGGTCAGGCCTATCATGAACTGCTCATCGGATTCCTCAATGAAATCCCTTGTTATAGGCACCGACAGGACTTTTTCCTGCTCACCCTCTTGCCACGTGATCTTGACTGGGAATCCGCTGATTTCTATGTCACTGTTGCTCGTGGTGCGATTTGATATGATAACCGTTGCTTCTTCTATACCGAGTGCGCTTGGCTCATTCAAGCGCACTATGAAAACAAGGGTACCGCCTTCTTCTGTGGTATAATTGGCCGAATCCAGCGATACACTAAGAATGTTCACATCATATGGGAACATTTCATTGGTCTCAAGGTTGAGGTCAACGAAACAGTTGAGTATGGTGTGTATTTTGACTGATTGTTCCATTATTCAACTATGCATGAGAATATCGGATAAGCTACTGGTTCACCGTTCTTCACCATTTCATTGATAAGTACATCCAGAACCATTCTTGGCGTCAATTGAGCGGGGTTACTGCCTATTAAGCCTATGATGTGCTCAGTGTCAATAACATTGATCTGCGCCAATCTTTGATTCGTGAAATATAGAATGTCACAGTAGTGATTATCAACACAGGAGGAGTTATAGCATCGACTTACCAATTCATTTCCGTGCGCTATGAATCTTGCTGCAAGCGGCTCAGAAGCCTGTCTACTAACCGTCTCGTTTCTTACCCTTAGCATTTCATCTCCAGCAGTTCTGCTTACTGTAGCTTCTGTAAATGAATCAGGTAAACCAAGTTCAGGTCTCAGCAAAAGGCTTATCTTGATGGGACATGAATCATATGAATGCTTTGACATTTCATCGTATGTCTCCTTGATAAAAACTGGTATGTAATATCCTTCATCATCTGAGAATCTTGAGCTTACTGAAGCGGTATTGAAAGACCTAGATGCTCCATCTATTCCCAATGGGATATTGTTAAGACCGTTCGGAGTGGAGGTTCCATCCCAGTTATAATGGGTCTGGTAATATGTGATACCACTGACATTTGCCATGGTTCTTGTCACCACTGAGGATGGCGTCTGAGATCCGGCCATGACAGTTGTTTCATAGAACTGATTGAATATCGTTGTCAATTGCTCATCATCTCCCAGAACCTTAACAAGTTCGTCCGTTGTTGTTGTGGCACTTAGATAAGCAATGAAATCATTGATGATGACTTGATTCCTCCTATCGTTGAGGAACGACCTGACATTGAATCGCGTTACTATGCCGCCTCCCAGCGTATTGCCATAGGCATAATAGCCATTCGAATACCTCAGTTCCGTGGAGAATGGAACCGTTGATGAACTGAATGACTCATTTAATCTTATCCTATGGTATTGCATTATTGATGGATATCGATTTTCAAAACATTCGCCTTTGATACGATGCTATTGAGAATGACCTGCGATTTCTCTATATCATCAGCCGTTACCTTGCTACCATCTGATGCCGTCCAAGGCAACTCGTTCTTTCCGATATAGTCATACCAATCTCTTACCTGCTCATTTGTATACCCCTGTATGTCATTCCTTTTGGACAAAATGAAGTTCACCATGGTATCGGTCAATTCTGAGCCGTTGTTCACCTTGTTCTTCACAACGTCATCAAAGAACTTGTATTCCAAGTAGAATGGGTTTATCTCTTGTCTTTCTATGCTTTGTATGCGCTTATCCTTTTGGACATCGACATATTCCAGTACTGTCGCATGCTTGTATAGAGGGATATTGAGCCAGAAGTCAGAAAAGGGTATTTCTGATACGTCACCAGAACTATTCACAAAGGCATATCCTTGTGTAAATGCACTGGTCGGCCTTACATCAACATAGATGGTGATTTTTGGGAGTTGCCCTTCTGTGTGTAACATGGTCATTCATAAATATGACCCCCATTAAAGTGTGACGGCAAACCCTCCCAATCCATTGTTGCTTGGGTTTATGTCGCCAACAAGGACATGAGGAACAATGACTTCGAACGATATATGCGTATTTGCTGGACTGGTCGGGTATTGTATCAGGTTTTCTATTGTAAAGTCCTGTCCTTCAGTTTTTGACACCATTCTGATCGTATTAAAATCCAACAGCGATCCAGCAACAGGCCCTTCAGATATTGAGTTGCCAACATTTCCTATGTCCAACCGCTCTTGAACCGTGGCATTTGAAAGAAGAATCCCTCCTATGTCTCTCGTTGGAACGATGTTCGTCCACCACCATTGAGCTTGGTTTCTGTATGTTATTCCAACACCACTGAACCTGAAAACAGTTTCATCCCCAAGGTTTCCGAACTTGAAGTCAAATCCTCTATAATAGTTGTTTATGAACGTTGGGTCGTATGGGATGGTAAGGTCTATGACCTTTCTACTTGGCGCTTGCGCCACTATTTCATAGGTGCCAATAATCGGGTCTATCCTTTGCGGGAAGAATCCAGCCATGAATTGACCCTCACCAAGACCATAACTCGTCAAGTTCTCTCTTGAATAAGGAATGATGCCATCTGACAATAGCGCAACACCATTCATGATGGCAGTTCCTCTGGGCATATATGATGGTTGGGCAAAATCTATCTGTCCATACATCAGGCTCTGGTCATCTATGGTGGAAGCAGAGCCATAATATGGCTGCTGCATGTCATCATAGTAAGGGCGAAGGATATTACTATAGCTGGTGACCAAATAATATGGTATTGGCGACTGTCCAGCGGTGATGGGATTGACTGGTATATTAAGCGTTCTATACCCTGATTTCTCTATCGAGAAAGAATACCTTGCTTGTGTATTCTCTTCAGAATTAGCAAGAAGAATAAGGCTTTGTTCGATTTGAGGCTTTTCCACGAAGTTTGTTAACGTTGTGGCTGTCACCAAGAAATCATTTGTTCCAAAATCCAACTTGACTCCGGGCGATTTTGATGTAAGCGTCACTGTGAAAGCCGTATCGTTAAGCTCATAATCAAATGGCTTTTCTATGTTATACAGATTCCACCAGTCAAATCCAGAGCCTGTGATCATGCTCTTGAAGAACAAATACCCCCTGCTGACGGCATAGGTCTTCTTGCCGTTTATGCTGTAGAATAAGGAATCTGAACTTCCACTTATGACTGTTGATACTTGATAGTTGAAGGGGAATGCCAGTCTTATTTTGTGCTTCTGTGCTCCGGCGAACACAGTGGTTATTGGTATTCTCTTGATATCTCCAACTGGAAATATGGTATCCTCTTGAATGCCTAAGTTCGGGTTGGCAGGAAATATTGTTCTTCCACCTTCATTCTTTACCTTCAAGAGATAGCCAGAACTGGGGTAGAACTCCTCATTCCTGTTCTCAAACCTATAGCCATTCCTAAGAACTGATGGGCTTTGCATCGTGGTGGGCTGTATAATGCCCAACAAGCTGTATGTCCGACCTGTGAAATGAACATAGTTCTCATAGGCTGGACCAAAAAACAATTGCACGTAGTTCCTAGGCGTTGTATTCTCGAATATGATCTTCGTTTCTGGTATTTTGCCCTTTCTTACATTGAGGAAATTGGTCAACTCCAAAGTGACCAACTCCGTGAACTCAACTTCAAAATCAGTATTTGCCGTGAAAGAGATGGTCTTGCTTATTTCATTTGCTGCCCAATAGGTAGTGAATGGAAAGTCAACTGGTACCCCATTCATTTCGAACGTGATGTCGGGCATCGTGCCTACCCTGAAATTCATGGGCACACCATTGGTGCCGAATTCGTTGTAATCCGCACTGATGATTATCAAATACAGGTCTGGTGTGGTTCCGAAAGTAACGGGAAAACTGCTCAGTATTGAATAGTAGCCCGCATAGCTGCCGTTTATCACTCGTATGTCAAGTCCAGCCTGTATCAAATGAACCTTATCAACTGGTATCTGAGATATGAAAGTCGCCTTGTTTGCAAACTCAGGGAAGTTGTTGGGTGCGCTTATGATAATGTCATTCCCAAATCCAACATCATTGAATGTTTGTGCAACAATGAAATCGGACAAAGCGCTGTTCTCCCTCATGTTTATGGTGGCTATCTCCAAACCAAAAGGACTTGGCTTGTCCAGAACCACATTGACAAATCCTGTTTGACCTTCTTGAAAGGTCTGAGAATTGATATTGAACGATATCTTGGCCTTCTTCTCTTCAATGAAATTGTAGTTCAAACGTATCCAATGCTTATTGAAGAAGAACGGGAAGTTGTTGTCGATCTGAACAATGGTGCCATCGATATTGACATCAACCGTTTCAGTTCCATATGGGATTATGTTGTTATCGGCATCTCTGAAGACAAGCTTTTGGGACCACTTCTGGTCTTTGTAGGAAAAGTTGTTGCTTGGTATCTTGAAGTATACCGACTCATGCTGATAGTTTACCAGCTTGATGTAATACTTGCCCTTCTTCTTTCCGAATACATTATCAGTGTCATAGGATAGTTTTGTTGTGGTTATGACATTGATCAAGTTGGTATGATCAGGGTCAGAGTATACGCGGATCGGGACTCCAACGCAATCAATGACGGTGGAATCTATCTCTCCATAGATGATGAAATCACGCGACTGATTTCTTTCCTTGGTGAATTGGGCAGCAAGGTCAAAGTCATTGTCAAACCTCTCCTTTTTGAACTCACTGAATTGAACATTCAGGTCCAAGTTCAAGAAAAGGTCAACGTTCTCGGAAGTGACACTACGCTCTTCTGGCAGCAATATTTTGATCTTGTTCTTCATCACTCACCCAATGAATCTTCTCTATATGGAACCCCTAATGGACATGATATTACAAGGCTGGATGGCCAAAACCTTGCTCCCCAGAATGGGTCCCCTCTACCTCCACCTTGGTCGGGGTTAGGGAATGCCATGCCGGAAACTATGACGGTTGAGCGATCGTTGCATATCGTTCTTACATTCAGAAGGTATGACCTAAGGTGTGCATTTGGTATTGAAGAAGCTGGCCCAGCGTCCAAAACCATCTGCATCAAGTCTCTGTTATGAGTAGGCCCCTCTTGTACAGCGGCTCCAGCAAAGAAGTTGCCCTCTCCGTTATAGAGCTTGATGTTCGTGAACGTGAAGTCGTACTTTGTTTTCCTGTACTTGAAATCATTGTAGTCAAAGTCGAAATTGCCGGGCAATGTCATCACGCCGTTCTCAAATGTTCCAGTATTGCTGAGTTCAGAGCCGAAAAACTCTGCTGATGAACCCGGAGCAAGTCTTCTTCCCATAAAGTCGACCGTTAGAGAACCAGAGTTGCGTATGGTCAATCGCATTTCATTTATGGACATTTCCCAACCAGCACCACCGTTAGACCAGAATACGTTACCATTACTTCCGCCTGAGTTGTCTATTCCCATGAAGAGCCTGCTGGTCCAATCTCTTCCGCGCTGGAAGTAGAAGGAATTGAACCTATAGTTGGTAAACGTTTCAACGAAAGTTGGTGTGGTAGGATTCAGATTTTGAGGACTTGGGTCCACTATACGGAATATGTCGAGAGAGCCCTCCTTGATGTTGGCCTCGGTGCCAAAGTGCAGAAACAGTTTTTTGCCTGAAGTGGTGCTAAGGAACTCAAATGAAGTGTTGTATGGAGCTATTGAATACGTTTCATCACCGGGGAAGTTTATGTTGCCGGGTATTACACGTTGGTTCGACCTTTCTGTGTCGTATGGATAAATGGCATCGTGACCATTGAAGCCAGCATATCGGATGATCCTCGGCCACCCTTCAGGCTTCAGCCAATAGCCATATCCACACTCTACGCGTTGGTATTTTTCTCCATTTAGAACTCTTGACTCCAGCGGTTGAACAGGGAATCCTGCATCATTCGGTTTGTATGCATTGCTATACAACGAATTTGGATTGTCCGTATTCTCATAGTTGTACACATAATTGCATGTGACATACTTGGAGAAATCGGTCTTAAACCACGTGTTGTTCGTATTGTCTTTTGCAGCACCATAGCCTCCAGTTCCTCCATATGGATTTGATGAGTTCAAGAACTGATCAAACGGACTTCCGGCTATGTCCCCATCCAAGAATCTAGGTCTTTCCAGCCATCTTTTGCCCAGAGAGTTGAGAACATTG
>ERZ724505.1587-NODE-1587-length-12268-cov-4.930156_pt1 | contig 12268 bp, 8 predicted proteins | sample MGYA00376038_ERZ724505 | MGnify/ENA primary metagenome ERZ724505 (study PRJEB28724, sample SAMN07190884) | wastewater metagenome | isolation source: effluent of sewage treatment plant in Hong Hong | place: Hong Kong | collected 2016-03-17 ... | reverse complement strand
TTCGCAGTGGATGGCCCGCCCCGCACACAATCCATGTTTAAATTCAGGATCTCGCAGCGCCGCTCAAACGCCATACGCCACACGCGCGGGTTTGTCGTGTAAACCTCACGCAATGGCGATTTTGTGTAGATCCCGGTCGGCGTCGTACCGGTAACAACGAACTAAACCGTTGCTGGTTCTCCAATCCGCTCATTATCAGACGGGTTGCTTGACGTGTGCTTGTCATCGGATCCGATGCGGATTGTATCGCCTGCCGCGTATCCCGATGCGTCGGGCACTTCGATCATGACGCAGTTCTGGTTACTGCTACCGCCCTGGTTGATCGACGTGTTAGTGATTGCTGAAATCACTTGCATATTCGTGTAGTCGTTATCACCGAAAAACACGGGCGTATCAGGCAGGAAAATATCGTTTATTACCCACGCGCCGTTAGCGTAAATGCGCATGTCTTTATTTTTGAACGTGACGCCTTGTTCTACCTGATATGTTTCACGTGGCGCGAGTTGCAAAAAATCACATTCGTCAACCATGCTTTGCGGCGGGTTTGCGTAACGACTTGGAGACCAGTCGTTGAGCGCAACATCAAGCGCGCGTCGGGTAAGTCTACGGGTGGGCAATGCCATCAGTTACACCTCAAATATAATAGGTTGCGCTCATGTAACACGTTACCGCGCCGCCGCTGTAGGTAGTGCTAAAGTTGAAAGTAACGGTCGAATCGGTATCGACAAGCGCAGAAGTGAAAACAGCCGCCGAAACTTTTGTCGCCATCCCGTCGCCAGTTCTTTCGTTCGGGACAAACGGTAGGCCGTTGATAATTAGTGGCCCGGAAATATTAGTGATATTTGCAACAGCAAAAATTTTCATGAAATTTCCGTCGCGGATAAATCGGCATGTGCCCCAACTTGAAACTGTGCCGCCACTGACAACACCAGGCGACCACGTTCCAGTGCGCGGGTCGCCCTCAGTCAGCAGCACACGGCGCGCGCCGTTAGCATCGTACCCTTGATTGACCACGTTCGTTTGCGGGGTGTAGTTACCGGAGCGCCCGCTGATGACACACGCCACGGTATCGCTTTGACATTCCGCAAAGCCTGACGCCCACGTCGGGAGTGATGCGTCCAGGTATCGAACAGTGTCAACCTTTCCGAATTTGATCAGGCGCGTAACGTTGCCGGTGAGTGTTTCGTACATATTGACGCGCCGAACCAAAACATCGATACAAGTCCCGGTGCCGTTCGTTCTTGTTTCGATAACAGGGCCCGCAACGCTTTGGCAATTTGCCTCAGTGTACAATTGATACACTTCAAGCGATGCAACGTAGGAGCCGTTTCTAACCGAAATAACGAAGCCGGACGCGCCGTTACTTTCGCACGTTATTTTTTCGACGCCGCACCCGTTGAGTTGTTGTATCAGCACGCCGTAACGCAGGTTGACTCGGCACTCCATTTTTCCGATATCGAGCGTTGTTGCGATACCGTAAACGTTTAACCCGTCATTGTTCGCCATTGAATAAACGTTATCAAACGACGTCAAAATGCAGTTTTTAATCATTATCCCAGCGCCCTTATCGGTGCCGGTATTTTTGAAGTTTTTGATGTGGATATTGGTAAATGATGATTTCGACACAACAGTGCCGGTGCCTATAACGAGACCGTTATCGCACGATGCGTTGCCCCACAAGCTGAAGTTTGAAAGGTGAACGTTTTCAAGCCCTTCAATTCCTGAGCCGACAACCTCAACCCCGCTTCCAGTGGTGCCAATGTAGGTGAGTTTTGTTGTGTTCTCGCCGGGTTCGCCAGTAGCGCCACCGCTTACGCGTTCCGCTTTTGTTCCGCCCGCGCATGAACCAGAACCACGGAAAATAATTCCACGGTCGATAACAAGCGGCGACGAATAGGTGAAGCTGCCCGGCGCCATTTCGATGATTGCCGCACCGCTTGCAATCGCTGCTAGTAACGGCACGGTAATATCGTTGCCGGACGCGCCGGGGAAGTTGTTTATGTTTACCGGAAACTCACGCGCCACGGTTTCCATGTTGCGAATAACGCCGCCGACATAGGCCGGTGTGAACGAAACAGAAGCCGCAGAACTAGCGGGAGAATTCACAAACGAAATAGTTTTGAACACCAGAAAATCATCAGCGTATGCTGGATCGACCAGCGTTATAGATGTCGCTGACGTTTCGGTGTAGTCGATTCCGGACGCCAAAATAGCGTTGTTCATTTCGACTTGTAGCGAATTCGTGCCGGGCAAATATGAATTTGTCAGATTGAAAACGGTCTGCCCTTCTGCTGCTGTCTGTTGTTCGGCTTTATGCACTGCCGACGCTAAAACAGCTCCCACGCTTGCATCTGCATTTTCGAGCGCATTGCCTGCGCTATTCCAGCGCAAAAACTTGAGAGCAGAAGGAGAAGGAAGCGACGTGGACACGCCATCAGAAAACAGCCCAACCGTTACCGAGCGGTTAACAGATTCAGCGATCTGCTGAACCTGGAGCGCCAGCGAATCGAGGTCTTCGTTAATCGTTGCAGCCGGGAATGTGCCGGACGTTTGATAGTCGAAGTCGGTTCGACTGTAAGGCATATTCCGATAGATTCTTACCTTTGCGCCGTTGGCGGGAGCAGTCACAAAAACGACCGTTCCCCCTGCTGCCAGGTTTGTGCTGGTTACAGTGTAGTGAGTGCCGAGCGTTTTCAGCGTCGAATCGACATACACGGAAAGATGAGACGTTTTGCGAACGCGAAAAGTGAAAGCAAATGATTTTGTCGTGCCGTTCGCTGTGTGCGTAACTTTTGGCGTCTGTGATGGAACTGTCATTCATGGCCCCAGAGGTTGGGCCGGGGCTGTCACGAATGATCGAGAGAGTATTCAAAATCCCCGGCGTCTGGTTCCCAAGCATTGCGCGCCGTACCTGCTGAAATCTCAGCTTTCTTGCCGAGCCGGACAGGTGTAAGCGAAATAGCCCCCGCGCCAGAATCAAGGAAGTCGTCAGGCTGGTTGGTGATTGCTGGATTGAAGTCTTTCATTTGATCCCAGAGCGGGCCGTCGAGCACGTCGGTGTGCGCCCATAGGAACTGACTTGATAGCGGGGCCTCGAGTGCGTCAAGGATGCGCTTCTGCTTGTTCGTGGTTTGGAACAATTCTGCAACACCGCATTGCAGCTTGCGCATTTTCAGGTGAGCCCGCAGCGACGCAGGAACGAAACCCCCAGGCCCGTTTGTTTCGACTGTGACGCCGCCCAGAGCGTACCGTTCTACAATGTCGCAGACGGTCTGGCACTGGCTGTCAAGCGATCCTTCTAGCTCTTTACACACATGCCAGTACAGACGGCCAAACGAATCTGTGAACACCACCGAGAACGCGCTCGCATCTGATTTAAGCTTGCCAAGCGACACATCCCAGTAAGTCGAAGCGCCAACGATCTGCACCGGGCCGAGCCACATCTGCGAATCATTGTTCGCGAACCTGATAACGGGCTCAGCCAAATAGGCAAGCATTGATTCAGGATCCAGCCGAGACTGCCCGATCGGTTTGCTGTGCAGCTGATACTGAGAATCCCACTCGCCGATAGTGCGGCACTTCTGGCGACGGTCGAGTAATACCGGAATAGTGAAACGCTCAGGCCACGCGCACCCGGCATAACAATCTATTAACGTTTTCGGCGGTTCGGAAAACTCAATAACGCCGTCTGCGTAATGGTAGTCTTTCCCCTCCTGCAGCAGCACAGAAAATTTGCCTATGCCTGAAAACACGACATCAGGCCGGAATTTGATAGCGACCTTTGCTGGCGAATTTGGCTCGATCCGCTGCTCTTTTTCAAACATGCGGATCGTCAGGCAGTCAGCGCCCATGGCTTCGATTTCGTCATAGATAGAGTCATGCGTGTGAGGCGTGCCGATGTATAGCGTGGAACCACCCGGCACAAGGATGTGGGTCTGCTCGCCCAATCTGTAACGAAGCTTTTCACGGGCTTCTGGCGTGGCTATGTTGCGCGGAACTTCGACGTCATCATTCTGCACTTCGTCAGCGCGCGATGATGTGATGTTAGACAGGATGCCCGCGGCCTGCATCGAAGGGTTGCGCTCATCGGTCGAACCTGGATACCACCAGAAAGCAACATCGCCGCGAATTGCAGACGAAACGCCAGCGGTCAAAGGGTGCCGCTGTAGGATAGCCTTGGAATCCCGCGACGTTTTGTAGGCGGTTCCGTCTTGATCGCCCTGGTGCAGTATGCGGAATGTCGGATCGCAGTAATACCGCCACGCGTTGTAACAGCCCAGAATTGTCGATTTACCAAAACCGCGAAAACACCGCAGCAGCCCGAGCGGGCCTTTGTGTTCCAGCCAGTGACAGGCTGCAATGTGAATGTCTGGCACATCCCAGCGCATGCGGTCTGCCCACATCATGAAAAACGCAGCGAACGATATGCGCGCCATCAGTGCGTCGGTCTACTCTGCGACGGTTTACGGTATTTTTCAGCAAGGCCACCTGACAGCGCCTCGTTGACTTTCTTTTCGCAGCGTTTGATGGCCTTATCGAGACTTTCAGCCTCAGCAGCTTGAGCAGCAGCGCCCACAACTTGCTTACGTTCAAGCACGGCAGAAATTTTTTCGAGAAGAACAATCTCTTGCGCCTTAACTTTCACGATCCAATAACGATCTCCGCGATCTTCTGCCGTGTCCATGCCGGGCCAGTCTTTCGGCGGTGCCATGTCTAAAAACTGGTCAAGTACTTCTTCGTGCATCGCTTCGAGTTTTTCGCGTTGATCTTTTCTCATGGCGTCATATCCTCCGGACTCCACCAAAATTCCTGATGGTATTTTCTGCGCGCGTTCGTTTTCATGCGGTCGAGGTATCCAGGAGAAAGCGCTTCCTGTACCTGGTTGAAAAACAGATGATCAGTTATCGCTTTCGTGTACCAAAGGTTGGCGAAAGGAATATGAGATTTTACCAAGCGCGCAGCATTGGCTCCCAAGTCTTCTGCCATCTGCCAGGTGCTGTAGCTGTCATTGGATACGGCTTTTTTTGCCAGCCCCAACAATTGATAGGTGTTTTCGATGTCGCCCAATGCAATGCCACCCATGATACCCGCAAAGCTGCTTCCGTATTGCGTCTGGTCGGCCAGCAGAAAATCGCCGTAAATGCCGAGCGCCCCGCCCTTCAAAAATGCCCGCGTCCAGAAAGTACCGTTATCCATGTCTTCGGGTTCACGGCCTGAAACAACGGAATTCAGCTGCATTGCCATGGCGCCGAGTATTGTTGAACTAAGCATTATACCCGCCGAATACTTCGCTTTTCCCCACCCAGGCTGCGCTGCTGCCCTAGTGAAGTGGCGCATCATCATGGCGATGGAGAACCCGCGAAACAGCCAGAACGAACGGACGATTTCACCGACCCATGTACCGCGCTGCGTGCCTTGATTCATGAGCGCTCGTTCGCGTGCTCCTGGTTCGATAATGGCAACGCTGGTCTCATCAAGCACGTGCCCGAGTAGACGAGTGACAGCAGAATTGCGTAACCGTGTAACGCTCATCCCAGCGGCTTGCGCAATTTGATTAAGGGCCGCGTCTGGAATATCCATGATTGATCTTGGAGTCAGCACAGTGTCACCAGCGCCGCGCCAGTCTTCCGGCTGCGCAAGTCGCCACACCTGCCAATCTGCATCGGTCACGCCGGACGCCCGCAGGATCCTGGCATCATCAGCATGAAGGCTGGACAGGTCAGCATGGTTTCGCGTCAGGTTGCCCAGCGTGTCGAGCATGACAGAACCAAATGCGCGGCGCGCGCCTTCGGTCATCGCTTTCATTCCGCTGTACATCATGACGGCCTCGGCCATCTTTGACGACCACTTAGCAATGCGCGACGACATGTAGGCCGAATCACCAAGGCCATCGGATCCCCAGCGCGATAGGGTGCCCATCATTGACTCTACGCCCAAGCCAGCACGGCGCGCTAAAACCCGGTGTTCACCGTTGGCCGGATTCAACATTTTCAGCTCATTGGCAAAAACTTTCATGACTGGTAGGCGATTCATGCTAGCCACCGTACCCATCACGCCCTGGTCAACGATGCCGGTCAGCACTGCGGAGCCAAGTCGAGAGGCGACATTAAGCGACCGATACGTGGCGAAACCGTCAGCCAATTGCTGTGAAATCGGCGGATCTTTCAGCCCTGCCACTTCGTCGTAAAGCCGTTCTATTTTCTTGCGCTGCTCGACGTAATCCTTTTCGTTTACCCGGTCAGCCAGAACAGCCTGGTCTTCAGCCTGCTGCAGAATGGCCTGAATGTTTGAGTGCGGGTTTGGCCCGAGTGTTTCTATCAGTGCAATGTCGCGCGCCATGCCGTCGATATGGCCCACCATGATATTGATCAGGTCACGTTCGCCAAATCTCGCCTGATACCGCGCCCATGCGTCGCCGCTTGCAAAGTGTATTTGACGGTGCGCGCTGCCTTTGTTTGCTGTTGCACCGGGGCCGCCAATGCCCTGCCCACGACGCTTGTTTCGACCGTTGCGCGTTATTGTGTCGTAGGCGTGCGCAAGAAAATCAGACAGCTCCTGATCGTTCATCATGCGCCCATCTGGCCTGATGTACCGATTGCGGTCGAGCAATGGCGTTATGAAATTCCGCCAGGCGTCGAGCCCTTCGCGCGCCATCTTTTGCTGACTGTGAGAGTGCGGTACGCCCCAGTCATCGAGGTGTCCAATGTTGCCGCCCGCTTCGTTGAATCGTTGCCGGTTCTGTTCTGCCACGTCACGGAATGCTTGCGCAATTCTGGCCGCTGCTGCGTTGCCTGTTTGCTGGCCGTGCGCCTCTCGAACAATATCAATCACGCCCTGATCGTAGGAAAACTGCCGCCAACCTTCGCCGTTATTGGCGTCTAAGGCTTCAGCAATCTGTGAAATACCAAACGCGCGAATGGCTTTTTTTTGGCTTTCAATCGACAGCACGCCGGAACGCTGATCAGTTTTAAGCGCCATCATTCGGTCAAGCAAATCAAATGCCGTGCCATTATGGTTTGCAATGGCGTCCTGAATCCTGGTGCGCGCCAAGATCTGCAGAGCTGCATTGCGTTGGCGCCGTATTGCAGATTCGGTGAATCGTTGCGCTGCAATCTGCGCCGCATGTTGCAGGCGCTGCGGTTCAGTCATGACGCCAAACGCCGCAGGTGATTGCGCTTGTAGTTGACGCATGGCGACGCGCAGTTCATCCAGCAATTGCCGGTCTTCGCCTGCCCTCAGTGGTCTACCTATCGCAGCCGTTACAGCTGCCACACAGCGCGGTCTCATCAGCCCCCCAGAAAGCAAGTTACGGCAGCGTCAAACATTCCGGCGTCTTTCTGCGCCTGCTGCACTTCGTTATCGAGTTGCGCCCAAGCTTCATGCGCGGGCACCATGTGCGGGTTGTCGTCGTCGCCGAGGTTGATCAAGGCGTCGGGGGATTGTCTGGCAATGGCTGCTCTTGCGGCTGCGACTTCGGGGGGCTCGGCTGCTGCTTTGGTGTCGGTGGCGTTTTTTGCCACTGCTCCAGCTGCTTGCGTATCACCTCCGGCCTGATTTCCGGCTGTTTTTGTTCCGGCATATTCACCCCTTAATTTGTCAAACCCTGCCAGCATTTGGTCGAAAGTTTTTCCACTGTCCACCAGATCGAAGATTTTCGGCCATGGTACGCCAATTCCAGACAGTTCGTTACTGATGTCAGAAATCGCGCGTTCATATGCGTTCGCGTCTGGCACATAGTCGGTGTTGTCGTGAATGAATCCGTAGTCAGGAACAGGCCCGTTTTTGTCGGCAATACGTGACGCAACGATCTGTTTCCGCATTTCGCCAGCATTGGCCTGCAGTTCTCGCGCGTAGGCGTCTCGTTTTTCCTGCACCGCATCGAGCACGGCCCGAACAAACCTATCCTCACGCGCGCCAAGTTTCTTGCCTAACAAAGCCTTTTCGATGGCTGCCCGCGCCTTTGATACTGGCAATTTTGCATCTTCTGGCAACCCCTGAAACCAGTCAGGATTAAGCGACGACGCGCGCCCCATGTGCTGACCGTCTGCACCGTAGCCGAGATTGGTACCGCCACCATCCACCAATTCAGCCGCCATGCCTGGCAGGTGATCACGATAGGCCGATCTCGCCAGACGAGCATCAGAAAAACCAGGAGGCAATGCGGGCCGCTCTGGTGTTGCTGCTGCGCGTTCTGGTGGCAAAGCTGGCGGCTCTGGCGCCATTGCTGGCAGCTCTGGCGGCTGCATATCAGGCGGGCGGGTAAAGTCTGCTCTTTGTACATAGTTGTCACCGAATTCCTGCCGCATGGCTGCATCAAGATCGAAGGCCGGGGCCGGTTTCGGTTCGAAGGTTGCGCCCTGCAGTTTGTCACCCACGTTGACCTGTTCGCCACGCATCATCTGATCGAGCGCCGTGCCCATTGCTGAGTCATGCGCGGCCATGCTCAGCGCGTCGGCAGGGTTGCCCGGTGCAGTATCAACAGACCAGTTTTTAACGCCTGCCTCAGCCAAAACTGCGTGCTGTTCTGATGGTGGAACGTCTGCGCGAGGTGCGTCGGCCGTAACTGTCGGCCGTTCTTCAAAATGTGCGGCCGCACCGAAAACCGCGCCCATCAGCACGTCGACCGCGCGGGCGTGCATATCCCATGGGTTGAACTGTTTCGCCTGCTCAGTGTAGCCGCCATGTTCTAGCGCGGCCTGCGACACTGCAGCGGCAGGAACGTTCGTGGCCAGGTTGCCCGCTGCGCCGCTCGCCATCTTTTTCATCAGCGAATTGCCATAGGTGCCCAGCCTGAAACCGATGGCCGTCGCCAGACCTTGCGCGCCGCCGACCATCTGCGCCGTCGTGGCATCCACACCCTGGTCCACCAGCTCGCCCGCCGTGCCGATATCCTGCCGCGCCAGCATCAAGGCAATACTTGAAGCCCTAGCCCCTGCACCAAATCCACCCCCCGCAGCAAGCTCGACAAGGCCGCCAGCAAGAGGCCCAAGCACAGCGCCACCGGTACCGGTAGCCGCTGGAGCAGGCTTCCAATAATCGACAGCGCCCTTCGTGTATTCGTCCACTTGCCGGAAATACCGATCTGCGAGCGGTTCGCCCCGGTTGTCGTCGCCCACTGCCCAGTCGATGGCCGCAGGTATCGCGCCCCCGGCAATGGCAACAGAACGGCCAGCGCTGGCAAGCTCAGACATAAAGCCGCCACCAGTACCAGCGAAGAAACCCGGATCAGCATTGTCATTGATCTGCTGATCAGTGCCGATGTTTTGATATTGCAGTCGTGTGACTTCATCGCGCCTCCGAGTATTTAACTCGTCACCAAATGACATTTAGCCACCTATATCAATTGTTATCGGTTTCCCGTCTGCGTCGGGTATTGCATATTGACCAGAAAAAACCGCATATTTCCCGTTACCGACAGGAGTCAAATTGAAGTTTGTTACATTCACGTTTGCTCGTGGCGTGCCTTTTGATGCTGACTTCCAAGCCAAATCAAGCTTATCCACGAACGCCTCTTTGCTCATTCCGATGGGGGCTCGAACAACGCTGCTACCACTTTCAACGGTCTGGCCGGAAATAATGTCTACGGCTTTTTTAAATAGCTTTGGGTCGATGTCTTCAGTGTAATTGCTGCCTTTTGAAGCCTCACCAACGTAATAAGCACGTACAGCCTGCAGGTCAGACTGATAAGCGTCAGGCGAACCATGATAAGAATCGCCCACCTGTGAATTGAATTTTTCTTGGAATTTTTGTTCGCTTGGGATTTTGTATTTGTTTTCATCAATAACCCTCTGCCCTTCGAGCATTGAGGCGGCCACTTGACTTGGCTTTACTGTCTGACTACCAAACCACCCAGAATCCACAGTTATGTCGGAATCGTGCGCAGCTACAGCCCCGGCGTAGGCCATAACGGGCGCTTTAGGCTGCAACTGTTTAAGCACTGATTTGTATATGTCGGTACTGCCAGAGACATCGCGCAATGACGCAAGGATCTTCTGCTTTTCGTCAACGCTCGCCTCTTTGCTGGATAGCAATGATCCAAGCTTTTCAGCTTCTGCCGGTTTCAGCAGCGCATAATCCAGAGCAATGCCGTTTTTGTTTTCTAGCCCCTTGATAATGGCCCACCGATCGGACAGCTGCGCCGCAATATGCTGGGCTGCTGCCGGGGCCTCGGACAGACTTCCCAGCGCATCAAGCGGCAGATCTGGTATAGGCTGGCCGGTCTGGTTTTCCTGGTACTTGAGCGGGTCTTTCTGCAGCGTGTTGACGTTTGCTTGGATGGCCGAGGCAAGGCGTTTGGCTTGCGCTACCTGTGTCGCACTGTCGGCGCTTTCCATCGCCTTACGGCTGACTTCATTGGCCAGCGCAATCTGTTCTGTAATCGGTTTTTTCAGCACCTCTTGCACGTGCGCCGAGAAATCAATTGCCGATCTGAATTCGGCCTCAGCAGACGTGCCCTTGACCATGCCCAGCGTTTTGTCGATGGCTTCTTGTGACGGGTTCGCGCCGGTTGCCACCAGTGCATTAAACTGCGCCAGTGCCCGCTCGCCCTTCGCGTCTGCTTTGGCTTGTGACAGTTCGGCCCGCTGTCTTATGCGTTCCAGATCGAACGTTACGCCCTTCAGCACAGCGTTACGCTTTTCAGTGTCCATCTTGCCGATGTAAAAACCGTTGTCCGATGTCAGGTCGTGCTGCAGCGCCCGCAGTTCGCCGACGTTGTTTGTAGCCTCGGCTTTCATCGCCCGCTCGCTGGCGTGCTGGTACCACCCGGCGTCCTTGAAATCCTGAATAGTCTTCGTGTAAACCGCAGAATCAATACCGGCACGCTTTGCCATTTCGGCCAGAACGTCGGATTTTTTGTTGATCTGCTCGACATCTGCGCCGGGCAGTTGTCGTTGCTTCCCGAGTGTATCGAGCCCCTGAACAAACTGGTTTTTGTAATCATCCTGCTCATACTTCGATTGCAGCGCTTTTACTTTTTGCGAGTAGCCAGCAACATTCCGAGTAATGACCCCATTAAGCTGTTCATTACCCGCAGCATCCAATCCATCAATTTGCGAGCGGCTGAACGTACCGGCCTGCTGCTCATAATAGCCTTGCGCGTCCTGGTACTTAAGATCGCCTTTACGGATTTTGTCGTTGATATCAGAGACGACGTTACCCAAGAACAATTCATGGTTGTACACCTCATTCACGGATTTTGCGCGGGCCATTGCCTGCTTTTGCTGCTGGTGCTCATCAGCGACAGCCATCAAGCCGTTACCAACTTGCTGCAGACCTTGCGCGATGCTTTGCCCAAAGTCGCCGCGCGCGGATCCTGCCGACACTGCGCCCGGTGTGGTTTGCCCGAAATTACCAAGCGGTATATTTGCCATGTGTTACCTCAAAACAATTTCGAAAAACCGCCAACAGCTTTGCCGACGCCGCCAAGTACGCCGCCCAAAAGACCGCTATTGCCTGACATCTTCGACAGTTTGGCATTACGTTTTGCAGCTGCGTTCTGGCGCTCACCCGTAAGGAGCGCAAATTCTGCATCGCGTTCAGAATTGGCCATGATTTCGTGATCAGCTGCCACTGCAGACTGGCTGTTAACGTCAACGCCAGAGGCCGCATAGGCTGCAGTTGCCTCGCCGCGCTGCTTGGTTGCCATGTTGCGGATCAGCTTTGCGTGGATCTTCGAATCCTCCAGCGCAATCTTGCCGTCAATCTTGTCGAGCTTTGCCTGATAATCGCCTTGCGCCTTGTCGGCCATGCCACCTAGCACGCTGCCAAACGCTGATGCACCGACGGCAAAAATAGTAAACGGATCCACGTTACCCCCTTCAGTCGTTGACCGTGATTTTGCGAATCAACGCAAGCAGATGAAAATCAAAAGGCCACTTACAGGTAATCGTCATTTCTGAATCGCCTCGCTCCCATCCAAGCTTTTCCAGGCGCTTTAATCCGGTGAACGACGGCACCGGCTGATCGAGCAAACTGTCGCCTAGTTGACGGAAATCGATTTCGTCACCGTTGATCTGGCAATTTGTTGTTTCAAGGAATCGCAACGACACTTCGCCGACACGGATTGAATTGCCTTGCGCCATGCCTGCGTTCAGGTCAGGCGAAAACGGTACAATGGTCGGAGTATTCAGCCGCCCAATCGTGACGTTTTTGGCGGGTGACAATAACGTCACGTTGCCGCCTGTAACGGTAAACTCGCCAGCGAACGCCCCATCAGCCACAACGCCGACTGTGAGCCCTTCAAGGTGCGGCACACTCCACACGGTAG
>ERZ724505.1585-NODE-1585-length-12281-cov-7.920579_pt1 | contig 12281 bp, 20 predicted proteins | sample MGYA00376038_ERZ724505 | MGnify/ENA primary metagenome ERZ724505 (study PRJEB28724, sample SAMN07190884) | wastewater metagenome | isolation source: effluent of sewage treatment plant in Hong Hong | place: Hong Kong | collected 2016-03-17 ... | reverse complement strand
AGTCGAAAAAATGACGTGTGAGAAACTGGCACTTCATCTTGATTCGCATCCCTACACCACCTCCAGCGGCAACTGCCTGATCTCCTGGCGGTCGAGGTACGCGCTCACGACGCCACCTCGACATCTGCGAACATGCCGGCATCGCGCTCGATGCGCCGGCGGATCATCGCCACGTACTCGGGGTTGAGTTCGCAACCCACCGCGTTCCGGCCAAGTCGATCAGCCACCATCAGCGTCGTACCGCTGCCAGCGAACGGATCGAGAACGGTCTGCGGAACTGGCTCGCCGGCGTCGCACTTGCAGCCGGGCTGCCAGCCTGTCGTCAGTTTTTCGTAAGCGTGTCCGGGAATGTGCCCGCTTTTGGTGAGTCCCGACGCCATCGTCTGGTCATTGAGGAAGTCCTTGCCGTTGACATATGGCTTCGTGTTGCCGTTATTCGGGTTGACCTTGACCAGCGCCCCACGCTCCACCACCCGCACCCACGGCGTTCCGCACTGCGGGCACTGGCCGCGCTCGCTGGTGGCCGCCTTGACGAACGGCTCCACGAGACGCGGCGGGAAACTGGCAAAGTGGGCTTCCTTCATCGGCTGCGGGTTGACGATCAGCGCCAGCGGGTCGCCGTCCTCGTCGAGCGTCAACCCTTGCCAGGACTCGAAGAACGCATCTGAGTTTCGGTAGGAGCGGCCAGAGCGCATCTCGCCCGTGGCCTTGCTTGTCTCTCGCCCGTTGCGGTGAAACGCGCCATGACCGCCGAGGCCGGTGTCCCAACCCGATGGCGCCCGCACGCCATACGGTTGCCCGTCAACACGGATGGCATCGGCATCCCAGTGGTAGCGTGGCCGCTTCGCCAGCAGGAACAGGTACTCCACGGCTGACGCAGGCCGGTCAGTCACCGACTCTGGCATAGCGTTCCGCTTCAGCCAGGGGATGACCGACCGCAGCACCCATCCGTCTGCCTGAAGCGCCATCACCACCCGGAACGGGATCATGAGCAGGTTCTTCGGCGGCAGCCCGCCATCCGTGCGCCGATCCGTGAACCCCTGCCGCTCGCCCTGGCTCCCGATGCCGTTCGCGCCGGTCGGCCCCTTGCCTGATCCGCTCATGCTGTCCCCGAGGTTGAGCACCAGCACGCCGTCGTCGCGCAGCACGCGGCGCACGTCTCGGAAGACCTCAACCATCGTGGCGACGAACGCCTCTGGCGTCGGCTCCGAGCCGATCTCGCGCACCTTGTCGGGGTGGTCGGCAGGCAGGTAACTCCGGAGCGCAAGGTATGGCGGGGACGAGAGACAAAGCTGCACGCTGCGGTCAGCAACCTGCGCCAGCGTCTCCCGCACATCGCCCGGCAAGATGGTGACGGTCATGGCGCCACCTCGCGCTCGACCAGCGCCAGCAGCGCGCGGATGATCGGGGTCGGGTCGTTACTCATCGCTCTCGTCCCACAGTTCGCGCTCGACGCGCGGGTGTTCTGGGCAAACGTGGCCGGTCCGTCGCCGCAGCTTCTCGCCCTCGCGTTCCAGTTCGGCCTCGTGCGCGGCGCACGCGCCAGCGCGGCTGTACGCGGCCGAGGGGCGGGGGCAGGCGGTGAAGGGGCAGGTGGTCACGCGATGCCCTCGAGGTCGAAGTCATCGCCCGTTACGGCGTCTGCTTTTGGCTGGCACACATCGCACGCGCCACATCCGTCGTATTGCTCATCGACAATCCCCTGCCAAACCTTTTCCGCAGTCTGCTCGAACACACGGAAAATCTCTGGCGCATACCCAACGACATACTCTGTTACCGTTGGCGTGCGCGTTCCGAAGATGACGTAGCGCATGCCGACCGTGCGTCGGAACAGGCGTTGATGCGCCCACCCGTAGACGGCGGTCTGGAACGCGAGCTGCGCTTTTGCCTCCGTCCACCAGCCGCCCTTTGAGGTCTTGTATTCGCGCATTTCGTTGGGCAGCACGGCGTCGATAAAGCCGAGGATTGGCACGGGCACGTTCGGGGATGGCAGCTTGAGCGTGAACTTGACTTCAGGCTTTCCAGGCTGCATCAGACCGCGCCCGATGTACTCGTTGAGCAGAGTCAAGCCATGCGACTTGCTCGGCGTCAGTGTTTCACCGCGAGCGGCCAATTCGGCGCGCATGTCGTTCCAAGATTGGAGCCAGGCCACCTCGGCGTCATGGCCATTGTGACCAGCCTCGAGCGCGCGATGGAACGCCGTACCCCAGGCCATCGAAACCGTCTGCGGCATGGGCGTCTTGTCCACGTAGCGGAGACGGAACTGCGCGGGGCACTTGACGTACAGCTCGACGGCTGAGACAGACAGATGCTTCGGCCGAAATGGGGCGCTCACGGGCGATTTTCCCCCACATGAACGGCTGAAGGGTCTACTGAAGGATTGAAGGATCCTGAAGCGATTTCCATATATCCGCTATATAGAGCGTTTACTCTCTCATATGTTGGGTATTGGTATTTCGCTTCAGTACTACTCAGTCCCTTCAGTAGTTCAGTCATGTCGTTTTTTCGTTTCTCAGGAAGGAACCGAAAATTCGCCTCAGTACCGCTCAGTCCCTTCAGTTCAGTACCCTTCAGTGAAGGATGCTGAAGGGTTGTTGCGTATCTACTCAACGAAACCCTCCTGGCGCTCTTTTCCGTCGTTCAGACCAATGCCGAACCACATCACGCCACCCTGAGCACCCGCTCGACGGCTCTCGAAGCCCCGTTCTTTGAGCCGCGTGCTCAGTGATTTCTGGCTCATGGCCCGCTCGCCCGAGCCGTCGCACCACGCCTTGTACGCCTCGTAGAGCGCCGTGGAACCCACCTTCTCGCCGCGTTGAACGATGCAGCGGTCATCCATGAATGTCGCGAGAATGTCCATCTCAGCGCGGTAGTCATCGACGGCTGCCCGCACTTCGTCGGGCATACCCAGTCCATGCTGCTGCCAGTCCAGGCAGCCCTGAACGGCCCACGCCAGCACGCCCTCGAGTTCTTCCATGAGCTTGGCTGGCAGGCGCTTATCCTGTTCTTCGTCTGGGATGCGGACCTCGAAGGGAATCAGCTTGATCCGATCCCAGATGCCCTTATCGGTTCCTCGGATGATCGGCTTATGGTTCGTCGCTAGCCACAACTTGAACTCTGGCTTGAAGTCGAACCATTCTGACCGCATGAATCGAGCAGAGATCGTGTCGCCGCCCGTCAACGCCTTGACGAGAGATTCAGCCAGGCGCTTGCCTTCCTCGGCCTCTGACGCTGACACGAAACGGGCGCCTTTCAGCCGCGCTACGTCGTTCGGGATGGCGCCATCGTGCTTCGCCAGCAGCGTTTCCGTGGGCGTCCGCATGGCGTAGTCGCCTAGCATGGCCTTGATCGTCTCAAGGAAGGTGCTCTTGCCGTTGGCGCCCATGCCGTACAGGAAGAACAGGGCGCGCTCGCCCGTGACGCCTGTTAGCGAGTAGCCCGTGGTGCGCTGGAGGAATTGCACCAGCGACGCCTTGCTGCCCATGATCTGCTCGAGGAACGCCAGCCAGCGCGGGCATTCGGCTCGCTCGTCATAGGCGACGGGCGTCCACTTCGTGATGAGGTCGTCGCGGCGGTGCTCGCGGATCTCACCTGTCCGCAAGTCGATGACTCCGTTCGACACGCAGAGCAGCCACGGATCGGCGTCTAGTTCTTCAGGGGTGACGGGGATGCCGGGTTCCGACTCGGCCAGCGTCATCATGGCCTTGATCCGCGCGTCGCTTTCGGACTTGATCGCCCACGCCATCAGCTTCTTAGCCTGATCTTCGTTCTCAGCGTCGGCGGCTTCCTCGCGGATCGCGCGAGCCGTTTCCTTCGCACAGCGCACGATGCCGCCCGTGGTGTCTACGCTCCAGCGGCGCCCGTCCCAGACCAGCCACTTGCTCCACAGGTGGCAGTAGCGCAGTCCGTGGCCGAACAAGGCGACCAGTCGCTGCGCGTTGCCCATATCCGTCATCGGGAAACTGGAGTACGCGGCCTCCTGGTCGTCCTCTTCGGCGCTGTACGACGCATGGCCGTTCAGTGAATCCAGACTGAACGGCACACGCATGGTCGGCGGGGTGTAGAACTGCGTGGTGCTGCTGATCGCCCTGTCTACTGTGTGTTGACCGTAGGTCTGGCCGTTGCTGAAGTGGCGTTCATCCCACTTCGGCCGAAACAGGCCCGAGCTGCGGAACAGCGCGTCCACACGGCCAGCGTCACCGCCCGTCCAGAAGGCCAGCAGGGAGCAGAGCGCCATATCGGCCTCGCTCCGTGAGCCGTACCCTGTCGAGTTGCCGCTCCACAGCATCGCGAACTTCTGGCCGTTGGCCGCCAGTCGCGCTTTCGCCAGCAGTTCGGCGTCTGCAAGATCGACAGGCCGAGGCGCTTCGCGCGGTCGCTCTGGGTCTTTTGGCGGTTCGGGCCAGATGCTGCGATGCACCTGACGGATCTGGAGCTCGCGCTTCGACACGGCGAGCGGTGTGCCCTCGAGATGGTTCCCCGTCACCGTCAGATAACGGCCCGTCTCGTACACCTCGAAGTCGCCCTTCTTGCGGCCCGATGGCGGCAGGGCGCCTCGCGCGAAGATTCGCAGCCCTTCCTGCGACGGCGTGATCTCCGTGTAGCTGTCCATGAGATCGACAATGCGCTTCGCCCACGGAGCAATCTCGCCCGTCTCAGCGTCTCGGCAGTGGTCGAGATCCATGCCGACGAAATCGTCCTCATCGCTCACGACAAGGCCGATACCGTCCGTCCAGTCGTGTGCGCGGTGGAACTCCAGCGCTTGCTCGAACGTCGCCCAGGTCGCTTCGTTATTACTTTCTGCCATCTGCCCCGTATGCGGGTTATATGGGACTTTGGTTCGCTTTCCGTCCCGAACCATGTACCGCCAACAAACCCATTGGGGAGTACGTCGAAGCGCTCGCGGTACTCTATCCCACGGCATCACCTCTGCCATCATGCGCTCTCTCCAAATAGTTGAGGGCAACCCTCAACAGCGACGGATCGTCCTTGAAGTGCCCCAGACCAGAGTTGCAGTGACGACAGAGAAGTCCTCGCATCTCGCCGGTATCGTGATCGTGATCTACACAGAGCCGATCCTTCGGTGTCTGTTGGCAGATCGCACATCGTCCGCCTTGCTTCTCGGCCTGAGCCATATACGCCTCGAGCGAGATGCCGTATCGGTACTCGAGCAACTCCTTCAGTTTTTTCTCGTTGCTCATTGGCTTGGTCTTTCTCCAAGCCTTCCGGTTCTCGTTGTACTGCTGACGATGTGCCTTTCTCCATGCTGTTGACTTTGCAACCGTGCATGGTTTGCAGTACGTGTTTAGCCGATCTCTCGTCTGAGCATGACGATGGAACTGGTCGAAGGGCTTTGCCGTTTGGCAACGCTTGCATGTCTTCATAACACCATAGATTATGCCATGTAGTGTTACGAGGTTTCACGCTTATTCCCCCTTCGATTGGTTTCTGGATCCCCGCCCGAGCCGCGAACTCGGCGACCGCTTGACGGATGCGGGGATGTCGCGCTAACCCTGGTAGCGCTGCTCCTGACGAATCACCGCTAACGACTTCTTGCCGATCTTGTCGAGCGCCAGAAGTTCGTCATCGGTGGCTTCTTTGACTTGCTCCCATGAGCGCACGCCTTTGCGTACCAACGCAGTAGCCACCTTCATCGGAAGGTGGCGAAAGCGCTGGTACGCCAGCGTCGTGGACTCTGCGTAGTCCTGGCGCAGCATCAGTCTTCGAGCGCGTTGTTGATGGCCGTGGAGAACGCTTCAGACAGCGCCTGGAGCGCCTCAAGCGGCGCCGTGTCCAGGTCGGAATCGTCATAGGCTTGCTGAGCTTCGGCGCCAGCCGTCGCGTCGATCTTCTTCAAGCGGGCTACCTGCTTGCCGAGCTTCGTCACGATCAGAGCGCGGTCCACGTCCTCGTCAGACGGGTCTTCGGGCAGCGGGTTCGCAGCCTTCGGCTTCGTCGTTGGCGCGGCGTCCTCGACGGGCACATGCTTGAGCGATCCGAGCTTGAGCGTCTCGATGTTCGGATCGTTCGCGGACGGCTCGTAGGAGATGAGGCCGCTCATCCGCTTGCCGATGCAGTCGGTCAACCGTGGCGTCTCGCCATCGTTCAACTTGCGACCGAGCAGCGCCTCAGAAAACTGCCGAGCGTGGGCGCGCGGGCTGTTCTTCGTGCTGGTGTGGCGGAAGAACTCGTACACCGAGCCGTTGAACATGAACGGGTTACCCTGTGCGTCGTACAGGTTGAAGATCCACTTGATGCGCGGGCCGGCCTCGGGGTTGAACGTGGACGGCGGCGCCTTCTCGAGGCCGACAAGATGCAGCGTGTAGCGGCCCTCGGGAACGATCTGGCCCTCGCCAGAGGTCGCGGGCATCAACTGGATTTCGTCGTCGATGGTCATAACCACGGTGATCGTCTCCGTTTACGTTGGCGTGGGAACGGGCGCACGCCCTGGCGGCACTACGAGGCGGATAAGCGATGACACCTCCTTTATTTCCGATATCGGAAATATACCATTATTACCGCCATCGGAGCAACGTTCTGGTAGACTGAAGAGAGCGGCGCGTACAATCGCCTGCATGTCGGAGGACGACGAGTTGCTGACGCTGACCAAAGCAGCCGATGAGACGGGCTACACCACCGGCCGGCTGCGCCAGATGGCCCGGAAAGACGGGCTGCCGGCCAAGAAGTACGGAAGTGTCTGGCTGATCGAGCGCGGCGAGTTGCTTCGCTACCTCGAAGCCCATCAGCCGAGCCGAGGCCGTCCCCGGGGAGCCAAGAACCGCCGCCCCGCGCCCCCGCCGGCCGAGTGAGCGGCGGCGGCGGGTCATGACGCCTCCAGGGGCAGCACGAGTTGATCGAGGCGGCGGGCGGCGATCTCCGCGTACCGTTCTTCGATCTCGATGCCGATGGCGCGGCGGCCTTCGATTTGCGCGGCTTCTAGGGTCGAGCCGCTGCCCATGAATGGATCGAGAACGACGCCCTTCTGTGGACAGTGCCGGTACACAAGGCGCTTCAAGAGAGAAACCGGCTTCTCAGTCGGATGGCGACGATCTATCTGCGGAGGCCGCTTGAAGCCGCTTAGAACAGCGCTGTAATCCCCGGTTCCAATGATTGGGCGCTGTCCGCGAGTGGCGTAGAGTATGACCTCGTAGTTTCTCAGGTAGTCGGTGAGGATACTTCCCTGACCACCGCTTTCCTTGTGCCAGATGAGTGCATTTCTGACTTTGGCGTATGCTGAGACGGCATCGTAGAAATCCGGCCAACTTTGCCAGTGGCAGAACATCAGAAGATGCGCATCTGACCGCAGAAGTGGGACAGCCTCAAAGAGCGCTTGGCGAACTGTGCGAACGCCTTGACGCACTCCGTCTGCTGCAACATTGGCCTGGGCTGACTTCTCACCCTGACCACTGAACTGCATCCCATAGGGAGGGTCGGTCAGTAGCACGTCAATGCTGTCGAGTTCGAGGCTCGAAAGCACGTCCCGACAGTCCCCGTGAAAGATCGTGATGCGCCCGTCCGCAGTCTGAAAGTACGGCTTCACTGCTCCCCCACCCTTGCCACATCCCCCGCCAGCACGGTGACGCGCGCCCTGCACCGGCCGTAGCGGCCGTCCATCAGCACCGCCAGCCCGTCCAGCGTCAGCAGATCGCCGTTCACCGCCGCGACCGTGTACAGGCCACCGGCGTAGACCACGCGATCACCCACGCTCACGGCTCCACCCCGTACTGCCGCGCCACGGCGTCCAGCGCCGCCGACACGAGGTCGTGCGCGCTCTGCCGGCCTTTGAGCGCCAGCACCGCTTTGCAGGCGTCTGGCAGCGCACGGTGAAGCGCCACCCGCACGCGCGCCGCGTCCAGGTCGGCAATCTCGCCCACACACGAGTAGGACCCGTCTTCGACCATCCAGTGCCCGTTGGCCGGCCGGAACTCGTTCCGCTTCGCGTAGTCCCGTTCGGCCCGTACTGTCTTGATCTCCTCTTGCAGCCACTCCAACTCGTCCAGCGCCGCCACGATCTCGTCCAGGTCCGTCCGGTCGAGCGTCAGCGTCACGGCGTCCACCGGGACCGCAGCGGCGGCCCTGATCGTCTCTGCGGCGTTCACGACACGGCCTCCAGACACGCCTGTCCGTTCACGGCGTCAAGCCAGCCGATCATCTTCGGCCAGTTCGTGTCAGGCCCAAAGGCCAAATAGGTGCCATCGGCAGAATCAACCTGACTGACGGCGCACGCCTTCAGCCGGCGCATCGAGTTGACCCGTCCCATATGCGTCCACAGCCCCCGGCGCTTCGCTTCGGCGCACAGCGCCCACGACGCCTCTGACAACTTCCAGGCGTCAGATCCCCCGACGAACAGGCAGTCGAACTGCCCCCACGGCACCAGCTCGCTGTGGCAGCCGTCCTGCGTCACGAATGCGGCAGGGAACCCCAACTGGCGAATGGTCGGCAGGTACGGCACGCTGCGCGCGTAGGTGGCTTCGGCGTCGCCCACCACGTCTGGTGCGACCGCGAACAGCGTCCGCTCGCGGTAGCGCCGCAGGGCAGCGAGCCACTCCAGCCAGTCGCCAGCAACGAACGAGTCCCCCTGCGCGAAGCAGCCGTTATCGAGGCCGTGCGCCCAGAACGCCAACGGCGCCACGTTGTTCCCCATGCCGGGCGAGAGCATCAGCCCCAGGTCCGGGCGCGGGTTTGCGAGCACGGTGGCGTTGATGGCGCCCGATAGGAAGATCACGCCGGCCTCCGATAGGTTCGGCCATGCACGATGTTCCAGACGCAGGATGGGTGAACTTGTAGGCGGCGCGCTATCTGCGCTTGAGGTATGCCTTCATGTACTTCTCTTCGGACTTCTTCCGCTTCAGCAAACGTCAATCGAGCAAGCCCGTTCTGTTCCGCCCTGGGATATTTCCCTCGCCCCTTCTCCTTACAGTCCCGCATGTTGTCCGATTGTGTCCCAAGAAACAGATGGTCAGGTCGGACACACGGCGGGTTATCGCAGTGATGGCACACGAACATGCCGTTTGGGATCTTCCCGTAGGTCAACTCCCAAGCCGTTCTATGCGCATAGCGAGCCTTTGAACCCCAATGAAAGTAACCGTACCCGCGCGGGATACGTGTGCTATTCCACTCCCAGCACCCATCGCCCTGATTCACACGCTCCCAGAATCGGTCTGCAAGGGAACGTCGATCAACGTTCTTGACCGCCTGCTCGTGGGCGTTGAGCATTCCGCACCGTCGTGAGCAGTAAATCTTCTGCTGCCATTTCTTCGGTATCTGGAACGACACCCCGCATCGCCTACACTGCCGCATGTCTGCTCCTGAAGGCGCTGGAGTTCCGTAGCATCCAAAGAACAGCAACAGCTGCCAATGTCATGTACGCCTTTCCAACGATCTGGCCTGGCAGAAAAGACAAATCCGAAAAGGCGATCCACAGGAACGTGACGCTATCAAGGGCGAGTCCAACGGTGTTGGATGCCAGAACTGCACCCATCCAACTGCGTTGGCGTATGCGGGAGAAGACGGCGAAGTCGGCCAACTCGCTGACTGTGAACGCGGCGGCAGACGCCACCGCGACGAACGGGTCTGACACGACCAGCGAGAGCAGGGCGCCGGCTCCGATAGCCAGGAGCGTCCACCAGCGCCCCAGGCTGTCGTGTACGAGGTCGCGGAACGTGAAGGCGAGTCCAGCGAACAGCACGCCTGCCGGGGCCATCAGGCCAAAGCCGACCGGGACAACGCCGTAGGTGGTGATGGCCCAGTTCGCCAGCGGGATCGTCAGGACGTACAACGCAAGCCAGATCACAGAACCACCCTCCCCACAACCAGCGCCAGCGCGGCCCAGATGAGCAGCGACGGCGGCAGCTCGAACAGCAGCCCGCGCAGCAGGCCAGCCCGCGCCTCGGCCTCAGACGGCGGCATGGCGGGCCTCCTCGACGACGGCGCGCATGAGATGTCGGCCAACGAACTCGGTGTACGCAGGAGGAATCGCCTGGGCGAGTTCCTCCTGGTTCATCCAGTCGATGCCCATAGCGGCCCGCGCCTTCTCTGAGTTCGAGAAGTGCCCGGTGACCGTGATCCATTCGCGGTCACCGAGATGCCCGCGCCGTCCCACCGCTCCGCGCGGATGGGAGCAGGAGAACGGTGGAAACCAGAGCGGCGGGTTGCACTCGAAGCGACGGTGACGGATCACCCGCAGGCCGTCGAACATGCTGCCGCAGAGCACGAGCGACTGATAGAGCGGCGCCCGCATCACGTTCTCGATGGCGTACGGCAAGCCCGTCGCTCGAAGCGCTGCCCGGGTTGCGTCTACCAAATCGGGGTATTCGTTCGCCCCCCATCGGTAGCTGAGCGGGCTAAACACCTGACACGGCGGGCTGGCGTGGATGGCGTCGAACTCGTGGCCGTGTTGCTCAACGAACTCCAGCGCGTCGGCCTGGTGGAACTCGAACGGGTAGCGTGGTTGGGGGCGGATGTCCACCCCCACCACATCGAATCCCGCACGGTGGTAGCCGACTGCACAGCCGCCGGCTCCGCTGAACAGATCCAGCAAGCGCGGACGCTGCCCGGCCTCAGACGGCGCGCGCATCGGCGGCCTCCGGGTACTCCCATTCGTTCGCGGCGAAGATGGCGCTGAGCACGCGCGGCTTGAGCGCGGCATCCCCGTTGACGATGAGATGCGGGTCTTGCACCGTCCAATCGAGTAGTGGCGCCAGCGTTTCTGCGAGGCGGATCGCGGCCTTCCGAGACGTGGCCTCCTGGGTCACGAATCGCCCGCTCGGCAGATGGGTCAGCGTCCAGGCGCGGGCCTTCCGCCCATCGGACCAGCGCGTCTGGTGGACGGCGAACGGCCCCGAGACAACGGCGTCCGGCTCGTCAAAACTCTGCTCCGGGTCAGCACACGGGACGCGGATGGTTTGCAGCGTGAAGGTCATCGTGTCGCCTCCCGCTCCCGGAGCCTGAGCGCGGCCAGCACGGCCACGCGGGTCAGGTTCCGCTTCTCGTCGTTCGTGAAGTCGCGGAGCCGCTCGTCGCGCTCGGCGGCAGGCGTGGCGACGCCCGTCAATCGCGCCTGCCAGACCGGCAGCACAGCGTCGTCGTAGTCGCGGTCAATCCACGGCATCACACACCCCACGTCTGCGCGGACAGCCAGCGCTCCACGCTGTCGGCCAACTGGCGGTACTCGGCGGCCAGCGTCGGGTTCCGCCGCTCCTCCCTGGCCGCGAATCGCCGCCACATCTCGGACGAGCCGATCACGGATGCGGCGTCCTCGAACTGCTGCTGGACGCGCGGCGCCGCCGGCTCCAGGCTGATGGCTGCGGTGGTGTCAGTTGTCATTGGTCTGGGCCTCCAGACGGTCGGCTTCGCGGTTCAGGTACCACGCAGCCTTTCGGAGGTCGGTGGCCGCGTTGGCGTACTTCTTTCGGCCAGCGCGGGCGATGTACTTGACGGCGTTACCGAGGCAGAACCCGAGTCCCCACGCCTCAATCACCTTGATGGCCTCGTACGTGTTCTCGGCGCCGCCGTAGTGGTCGGGGTGGTCAACGTCGCTCACACCACCCTCCGGCCGTACTCGCACCAGAGCCGCATCGAGATCGGAAACAGCCCTGTCAGGACCGCCTCAACCTGCTGGGCGGCTTCGCGCGTCTCGACCTGCGTGTGCGCGTCGGTGCGCTGCACCAGGAAGCCGAACCAGTTCCGCAGGCTGGCGGTGGCGTACATCCTGGTCAGCGTGCCGACCGGCAGCACCGTGCGGGCCAGTTCTTCAGCGACACCCAGGTCAAGGAGTTCGTGGTAGCGCGAGAAGCACGTTCGGTTGTGATCCTCGATCAGGTGCGCCACCTGGATTGCCGTATCCACCGGCAGCGTTTCGGTGGTGTAGTGTCCAGGGCGGCCCACGCGACCCCGGACGTTGGCGATCTCGGGGACGTAGGCGCCATTTGCCGCCATCGTGTAGCGGAGCGACTTCTGGCTGTAGTTCTGGACACGGTGACGCTGCCACTGCGCCACCACGAACAGCGGCACCTCGTCCACTTTGACCGTGACGTGCGGGTGGCCGAACGGCGTTGCGTGTGGCACCGGATCGGCCTTCATGCCGAAACGCAGCACCCGCTCGACTTCCGTCTCGGGGCAGAAGAACGCATCCTCGTCCTTACTGGTCGAAGTCCAGAAGTAGGCGGCGATGTGTCGGTCACTCCCGCTGTGGTCGAACAGCGATACCTTCGTCACGGCCACACCTCCGCAACCTCGTGGCCGGCGCTCGTGCAGATCACGGCGCCGGCGTCTCGCAGCGG
>ERZ724505.1584-NODE-1584-length-12290-cov-6.679608_pt1 | contig 12290 bp, 9 predicted proteins | sample MGYA00376038_ERZ724505 | MGnify/ENA primary metagenome ERZ724505 (study PRJEB28724, sample SAMN07190884) | wastewater metagenome | isolation source: effluent of sewage treatment plant in Hong Hong | place: Hong Kong | collected 2016-03-17 ... | reverse complement strand
CCCAAAGCAAAAAGGCCCTCGCAAACGCGAGGGCCTCGCTCTAGGTGATGCCGATGGCTTATGACTGGTCTCGAAGCAGCCATTGATCCACAGACCACTTGCCCGGGCCAGCCACCGCCAGCCAAGCCAACAAACTGCCCCAGAAGATGTGCTGTGTCAGCGCAGCGGGTTCGATCTCTGCCAAGCTCAACACCGCCACCACATTGACCACCGATAAGCCCAACGCAGCAAAGCGCCCCATCAAGCCCGGTGCCAACAAGATGGGCAAGAACAGCTCACCCCCTGTGCCCATGTAGGCCGCCACTTCAGGCGGCAGCAGGGGCACCTGGTACTCCTCCTGAAACAGGAACAGCGTGCTGTCCCAATCGCGCAGCTTGGTCAAGGCCGAGGCCCAAAACGCATGCCCCACATACAAGCGGGCGGCCAAGGGCAACAGCGGCTCCACGCGCGACAGGGGGCGCAACAAGCGCTCCTGCAAACGGTAGAGAGAGGGAATGATGTTCAGCATGATGTGATCTCCTTGAGAGCGGAAGACAGAGACAAAAACGAGTCAGCAGAAACCGCCGTGGCCGTGGCACGCCAATGCGCGCGATGCACCACCACATGGCAAATCTCCCCTTTGGGTAAAGCTTCTTTGGCTTGCGCCATCCAAGCGGCGCGTTCGGCTTCGGGGCCGTGGTGGGCCCACCAAATGGCCACCACCGGAAACGCCGAGGTCATCAGTTGCACATGGGGTGCTTCGTCGTGGGTGCGTTCACTGGTGTGGCACAGCCAGTCCAGTTGGGCCACGTCAGGCAGATAGGGCCAAGCCATCAGCTCAACTTGCTCGGCCAGCCACGCAGGGAAGGCCTCGCCCCACTGCCCCCAATCGCTGTGGGTGTGGGGGCTGGCTTGTGCAAACCGATAGGCCACGGTCTGAAACGTGTCATCACCCAGCAAAGCCACCACGGTCGGAAACGAGATGCCCAGCGCCCGGCTGGCATTGGCCAATCGGGCCGAGGCATGCAAGCCATAAGGCGTGCGGCCATGGGGCGGCAGTAACTGCGCCACCGATGCAGGCAGCGCTTCGTCGGCGTCATGCACGAGCGGTGTGACGAGCCGTTTCATAGGCAGCCTCCTGGTTGATCAAACGGCGGGCGTGCTGGGCCTCTTCCACCAAACGGCCCCAAGTGGGCAACTGTTCATCCCACTCGATCAAGGTCGCCGCTCTAGGAAAGCTTGCGATGGCTTGTTCGTACAAGCGCCACACCGGTGCCGACACCGGGCGGGCGTGGTCGTCAATCACCAGGCCCGATGCGGCTTCGGTGCTGCCTGCCAAATGCAGCTCTTTGACCAGATACGGCGGGCACTGTTGCAACCAATGCGCCACCGCTGATTCAGGCTGGGCCTCGCCTGCATTGAGCGCATTGACATACAGGTTGTTGATGTCGACCAGCAAGGCGCAACCCGTGCGCTCGCAGGCTTTGACCAGAAAGTCCAACTCGGGCATGTCGGACTGCGCAAAGCGCAGGTACTGCGAGATGTTCTCCATCAAGATCTGGCGGCCCAAGAAGTCTTGCACGCGGGCCACATTGCTCACCACATGACCCAACGATGCGTCGTTGAAGGCAATGGGCAGCAAATCGCCCGCATGGCGCACGGCGCCGTCTTGCATGAACCAGGTTTGAGACACGTGGTCAGACACCAGGGCCGCGCCCGTGATCTCGATCAGGTGGCGCAACTTGCGCAAATGCGCATGTGGAATCGGCATCTTGGAAGCCAGCCCCCCACCCGTGCCATGCAGGCTGATCGGGTAAAGGCTGGCCGCCTCTTGCAGCACGGCGATGCTGGCACCGCCCTCTGCAAAGTAGTTCTCAGCATGCACCTCCACAAAGTCGATGTCTGCCCGGCGGCTCAAGGCCTCTCGAAAATGGGCCGAGCGCAGTCCGACACCCACGGCGTGGCGAAGATCCATACTGAGGTCCCTTTACTTCTTGGCCTGATTGGCCTTGTTGGCGGCCCACTGGGCCTTGGCATCGGCCAGGCTCAGGCCACCCAGTTCGGTGCAGGTGCCCTTGGGCACCAACTTCCACTCACCGGGGTCCATGTCGACCTTCGATTGCCCGGCGCACGAATGGCTGCCCGACAAATTGGCGCAGTCGTTTTGCCCAGCCTTGGCCACGCCAAAGCACTTTTCTTTGCTGGGGTCGGCCGCGTGGGCTCCACCCACGGCACCGGCAGCCAAGGCGCAGGCCAATGCGGCTTGCAAGACGAGTTGAGATTTCATGAGAAGGCCCCTATGGGATCGTTGAGGTGAGTGAATTCTTTCAATTTCACGCGCCGATGAGAATCCGTCCCTAATGCAATAGATAATTCCGGCAGGAGGAATGGATATGGACCGGCTTTACCTGATGAGCGTCTTCGTGGCCGTGGCTGAAGAAGAGAGCTTTGCCGGGGCCGCCAGGCGCTTGGGCATGTCCCCGCCTGCGGTCACCAGAGCCATTGCCGCCTTAGAAGACCGCCTGGGTGTGAAGCTGCTCAATCGAACCACGCGCTACGTGCGCGTCACCGACGCGGGCGAACGCTATTTGGACGATGCCCGCCGCGTGATCGCCGCTGCCGACGAAGCCGATGAGGCGGCCGTGGGGATCAATGCGGAGCCACGCGGCCACATGACCATTACCGCCCCGGTGCTGTTTGGTCGCATGTACATCATGCCCGGCATCGTCGACTACTTGCGCACCTATCCAGACACCACCGTGTCAGCCCTGTTTCTCGACCGCGTGGTCAACATGCTGGAAGAAGGCGTGGATGTGGGCATCCGCATTGGAGAGTTGTCAGACTCCAGCTACCGCGCCTTGCGGGTGGGCCAGGTGCGCCGGGTGATCTGCGCATCGCCCGCCTATTTGAAGAAAAACGGCATACCGCAGAACCCGCAAGACTTGAAACAGCATCTGGTCATCGTGGCCAGCAGCCTGTCGCAAAGTGTGGAATGGCGCTTTGTGGACAACGGCGAGCCTGTGGCCGTGCGCATCAAACCGAGGCTCACGGTGTCCAGCAACGATGGGGCCATTGAAGCCGCCGTGCAAGGCCTGGGGGTGACACGGTTGATGTCTTACCAGGTGGCGCCTTTATTGGCTGCCGGCAAGCTCAAGATCGTGTTGAGTGAGTTTGAAAGCCCTAGCGTGCCCATTCACATCATTCACCGCGAAGGGCGGCATGCGTCGACCAAAATGCGTGCGTTCATCGACATGATGGCCGAGCGCTTGCGGGCGGATACGTCTTTGAATTAAGACGTTCCCAGCGTTGAATGTGGGCGACGGGGCCTCAGGCGACCACTTCATCCCAATATGTCCGCAAGGTGTCCCGCGTCATCTCAGCCGCGCCGGGCAACCCACCCAAGGCCCGTCGAGCCTCAGCCAAATCCCCCGCCTTGCTAGCCACTTCAATGTCATGGCACACCGCAGCCAGTTCATGTGCGCCCATCGACAGGGAGGCGCCTTTCAGCAGGTGGGCCAAGGCATGGGCTTCAGGCAGTTGCTCGGCTTGCAGTAGCTGAGTGAGTTGCTGCACTTTCAAGGCCATGTCTTCAGCGTAGGTCTGAGCCAGGGGCGCGAAGTCGTCGCCCAGCAAGGCTTTCACCTCGTCAAAGCCGGCATGGCTGGTTCGTGCCTGGGGTTGTGTGGGTGCCTTGGCTTCCATCGGCGTGGGGGCTGGTGTGGCTTCCGCGCGGTGGGGCAGCCTTTGGCTGAGCTTGTCGAGCAGGGCCTCAGGACGGATGGGTTTGCTGAGGTAGTCGTCCATGCCAGCGGCCAGGCAGCGTTCGGCGTTGCCTTCCATGGCGTTGGCGGTCAGGGCAATGATGGGCAAGCGGTGCGCGGCCTGAGTGTCGGCCTCGCGCTGACGGATCTGCTTGGTGGCTTCATAGCCGTCCATCTCGGGCATCTGGCAGTCCATCAGCACCAGGTCGTAGGGCAGCATGTTGACCATGTTGCAGGCTTCGATGCCGCTGGCAGCCACGTCGACCATGCAGCCATAGCGTTGCAGCATGATGGCCGCCACCTTCTGGTTCACGGCGTTGTCGTCCACCACCAGAATGCGGCAGTTGGCAAACGAGCGGGTGCTGGGGGCATCGTTGCCGCCCTCTTCTAGCGTGGCGGTCAGGCCGTGGCGGGTGATGAAGTCCAGCGGGCGGGGGGGCGGACTGAGGGTGGCGTCCAGGATGGTTCTGACATCGCGGCGGCGAATGGGGCTGCAGAGGTAGGCGGTAAAGCCTGCATCCTTGAAGGGTTGGATGTCAGACTGTCGCGAAGACGGGCCCAGTGCGATCAATCGGGTGCGCTTCAGTACGGGGTCGTTTTGTAGCGAGGTGGCCAGGGTCAGCCCATCCAGGCCCTCGGTGTTCAGTGCCACGATGGCCGTGTCAAACGGGTGATCGTCGTCGGCGGCGTCTTGAATGGCATTGAATGCGTCAAAGCCGCCTTCGCATTCGGTGGGGGCATAGCCCAGGCGTTCCAGTTCTTCACGCAGCACTTGCCGGGTCAGCGGGTGGGGCGCGGCAAGCAGAACCCGAGCCCCTGCATGGGGGCTGGGGCCTGTTTGGTGGTCAGTTTGCGCGTCGGCGGCGGTCGGGTCGACCGGCAGGTTCAGCGTGAACCAGAAGGTGCTGCCTTGGCCGGGGGTGCTGTCCACGTGGATGTGCCCGCCCATCAGTTCGACCAGTTGCTTCGAAATGGCCAGGCCCAGGCCCGTGCCGCCATACACGCGGGTGGTGGAAGTGTCTGCCTGTGAGAACTTTTGGAACAGGCGCTGGCGTTGCTCTTCGTTCAAGCCAATGCCGGTATCGATGACCTTCACACGCAGATGAGCTTGCGAATCAGTGGGTGCGGCCTGCTCGATTTCAATGATGATTTCGCCTTCCTTGGTGAATTTGATGGCGTTGCTCATCAGGTTCGAGATGACCTGGCGAATGCGGCCCGGGTCGCCAATCAGGTGCTCGGGCAGTTGGGGGTCGACGCGCAAGATCAGGTCCAGGCCCTTTTTCTCTGCGGCCAGCAATTGGAATTCGGCCAGCGATTCGGCCAGGTTGCGCATGCAAAAGGGAATGGGCTCGATCGCCAGCTTGCCTGCCTCGATCTTGGAAAAATCGAGGATGTCGTTGATCAGGCCCAGCAGGCTTTCTGCGCTGCCGCGTGCTACTTCGGCAAATTCCTTTTGCTGGGGCTTCAGGTCGGTGCCCAGCAGCAGCCCCAGCATGCCGATGACGCCGTTCATGGGGGTGCGGATTTCGTGGCTCATGTTGGCCAGGAACTCGCTTTTGGATTGGCTGGCGATTTCAGCGGCCACGCGGGCTTCGCGCATGCGCCGGCGGAGGTCGCTGTTGTAGCCCCCAAAGGCAGCAAACCAGGGCAGCACGGCGCACAGTACGGCCAGGTGCAGCAGCTCGGCGCGTTGGTTCAGCCCCGCGTTGCCCCTGTACAGGCCCCAACCGGTGTCGATGGCATACAGGGCCGCGCCAAAGAAGGCGATGCGGATCATCTGCTTCAGGTTGAGTTTGAACATCCCGAAGGTGATGGGCACGATGTACATCATCAGGAACATGCCCCGGGCCTCGGTCTGGGCGTAGTGCACAGGAATGATGCCCACGAAGCAGCACGCAAAGATCTGCTCTTGGGTGAGGCTGGGGTCTTTGAACTTGAGGTTCCAGTCGAAGCGGATCAACAGGTAGAAGCCGAGGTTGACCGTCACGATGGCCGCGCTCATGATCCAGATGGCTTTCCATTCCACAAACCCCAGGGCCGACGCCAGGCTGGTCAGCACGATGGTGATGCCATAGGTGGCCAGCGCCATGAGGAAGCGTGACATGCGAAGGGCTTGCGCTTCGTTGTCTTGAGGCAAGGCGCAGGCAATGCGGGCGAGTAAGGTTCGGGCCATGGTCGCTAATCGACGCTTGGGCCCCAGGCTTGCACCTTGCCGACTGAGAAGGTGTGAGGCTTGTCACACGCGGGCGCGATTTATTTGAATCTGCGTTAACGTTGCGGCATCTGAAAATTCAGGAGTCCCCACATGAAATCCCGTGCCGCCGTGGCTTTTGCTGCTGGTCAACCCCTTCAGGTTGTTGAAATTGACGTGGCGCCGCCTCGCAAGGGTGAGGTGCTGGTGCGCATCACGCACACCGGGGTGTGCCATACCGATGCCTTCACCTTGTCGGGTGACGACCCCGAAGGCCTCTTCCCGGCCGTGCTGGGCCATGAAGGGGCGGGCGTGGTGGTGGAGGTGGGCGAAGGCGTGACCTCGCTGAAGCCGGGCGATCATGTCATTCCGCTGTACACCGCCGAGTGCGGCGAGTGCCTGTTTTGTCAATCAGGCAAGACGAATCTGTGTGTGTCGGTGCGCGCCACGCAGGGCAAGGGCGTGATGCCCGATGGCACAACGCGCTTTTCGTATCAAGGCCAGCCCATTTATCACTACATGGGGTGTTCCACTTTCAGCGAGTACACCGTGGTGGCCGAGGTGTCGCTGGCCAAGATCAACCCCGAGGCCAACCACGAGCATGTGTGCTTGTTGGGCTGTGGGGTGACCACCGGCTTGGGTGCGGTGAAAAACACGGCCAAGGTGCAGCCGGGCGACACGGTGGCGGTGTTTGGCCTGGGGGGCATTGGTTTGGCTGTGGTGCAAGGTGCCAAGCAGGCGCAGGCCGGCCGCATCATTGCCATTGACACCAACCCTGCCAAGTTCGAGTTGGCCCGTCACTTCGGGGCCACCGACTTTGTGAACCCGAAAGACCACGACAAGCCCATTCAGCAAGTGATTGTGGAAATGACCGGATGGGGCGTGGACCATTCGTTTGAATGCATTGGCAATGTGCAGGTGATGCGGGCTGCGCTGGAGTGCGCGCACCGGGGCTGGGGTCAGTCGATCATCATTGGCGTGGCGGGTTCAGGCCAGGAAATTTCGACCCGCCCCTTCCAGTTGGTGACAGGGCGCAAGTGGATGGGCACCGCTTTTGGTGGGGTGAAGGGCCGTTCGCAATTGCCAGGCATGGTCGAGCAAGCCATGAAGGGCGAGATTGAGTTGGCGCCGTTTGTGACCCACACCCACCCGCTGGACCGGATCAACGAAGCGTTTGATCTGATGCACGAGGGCAAGTCCATTCGCACCGTGATTCATTTCTGAAGCCCTTGGAGCGCACGGATGGAACGCATTGAACTACATGGCTGCGCGGGCGGCCGCCAAGAGGTTTGGAGGCACCGCTCCGAGGTGCTGAACTGCGAGATGCGGTTCGGCGTCTTCCTGCCCGAAGCGGCGACCCGGGGTCAGCCCTGCCCTGTGGTGTATTGGTTGTCGGGGCTGACTTGCACCGAGCAGAACTTCATCACCAAGTCGGGGGCGCAGGCCCATGCAGCTCGCCATGGCGTGATTGTGGTGGCGCCCGACACCAGTCCGCGAGGCGAAGGGGTGGCCGACGACCCGGCCTATGACCTGGGCCAGGGGGCGGGCTTTTATGTGAATGCCACGCAAGCCCCTTGGTCAAGCCATTACCGCATGCAGGACTATGTGGCCCTGGAGCTGCCGGCACTGGTGGAAGCCCACTTTGCCACGAATGGCAAGCGCGGCATCATGGGCCACTCGATGGGCGGGCATGGAGCCTTGATCACGGCTCTGCGCCACCCGGGGCGCTACCAGAGTGTGTCGGCGTTTTCGCCCATCGTGGCACCTAGCCAGGTGCCTTGGGGGGTGAAGGCTCTGACGGCCTATGTGGGTGCTGACCTCGAAGCCTGGGCCGAGTGGGATGCCGTGTCATTGATCGCAACAGCTCGGGAACGCTTGCCTCTGCTGATCGATCAGGGCGAGGCCGATGAGTTTCTGGCCCCGCAGTTGCGCCCTGAACTGCTGGAACAGGCCTGCCATGCAACGGGCCACCCCTTGACCCTGCGCCGCCACCCCGGCTACGACCACAGCTATTACTTCATCGCGACCTTCCTGGGTGATCACTTCGCGCATCATGCGCGGGCGCTGTAGGCCGATCGGGCGGGCACCCCCACGTTTGAACTTGGGCGTGGATTGATTTTTTTCACGAAGAGAAACATAGTGGGGCGTCCTTGATACCCAAGGAGCGCAGCCATGGGTCGATCGTTTGATCTGGCAGCGGAAGTGGCGCGTCGGCGTCAAGCCTTGCTTGAGAAAGATCAGGCCGATGGCGGCGACATGCCCATGCCCCTGCCCCTGCCAAATGGGGCGGAAGACATCTGGGGGCTGGCGCTTTCAGGCGGCGGCATTCGCAGCGCGACCTTCTGTCTGGGGGTGTTGCGTGCGCTGGCTGACAATGAGCTGCTGAAGCGGTTCGATGTGCTCTCGACCGTGTCTGGCGGGGGCTATGTGGGGTCCATGCTGGGGCGCTTGTTCATGCAGCCTAAGGGTGTGGGTGCCGTGGTGAAAGCCCTGCGTGGCACCCATACCAGTTGGTTCATGTGGTGGCTGCGGGCCAATGGGCGATACCTGGTGCCCACGGGCGTGGCCGACACCGTGTTCGCCTTGGCCATCTATCTGCGCAATCTGGTGGCCATTCATCTGGAGTTTGGCATTCTGGCCTTGTTGCTGGGCGGGCTGCTGGCGGGCTTTGACCTGCTGGCTTGGTGGGGCCTGCAAGCCTGGGCATGGCATAGCAGTGCTTTGTTTGCCTATCTGAAGTGGTTGCCATCCTGGCTGCCGACCGTGTGGCTGCTGCTGCCTGCCGTGTTGCTGTGCTCGGCCGTGTCGGCGGCGGCGCATTGGTCCTTGACCTGGATGGTTCGGGCCACGGCTTGGCGCACGGCGGTCAATTGGGTGCTGGTGTGCGCAGCCTGGCTGCTGTTGAATGGGCTGTATGCGCAGCATGGTCAAGTGGGCGTGGGGGCCGGCCACCTGACCCGCAATGGGCTATGGATTGGCATCAGCCTTTTGTTGCTGACCTGGCTGGGCGGGGTGCCGTTGGCGGCATGGCAGTTGCACTCCGCCCGCAAGAGTTGTGATGGGCATGTTCAGCTTGTGGTGGAGGAGGCGCGCAGCCGGCTCACCCAGAGGCTGGCGGGGTGTTTCAAATGCCTGGCCTTCGTGGTGCTGGTGGGGCTGATCGACCGCCTGGCCTGGCTGCTGGCCTTTGATGTGCGAAACCCGATTCAAACCGGTCTGGGTCTGGGGCTGCTGGTGGCCGCGTCGCGTGCGGTCTTGCCCAAGCTGGCGCAGGTGGAAAACTTGGGCCTGAGCCAGGGTGTGCTGGCGCCGTTGCTCAATGCAGCGGGGTTTCTGGCGGTGTTGGTGCTGGCGTCCTGGTGGGTGTCGTTGGTGTACCAGGCAGTGCTGGGGGCGGTGTTCTGGGGCGATGGCCCGAACTTTCATGCGCCGCTGTGGGTGCTGGCCGGGCTGGTGTGCCCCATTGCCATTTACAGCCTGTTGACCGGGCGCAACTTTTCCTTCCTCAACCTGTCGTCCTTGCACTCGTTTTACAAGGCGAGGCTGGTGCGTACCTATTTGGGGGCGACAAACCCCGAGCGCTTCCCGTTGAAGGAGCATGGGCATGACAGCCCCTTGCAGGTGGTGCCCATGGCGGTGGGGCCATCAGACGCGAAGGTGTCGGTGCAGAACACCCATCCCGATGACGATGTGGAGATGATGGACTACTGCCCTCAGCAGTCTGGCGGTCCGGTGCATTTGATCAATGTGTGCTTGAACCAGACAGTGGGGCCGCGTGGCCACATCTTCAACCACGATCGCAAAGGCCAGCCGCTGTGCATTGCCTCGGGTGGGTTCATGCGTGTGGGGCAGGACCCCTGGCAAGAGCTGGCAGCCAGCCAGGACCTGACCTTGGGCACCTGGATGGCGATTTCCGGCGCGGCCGTGGCTTCTGGCATGGGGGCCATGACCCGGGGTGGCATGGCGGCGCTGACGACCCTGACGGGGCTGCGCTTGGGCTATTGGTGGTCACCGGCCTCAGGCTACCAAGGCAGCCATTGGTTTTCCAAGCTGAGCGGGGTGCTCAGCGAAACCTTTGGAACCTTTGGGGGCAAGGCGCGCCAGGACTGGTACCTCAGTGATGGCGGGCATTTCGAAAACACCGGGGCCTATGCCTTGTTGGCTGCGCGGGCCAAAGTGATTGTGCTGGTGGATTGCGGGGCCGACCCCAACTACCAGTTCGGGGACTTGGAGAACCTGGTGCGCAAAGCCCGCATTGACCTGCAGGCGGAAATTCTGTTTCAACGCAAGGACGAGAGCCGGGCCACCAACAGCCCCGAATGGCGAGATTTCGGTTCGTTGGACCAGTTGGCCTCCGAGTCGGCCAACGAGTGCCTGGCTGTGGCCACTGTGATTTACGACGGCAAGGAAGACGAGCCGGGCTTGCTCGTGGTCATCAAGCCCAATGTGTGCAGCCGCTTGCCCGTGGACTTGCGCAACTACAAGCGAGCCAATGCGGCCTTTCCTCAGCAGTCCACGGCCGACCAGTTTTTTTCGGAAGAACAGTGGGAGAGTTATTACAGCTTGGGCCGATTCTTGGGCAGCCATTTGAACCAGGGGCTGATCAACAAGCTGCGGCAGAACGATTCGCCCTTTGTGCAAGATGAGGCCTCGCAGGTTCGCCGCTGCCGTCCGGATGAGCTGAGCAGTGCCAGCACGCCGGGCCCGATGTCCACACTGCGAACGCCGAGCAAAGCCATGGCCAGCACACTCAGCCTGAGTGCGGCGGCGACCATCGGTGTGTCAGCCTGGCAAGGTCTGGAGGGCTGGCGGGCCGCGATCAAAACCAGCACCGATGCGCAGCGCGCGGCTTTGGGCGAGTTGAGCGCCCTGTGGGCTCGCTTGCCACTGGTGGCGGTTGCGCCTGCCGTGGCCTCTGGTGCTACATCTGGGGGCGCTTCCGTAGCAGGGCCTGCCATGGACAGCGGAACAACCGGGGCCCTGGCAGCGATCCTGGTGCGCCATGCCGATACCCTGTGCCCCGGAGGCGAAGCCGGTTGGTTTCAAAGCTCGCCCCTGGCCCAGACCATCTACCAAAACACCCTGCAGGCTTGTAAGCTGGCTGCGGTCTCTGGCCGCCCGGTGTCGTGCCAGGCCCTGCTGAAAATGGAAGACCCCCAGAGCAACAGCCCGTTTCCGGCTTGTCTGGCCACCTATGCGTCGCAGAGTCAGTATGGCGGCGCGGAGACACGTGGCCTGCCCGTTGTGTATGGTGTCTATGACTATTCTGCAAGGCCGAAGGTCGATCTGCGCAGCGTGCATCCTTGTGATCCTCGGGCCGCCACGAACTGCCAGCCAGCGCAAGTGTCATTGCCGCTGATGGGTGAGGGCCCGCGTCCTGCGCCCATGGTCAGGCCCGGGCCCACCCTCCAAATCGAAATAAAACCATCCCATGTATGTGAAGGCAAGACCATCTACATTCAGATCTATGGGCCGAACCAGCGCGATGCAGTCAGGCTGCTGCGAGACCCTTGGCGTGCCTTGGGTGCCAGCGTGCCGCCCATTGACGATGTGAGGGCCACTTCGGCAGCGCGCGGTTCGCAAGCGCCTTTGCCGGTGTCGGTCAACACCGTGCGCTTTCATACCTGGTACGACAAGCCCTGTGCCGAGGCTTTGGAACGTGCCGCGCGTGGGGCCATGGCCCAACTGCCAAGCGATCGGCAAAAGTCGGTGGTGCCGATGATCTGGGGTGACCCGGACCTGCCCTGGCGGGTGGAGCCCCTGTCACCCAAACTTCAGTCGACGCAGGGGGTGATCGAGGTCTGGATCCGGAATTGACCTTTCGTGCCAGGCCCCTCAAAAGTCCCAATCACCGCCATAGCTATTTCTGCATTGCCTCTGCAGGCCCCCCTTCCTAAACTGCCTTTCAGTACCCCGCTGACTGACAGAACAGGAGAAGCCCATGAACGCCGAATCCAAGTGCCCGTTTCACGCTGCCAACCCGCAGACCCGTGTCGCCGCTGCCCCCACCAACCGCACGTGGTGGCCTGAGCAACTGAACCTCAACATCCTGCACCAGCACGCGCCCCAGGCGAACCCGCTTGGCACGGCGTTCAACTACGCCGAAGCATTCCAGTCGCTGGACCTGGATGCCATCGTCAAAGACCTTCACGCCTTGATGACTGATTCGCAAGACTGGTGGCCCGCCGACTGGGGCCACTACGGCGGCCTGTTCATTCGCATGGCCTGGCACTCGGCCGGTACTTACCGTGTGGCCGATGGCCGGGGTGGCGCTGGCGAAGGCGCGCAGCGCTTTGCCCCGCTCAACAGCTGGCCTGACAACGGCAACCTTGACAAGGCGCGCCGCCTGCTGTGGCCGA
>ERZ724505.1583-NODE-1583-length-12290-cov-33.930772_pt1 | contig 12290 bp, 15 predicted proteins | sample MGYA00376038_ERZ724505 | MGnify/ENA primary metagenome ERZ724505 (study PRJEB28724, sample SAMN07190884) | wastewater metagenome | isolation source: effluent of sewage treatment plant in Hong Hong | place: Hong Kong | collected 2016-03-17 ... | reverse complement strand
CGGGCTCTCCGAGGTGCGGAGGGTCAAAAGGTTCTGCGTAGTCACTCTGTGAGATACCCGCCCGAGGCGCGAGGCTGAGGGCTTGACCGAGGCGGCGCGAGGCTGCCGAGGGGTGATGGTTCATGCCACGAGGTGGTCATGCACGTTCTGGCCCGCCGATTGACCCGAACTCGGGCCGGTCGGAGCGTCGAGGGATCAAGTTCACGGCGCTGCCGGCGTTCGGTTATGACGGCCCTGTGCCGGAGTGGCCGCTGCCGCTGCGTGAGTGCTTCATGCTGGTCGACAAGCTGTCGATCCCTGATGTGCGGCGGACTGAGCAGGTGGCCGACCGTGAAGCCGCCCTATGGGCATGGGCGTGGTCGACCCCTCAGGCTTGGGCGTGGTCGCAGCCGTCGGAGTCGTGGCGGTTGCACACGATCGCCATGTGGGTGCGGACCTACGTTCTGTGCGAGTCGAGCGCGGCGACGGCAGCGGACAAGGGCAGTCTGCACCGGTTCGCTGACCAGATCGGTATGTCTCCGGCCGGGCTCAAGGAGAACGGCTGGGTGATCGTCAAGGACGAGTTGGGCGAGAAGCGCGCCGAGTCGTCAGAGGATGCCAATCCTGAGCCTGCGAGCGGGTCGGCGCGTTCCCGCGTGAAGGTTATTGCGGGCGGTGCCTGACGAGCTGCGGATCGACTTCGATCCTCTGCACACTCTCGGCTTCCTTGCCGTTGACTGGATCGAGGCGCACTGCCGGGTCCCTGGCGGTGTCTACGAGGGTGAGCCGCTGGTCCTGCGCGGCTGGCAGCTCGAGGTCAATGTCAACCACTATCGGATCAAGCCGAAGGCGGTCGTTGATCCGCGCCGGCTGTTGGCGCCGTTCCATTACCGCCGCTCGGTGATTGTGGGTCCGCAGAAGTCGGGCAAGTCGCCGATGGGTGCCGCTTGGCTGCTGTTCGAGGGTGTGGGGCCGGCACTGTTTGCCGGTTGGGCGACTGGCGGTGAGGTTTATCGCTGCGCCGATCACGGATGCCCGTGCGAGTTCGAGTACCGCTACGAGCGGGGCGAGGCGATGGGCATCCCGCGGCGGAAGTCGCTGTTGGGGCTGTTGGCTTTTGCGGAGTCGCAGACAGCCAACGTGTATGAGCCGTTGCAGACGATGATCCACGGCAGCGAAGCGCTGTCGTCGTTCATTTTCGTGCGTGAGGGCTTCATCCGCCTGCCGAACCGGGGCAAGATCGTGCCCCTGTCGCGGGCTGCACAGTCCAAGTTGGGTCAGCCGCTCACGGGCGGGCTCGGTGACGAGTCGGGGCTCTACACGGCCTCGAACAAGGTGTTGGACGCGTGGCAGACGATGCGCCGCGGCATCGCGGCCATGCAGGGCCGCACGATGGAACTGACCAACCCGTGGGACCCGATGGAGAACTCGGCGGCGCAGCAGGCATTCGAGTCAGCCCGGCCGGACATCTATCGGTACTACCGCAAGCCACCAGCGGACCTGTCCTATGCGAACAAGCGGGACCGGTCGAAGATCCACCGGATCGTGTACGAAGACTCTCCCTGGGTGGACCCGCACACGATTGACGCTGAGGCCGCGGAACTGGTCGAGACGGACCCGGCGCAGGCTGAACGGTTCTTCGGTAACAGGCTCGTCCAAGGTTTGGGCGCGTACCTCACGGATGGTCTGTGGGGTGATGGTGTCGATGTTGACGTGCCGGACGGGACGGCGGTCGCTGGCGGTTTTGACGGGTCGCGGTCGGGTGACTGGACGGCGCTGCGGTTGGAGACGATCGATGGGCACCGCTTCACGCCGACGTATGGCCCGGACTCGCGGCCGACGGTGTGGCGGCCGGAGCAGTGGCCCGAGGGTCGCATCCCTCGTGGTGAGGTCACGGCGGCTGTTGATGAGGTGTTTCGCCGCTACAGGGTGAAGCGGTTCTACGTGGACCCGCGCTACTTCGAGACGCAGGTCGACTCGTGGGCTGCTGAGCATGGCGAGGACGTCGTGGTGCAGTGGCCGACGAACTCGATCGGGCGCACGTTCCCGGCCCTGCTGCGGTTCCGTGAGGACTTGGCCGAGGGTTTGACGACGCACTCGGTCGACGAGGCCGCGAAGGGGTGCGCCCTGGCCGCCCGCAAGGTCGCCAAACCGGGCGACAAGTTCATCCTCGGCAAGCCTGCCGAGCACATGAAGATCGACATACTGATGGCCGACATTCTCGCCCACGAGGCCGCCGCTGATGCCCGCGGCGCTGGCTGGGGCGATGACTCCGGCCCAACCATCTTCTTCCTGCGTTAGACCTTGATCGGAGGGATTCGTGGCGCTCTCACCCTCCGAGATCCAGACCATCGACCGGCTGCGCCAGCAGTGGGAGTCCCAGGGCAAGGCCGATGAGCTGAACCTGCGCTACTACCTGGGTCGACAGCGCGTCGAACAGTTGGGCATGGCCATCCCACCGTCGATGCGCAAGTTCCTCGTGGTAGCGAACTGGCCACGGGTTGTCGTGGACACGATGCGGTCACGGCAGCGGATGCGTTCAATGATGCTGGCCGGCGAGGACACGGTGAACCCGCAACTGCTGGCTGCCCGTCGCGCCACCAACCTCGACGCGCACTTGGCGATGTTCGAGACGGATGTGCTCGTCTATGGCCGTGGCTTCCTGTCGTGCGGGTCAAATGAGGCCGCGGCAGGCTCGCCGCTTGTGCGTGCGGAGTCGCCACGGCAGATGGTCGCCGAGGTCGACATTCGCACCGAAACGATGCTGGCAGCGGCGCGCTTCTACGGGAAAGATGAGCAGACCGGCGCCACCCCGACCAACGTCACGTTGTATCTACCTGAGGTGACCATTTGGGTTGCTCGACGAGGTGGTGACGGTCGCTGGGTCGAGGTGGACCGTGACCCTCACGGACTTGGCCGTGTGCCGATCGTGATGCACCTGAACCGGCGCATGTCGGGTGAGTGGGCCGGCGAGTCCGAGATGAGCGACATCATCCCGATCACGGACGCGGCGGCGCGGTCGCTGACGAATATGCAGTTTGCGCAGGAGTCGCATGGCATTCCGCGCATGTGGATGACAGGGGTCGCCAAGGGTGATTTCGTCGACTCTAGTGGCAAGCCGATCCCGCAGTTTGAGGCTTACTTCAACGCGATTCACACCCTGACGAAGGCAGAGTCGAAGGTCGGGCAGTTGGAGGCCTCTGACCTCAAGAACTTCGAGACCGCGCTCAACGTGTACGGGTCACAGGCATCGATCGTGACCGGGTTCCCGTCGCGGTACTTCGGGCACTTCACGGCGAATCCGCCGAACGAGGCGAGCATGAAGGCCGACGAGGCGCAGCTCGTGTCGCGGGTTGAGGATCAGACGACGCAACTCGGCGTCACTCTCGGGTGGCTCGGCGGGCTCATGTGGCGCTTCATGACCGGCGAATGGCTCGACGGCAATGCCGTGACGGTCGACTGGTTCGACGCATCTACCCCGACGGTGGCGCAGCGTGAGGACGCGCTCATGAAGCGGCGTAGCGTCGGCGTGCTGTCCAGGGAGGGCTACTGGGATGAGCTCGGCTGGGGTGAGCCGCGGAAGGCCAAGGAGCGCCAGTATCTCGAAGCCGAGGCGCTGGACCCGCTACTGGCCTCTCTGACTCGCCCGGTGACCGGTGATGCTCAAGTCGGCGGTTGAGCACTACCGCAACGAGCAGCGGATCACCGCGGCCGGTGTGGTCGCTCTCCGTCGGGTGCGGTTCGACACGCTGGACACTCTCACTCGGACTATGGCGGCATTCCAACTGCTCGCCGCTCGGGAGGCGCTGCGCGCCTTCCCGCTGATGCTGTCCGAGCAGAACGTGGACGCGCCGGCCGAAGCGACTCCCGTCGCTTCTGCACTGCTCGGGTCGGCGTCGGATGGGCGCGACATTCGCGGCCTGTTGGATTTCACGCGAACCAGTTCCGTGACTGCTCAGGCGTTTGACCTGATCGTGACGACGCAGTTGCAGGATGTGGCGCGGCAGGCGTCGTCGATCGCGCTCGGGTCACGGCCTGCGGTGGACGGCTATGTGCGGATGCTCAACTTGCCGTCGTGTTCGCGGTGCGCGGTCCTGGCTGGCAAGTTTTACCGCCGCAACCGCGGATTTGCCCGGCACCCGAAGTGCGACTGTCGTCACGTGCCGGCCACTGAGGACACCGCCGGCGATCTTCGGACGGACCCGAACCGCTACTTCGACAGCCTCGACGCGGCCCAGCAGGACGCCATCTTCACCAAGGCGGGCGCCGACGTGATCCGACGTGGAGCAGACGTTGCGCAGGTCGTGAACGCCCGTGCCGGCATGTCCACGGCTCAGGTCGCCACCAGGGGGCCGGGTGACCGGTGGACCGCCTCCGGGCGACTCACCCGGTCGGACGCGTTCGGGCAGGGCATCTACACGACCACTGAGGGCATGACGACACGAGGGGCGGCCTACGGCGCCCGTGGCGGCAAGAAGGTGCGCCTCATGCCCGAGTCGATCCTCGAAATCGCTGAGGACGACGCCGAGGTACTACGCCTGCTCAAGGCGCACGGCTACCTCACCTAAGACCAACCCCAGCGCGAGGCCGGGGCCTTCTCCAAGAGGGAGAACCAATGTCGGAGACGACGACCGAGACGACCACGCCCACACCCAAAGCGGTCGCGGAGGCGGCCGAGAAGGGCAGGCCCGGCGAGACGCCCGAGCAGACCATCGAGGCTCTGCGGTCGGCGCTGGCCAAGGCCAACGATGAGGCGAAGGAGAACCGTCTCAAGGCAACCGAACTGGACCAGATCAAGCACGCGCAGATGAGTGAGCTTGAGAAGGCCCAGGCGGCGATGCAGACCGCCACCCAGGAGGCCGCGGCCGCGAAGGCGGAGGCTCTGAGGTGGCGCATCGCGGCCAAGCACGGCATCAGCGACGAGGACGCCGAGACGTTCCTGACCGGCAGCGACGAGGAGTCGCTGACGAAGCAGGCGCAGCGGCTCGCCTCGCTCGCCACCACGTCCAACCCGGCGACCCCCAAGCCTGACCTGACCCAGGGCGGGCAGGGCGCTCCGACGCCCGCACTCAACTCCGACGCGCTTGAGGAAGCGCTGAGGTCCAAGCTCGGCATCGCGTGATGCCGCGACCGTCCTAGGAGGACACAATGGCGATCACCGCCGCAACCAAGACCTCCGACTTCTCCGGGTTCCTGACCCGTGAGCAGTCCGAGGCGATCTTCGAGAAGGCCGCCCAGCAGTCCGTCGTGCAGCGACTGGCCCGCCGCGTCCCGCTCGGCATCAATGGTCAGTCCATCCCCGTCGTCACCGGCAAGGTGAGCGCCGGATGGGTCGCTGAGGGCGCGCAGAAGCCTGCCTCGCAGGGTTCCATCGCGCTCAAGACGATGGACCCGAAGAAGCTGGCCGCGATCGCGGTCGTCTCCGCTGAGGTTGTCCGGGCCAACCCCGGCGGCTACATGGACCTGCTGCGTCCGCAGATCGCGGAGGCCTTCGCCGTCGCGTTCGACGCGGCCGCTCTGCACGGCACCGCGTCGCCGTTCACGACCAACCTCGACACCGGGTCGTCCACGCAGGAGTTCACCGGCACGGCGCCGGCGTTCACCGCGGTCTACACCGACCTCAACGCCGGTCTGGCCACGCTCGTCAACGCCGGCAAGAAGCCGAACGGCTGGGCCTGGGACTCGCGCATGGAGCCGGTGTTCAACGGCGAGCGCGACACCGCCGGTCGTCCGCTGTGGATCGACTCGCCCGCGGTCGAGACCAACGCGCCGCTGCGCGAGGGTCGCCTCTTCGGTCGCGCCTCCTTCATGGGTGACGGTGTGTACGCCGCCACCCCGAAGATCTACGGCTACCTCGGTGACTGGACGCAGGTCGCGTGGGGTGCCGTCGGTGGCATCTCCTACAAGGTCTCCACCGAGGCGACGGTCACGATCAACGGCACGCTGGTGTCGCTGTTCGAGAACAACCTCGTGGCGATCCTCGCGGAGGCCGAGTACGGCTTCCTCGTCAACGACGCTGCGTCGTTCGTCAAGTTCACGAACGCGGCCTGATCATGGCGGCCCGCAAGCCCGTGACGACCGATGACGTAGCCGTCGAGGCGACCGCCGCCGACGTGCCGGTGGAGACCTTCGAGGACCGCGTGGCGGCGATCGACGAGAACACCGCCGACGACGTGCGCGCCACCGTCGAGGACGGCGAGTACGTCAAGGTCAAGAGCCCCTTCGGGGACGTGACGACGGTGCCTGCCGGCATCCTCGACGCGCTCCTGGAGTCGGGCTACAGCAAGTCCAAGTGAGAAGGGTGGGGCGGTCATGGCAGTGACTTCCGACATGATCGCGGTCGCGCTTGGCCGCCCCACTCCCACGGGTCCGCAACTAGGCCAGTGGATCTACTGGGCCACTGAGGCGCAGCGGATCATCCACGCCCGCACCGTGCGTCTCGGCGTGGACCCGGCCAGCCTCGACGAAGAGACACTGGACAGCGTCGTCGTGCGTGCGGTCGTGGCGATGGTCCGCAACCCCGACGACGCCACCCAAGTGAGCGTGTCCGTCGATGACGGCAACATGGCTCGCACCTACCGCTCCAGCGACGGCGAGGTCTCCATCAAGGACCGATGGTGGGACGAGCTCGGGTTGCTCGACGCCCAGGATGCTGAGGCATACAGCGTGCAGGCCACGTTCGAGCCTGACGTTGTTCGCCCTGATCTCTGGTGGCCGTGATGCTCGGTGACGACATTGCCCGCGCTCTGCCTGAACTGCGAGCCCACGCCGAGTCGATGATGCGCGACACGTGCACCGTGGAACGCCACACTGGCAACGGCGTCTGGAACCCGCTGACGGGCCTCTACACCGACGACGCTCCCACGGTCATCTACTCCGGCCCGTGCAGGGTGCGGAACATGCTGCCCAACCCGCAGCAGGCCGATGCTGGCGAGGCCGCATGGTCTTCGGACCTGGTCTACGTGCACCTGCCCGTGGCCGGCTCTGAGGGTGTGAGTGACGGCGACGTCGTGCGGATCACCTCGGCCGCGAATGACGCCGCCCTCGTTGACCTCGAGTTGGCGGTGACGGGCCTGCACGTGGAGACGAATGCGACCGCTCGCCGACTCCCCTGCCGTCTGGTGACACGCGATGCCTGAGTGGGACACGTCGGAGGTCCATGCGCTCGCGGCACGGTTCCGCGCTGCTCCCCCGAAGGCGATGGCGGCGATTGTGCCGGTAGCCAACAAGGCCGGCGTGAACATGAAGCGTGACATGAAGCGTGCCGCGTCAGGGCACAGCCACCTGCCCGGACTGTCTCGTGCGGTGTCGTACGACGTGGAGTCGTCCCCGGCCGAGGTGAAGGTCACGGTGGGTTTCGACAAGCGCGGCCAGGGCAACTTGGCCAATATTGCCGCGTTCGGGTCGGTCAACAATGCGCCGGTCATGGACATCATGGTCCCGCTCGCCTCTGAGGTGCCGAACTTCATGCGGTGGGCGGCGAAGGTGGTCGGGGAGTCGATGAAATGACGCTCGTCGAGGACGTTGCCGCTCGCCTGAGGGCTCAGGTGCCGTCACGCGCCGTCTACGAACTTGCGGTCCCTGATGGCCCGCTCCCGACGGCCTATCTGCTGTTGCGTGCGGCGCCTTCGAATGAGGCTGGGCAGCGGATGACGGATACGACGGATCACGTCATGTGGACGGTGCGTGTGCTGTCGGTGGCGCGACACGTGGACCCGTTCAAGGCGGCTCGCACCGCGGACTTTGGGTCGTCGATGGCGCGCACTGCGCTGCGGGACTACCGGCCGTTGCTGGGGCCGTGGCGGATGCGTTTCGAGTTGTCAGCGGATGCGTACCGGGACGAGTCGCTGCCTGAGACAACGTTTGTGGCTGCGATCCAGTACGCGGTTCGCACCTCCCTGAACTGACCCACACCTCAACCCATCACCCCGTGAGAAAGGGGCTCTTCGTCATGCCCGATTTCGTCCGTGTGCGCGCCGAGAACGGTGCAGAGATCTCCATCCCCGCCTCTCTTGCGGAGGCAGCCGGCATGAAGCCGCTGACGAAGCCGGCCATCGGGAACGACGGCCGTCCGCTCAACACCAAGCTCCGCGTCCCCAAGGGCGCGGTATCAGCCGACCACATCCACCCCGAGGCGTCCACTGCCTCCGATGCCCAGGAGGGCTGACCTGTGCCGACCATCATCACTGGCGTCGCATCCGACGAGACGGTTTCCGTCAAGTGGGTGCCGACGATCACCGACGTGAACGCGCCGAAGTTGTCGACCGAGATCAACGCGGCCACGGCCGTCACGCTGGAATGCCTCCTGACGGAGACGTTCTCCCCGGACGCTTCTGCCGAGGTGGGTGAGGTGCGCCGCATGTGCTCCAAGCAGGTGCAGCAGCGCGGCGGGACCGTCACTCTCACCATCGAGGACCTGATCTACGCGTACGACCCGCAGGGGCTCGCGTCGGCCGCCATCAACAAGGCGTATGCCGCGCTCGTGCAGGGCGCCAAGGGCTACTTGGTGGTCCGGTGGGGCAAGCACGTGGACACGGCGTGGGCGGTCGGCGACAAGGTCGACGTGTGGCCGGTGGAGATTTCCTACGGCCCGGTGAAGCTCGCGCCGGAGTCGAACTCGGAGCTGAAGGCGAAGTCTGGTGTCCTCGTGACGGGGACTCTCGCCTCTGACAAGGCGCTCGTCGCCTAGTCCCACGACTGGTGGCGGGCGCGTTCCCCGGCTGAGGCGCGCCTGTCACCTTCGCTCAGCCGTCATCAGCCGATCAGCCATTAGGAGCACCCGTGTCATCATCCGAGCCGATCGAGATCCCCGACCTTCGAGCCTTGCTCGCTGAGGCGTCCAGGCCGTCTGCGACTGTGACGGTGCCCATCAAGCAGGGCCTGCGGGAGAAGATTGAGGCAGCCGAGGCCGAACTGGAAGCGCTCGCTGAGAGCGGCGGCACAAAGCGCATGGGCGCGAAGTCCCCCCTGAGCGTGGCCGCGCAGAAGGTCCGGGCACTCGAAGCCGAGATGGCTGCCTCCGCGCTCACGTTCACATTCGAGGCGTTGACGCACTCGGAGCGTGACCAGATCCGGCAGGACATGAGGGGTCGTGACAACCCCGACGAAATGAACCTGCGGGCTGTCGCCGCCATGTGCCGGAAGGTCACCGGCCCCGACGGCGCCGTGTACGCCGACACGATGACGTGGGAGGACTTCGCCGCGTTGCGTGACGCGATCGGGGTGCACACCTTCGCACTCACCGTGGACGCTGCAGCGGATAGGGCCGCTGGCGGCCAGTGGTCGGTCCCTTTCTCGCGCAGTGCCTCGCACATCCTCGAAACCGCGACGTAGCGCTTGAGGTGGCGGCAGCGATGCGCCTTGGGGTGCCGCTTTCTGTGGCCCGAGGGTCGCGACTGCCGGGTGAGGCGTGGTCTCCTCGGGATTGGGCACTTGCGCAGGCCGCTGACATGCTTGATCGGGCACGCTGCCCGGGGTGTGGACATCCGACGTGGCTTTCACACGATCCGGCTTTTGAGCGGAAGTGGACGTCGCCGGCGCCGGATCGTTGCCACGCCTGCACGGCGGTGGCGAAGCGGCAGAAGCAGTACGAGGGTGATGACGTCAAGCACCGTCAAGCGCTCACGTTTCGCGCTGAACTTCCGATCTAGCGTCGGTCGCTCTTGGGTTTGCCGAGGTTCTTGGACTCGATGTAGAGCCACCCGGCGAGACCCACTGCTGCCACGGCATACCCGATCAGCTTCGTCATGAGGCCGGGGTCCGGCAGCACCTCGCACAGTGCGATCCAAGCAAGGCCGATGAGCAGTAGTCCAAGCCACTGGAAGCGCTGCGGTATTCGATCCATGCCCGCCACCGTACCGAAGGAGGTGCCCGCATGTCCGCTTCTGATCAGACCGTGAAGGTCACGCTGGTCGCGGTGAGCGGCCCGTTCAACAAGGGCATGGCTGAGGCGTCGTCTGCCACGTCGAAGTTGGGTAAGGATCTTGACGGCACGTCGGCAAAGTCCAAAGGCATGGAGTCTTCCCTGGCTGGGTCATCTGCCGCGCTTAAGGGCATGGCCGCTGGGGCTGCCGCGGTGGCAGGGACCGCTCTCGTGGCGTTCCTGCGGGACACGGTTCGCGCGGCCGGTGACCTTGAGCAGTCTGTTGGTGGGGTCGACGCCGTGTTCGGGAGGTCGGCAAAGAAGATCCACGACTTCGGGAAGGGCAGCGCTGACGCGGTCGGGCTGTCGACCAACGAGTTCAACAGGCTCGCCACGGTCACCGGGGCGCTCCTCAAGAACAAGGGGCTTGATCACTTCGAGCAGAAAACCCTCGACCTGGTGAAGATCGGCGCTGACCTGTCTGCGACCTACGGTGGCACCGCGAAGGATGCCATTAATGCGCTTCACGCGGCCATGCGTGGCGAGTCTGACCCGATCGAGCGGTACGGAATCAGTCTCAACGAGACTGCCGTGAACGCCGAGCTGGCCGCGAAGGGGCTTACCGGGCTCACGGGCGCCGCTCTTGAGCAGGCAAAGGCTCAGGCCCGGATCGACATCATCATGCGCCAGTCGGCGGACGCGACGGGACGGTTCGCTTCGGAGGCGAACACCCTCCAGGGGCAGCAGCAGCGGCTCAATGCCGAGTGGGAGAACGCTAAGGCCGCGCTCGGGCAGGCACTGCTTCCGACGCTCACGGGCATGACGTCCGCGTTGCGTGAGGGCGTTCCTATTGTGGTGGCTGTTGCGAAGGCGTGGTCTGACCTGCCCGGCCCGGTGCAGGCAGCGCTTGCCGCGGTCGCTGGGTACGTGGCATTGCGTGGGCCACTCAACGGCGCCATGGCGACCGTCGCGTCAGCGTTGCAGACAGTTCGCCAGGCGGGCTCTGCCGCGGTCGAAGCCCTCGGGTATGCCCGTCAGGCTGCCGAACGCGCTGGGGGCGGGTTCAAGGGTGCAGCCGAGGGTGTGCGCACCTTCACGGGAGGTATGGGGCAACTGCGGCTGTCCTCAATGGACATGGCGGTGATCGTCATGGCCGAGGCTGCGGCGTTCGACGTGCTCGGGCAGAAGCTTGCCGAACTTCAAGGTATCCGCCCGGTGGGGCTGGAGGCGGCCAAGGCGGCGATCATCGACGGGGCCGGGGCGACGTCACACTTCGGTGATCTTCTTGATACTGCCACCGGGAAAATGTCAACCTTCGACACGTGGGCGAACCGCCTCGTGGTCCCGACGCGCTTGTTCGGTGGGGCTATGGACGCCTCGCGCGAGTCCCTATCTGCCTACGACTCTGCCCTTGCTGACCTCGTGTCTTCCGGGAATGCGGAGTTGGCCGCACGGTTCCTCGCGGATGCCGGCGTGAACGCTGGCGAGGCGGCATCCAAGCTGCCGTTGTACGCGGAGGCGCTCAAGCGCGTTGACAACGACTCGAAGTTGGCGACGACATCCCAGGAGGGCATGGCGCGTGCCACGGCTCAGGCCACACAGGAATCGGAGAAGGCCGCTGACGCCATTCGGAAGCAGGCATCGGCAGCCCTCGAACTGGTCGCGGCGCAACTGTCGGCGTCTAATTCGGCTATCGCCTACCAGCAGTCGAGCGCCAGCGTCGCGGACATCGTCGCCAACATCCAGCAGGGCACCGCGGGCTATGCCGCGACGCTCGACCTCACAACTGAGGCCGGTCGCAGGAATCAGTCTGCCCTCAACGATCTTGCGGCTTCGGCGCTACGAGTCGCCGAGGACAACATCAAGGCGGGCGAGGCAACAGATTCCGTGAAGGCATCGATGGATGGTGCACGACAAGGCTTCATCGCTGCCGCCGTCGCTATGGGTGCCAGTGAGGCTCGGGCTCGGCAGATGGCTTCAGAGTTCGGGCTCACGAGCGGCACCGTGGATACGCTGGCGCAGAAGGTGACGGGGCTCCCTGCGGCCAAGAACATCAACATCACGGCTTCGACATCGCAGGCTATTGCGGCTCTAGATGGGGTCCAGGCCAAGTTGTACTCGATCCGTGACCGTAACGTGACGCTGACCGTGTCGCGGGTCTACTCGGGCGGGTCGTGGGAGAACGTCGGCCAGTTCGCAACTGGTGGCGCGGTGTACGGGCCGGGAACTTCCACCTCGGACTCAATCCCGGCGAGGCTGTCCAACGGCGAGTACGTCGTGAAGGCCGCGGCGGTCGACAAGTACGGCTTGCACTTCATGGATCGTGTCAACTCGATGCGACTCGCTTCGGGCGGCTCGGTTGGTGGCGGCTCGCGTGGGGGCGACTCGGCATCCCTCGACCCTGCCACGATCCGTGCCGCCCTTGATGGGGCGACGTTGCGTCTCGGGC
>ERZ724505.1582-NODE-1582-length-12292-cov-65.802484_pt1 | contig 12292 bp, 15 predicted proteins | sample MGYA00376038_ERZ724505 | MGnify/ENA primary metagenome ERZ724505 (study PRJEB28724, sample SAMN07190884) | wastewater metagenome | isolation source: effluent of sewage treatment plant in Hong Hong | place: Hong Kong | collected 2016-03-17 ... | reverse complement strand
CCATTCGCCGCCGCTGGCACTTGCTGTGCTCCGCGCTGTGACGCTGCGATACCTGCGGCTCCTGCTCCCGTTGCTGCTGCAACACCAGCGAAGATCGCGGATGCAGTGAAGTACCCCGCCGCGCTCGCCTGCATACCGGGCGTGAACGATGCCGCAACGCCCTTGGCAAGGTTGAACAAGCTCTCTTGCAAGGCCATCATCGAGAGGCCTTTGAGGAAGTTCTTTGCGATCTGCACCGATGCGGTGCCGACTTCTTCCGGTGACTCGATCAACGTATCCAAGAAGCCGTTGAGCCCTTGGGTCATGGAGCTGAATGCGTTGTTGACGCTGCTCGCTGCGCTCTGGATCGGTGACGCGAGATTCTCTTCGAGGGTGTCCTTGAGCCCGAGGCCCGAGGCAACACGACCGCCGAGGCTCTGGCTGTGATCGCGCCACGTTTCCTCGCGCCTCTTTTCCGCGAGGTCGATGCTGTTTTGTCGCTCCTCACTCAGACGAGCGAACTCGTCTTCTCTGCGCTTGTCTTCGTCGTACTGGCGCGCCGCCGCTGCTGCTCGCATGCTCGTGCGCTGCCGCTCGATCTCTCCCGAATACAGACCACGCTCCGAGAGAGCGCCAAGCTCTGTCTCGAACGTTCCGCGCTCCGAGCCACCCTCTCGAAATCCATCGAGGCCCATCTCGCCAGGCCCGCCCTGCATGATTCCACGAAGCCGTTGCTCGCTCTGTAGCTGACGCTGCAAGAGCAACATCACGAGTTGCAACTGCGTGCTTGCGCTTCGTCTTCCGCGGACACTGCGAGCCATCTGCAGATTCGGCATCAGTCCCGCAGAACGAAGCTGAGACACCAAGTCATCGACGGATTCGGTGTTTCGACTGCGCTCCATCGCGATGAGCGTTTCGTTTTCGGGCTCGTCCATCCCGAGTGCTTGTCGCACTGCGCGTGCGTTTGCTCCATTGCGGACGGCTTGACGATAGACCTCGCGTCGTGTGCGTCGCTCTTGATCGCCTCGCACGAGCTGACGATTCAGTGCGCGGAGGTTGCGATTGACGGTATCACCCGACGTTTCACCCGAGCGTGCTGCAAGGTTCACTTCGAGCAGTGAGGATGCGAGTTCCTTCTGCGCAAGCGCTGCTTGATTCGCAAGGTCGCGTTGTTGAATCAAGTGTTGATTCATCGCTTCCATGCGCGCTTTTGTTGTCTCGACCGATACCCCGAGGTTGTTCGTCTCTTGTGAGAGGTTGCGCGTTGCGGTGCCGAGCGTTCGGTGTCCCTCGGTGCTTTCTGTGACCCAGCGGTAGAGGTCTTGTCCCGCTCGTGTCCATCCGTCTGCGGAGCGAGTGAGTCCGTCGTAGATCGTCGAAAGGCCCGTACCCGCCGCAACCATTTGCAGAAGTGCGTCTGCACCGCGTTGATGTGTTGCAACGTTGCGCGCTGCAATCTCGTCGGCGCTCATCTGCACTTGCCCGAGGCGTGCGTGCTCGTTCGCAGAGAGTCTGATCGCGTTGCGGAAACGCTCCTGCGCAGTGAGTCCTTCTTCGATGCTCATGCCGAGCAAACGCTGCGCAGCCGCATCGCCATTGATCGCTGCGGTTACGCGCTGGATCGCTGCAGCGTTGTCCTCGCCCGCGAGCTTGTGGCGGCGTGCGAGTTCGATGAGTTGAGCTTGCTCTTGCGCGGTCGCTTGGATGCCGTCGCCAAGCAAGGACACACGGAGCGCATACGCATCCGTACTCTGTACCGCACCGTTGTTGAGTTGTTGAATCTCACGGGTTGCAGTACCGAGTTCGCGGAGTCGTCGCGCTTGCGCTTCACTGCGCACGTTCGCTTCGTCGAGTGCGCGACCGTACTCAAAGAGACGCCCACCGAGTTCGCCAATTGCGTTTTTCGCAATCAACATCGCACCAACGCCAGCCTGCAATCGCGTGGAAAGCGTCAGGCTTTTGTCGGATGCGATGCCGAATCCTTTTGCAATGTCGTTGAGCTGTTCGGGCAGTGACTCGCTCATGCCCTTTGCGAGCAGTTGCTGCGAGTCCTCGCTCACCTGAGTGAGCTTTTCCGAGAGCTTCTCTGCGCCCTCGGCGGCTTCCTCGAATCGCTTGTTTAGATTGCTGATGTATTCAGCGCTCTGTTTCGCGCCCTTGACCTCAACGTCAATCGTGATCTTATCGCCCGCCATGATTGCGCTTCTTTTCCCGGCGTTCGTCGTCGTCGCGCTCTCGTGCACTCACGCTCGAATCGATCTCTTCAATCGCAAACACGAGCGCGCTTGTGAGTGGCGCAACAGCGTCCAAATGTCCGTGCTCACGCCATCTGCGAGCACGCGCTGCATAGTGAGCGTCAGGCTGCGAGGCGTACCAATTCGGGCAAGTCTTCAGCCCTTCCGCACCAGTCAGGCGTTCGACGTTTTCAATCGGGCGCTTTGCTTCGGGCGTTGCCTCTTTCGGTTCTGGACACTGCACACCACGGCAGCCCCATTGCGTACGAAACATCTCGGCGTTTTCGAGCATCACGCGGCGCGCTTCTTCGTCGAGTTCGCGTTCTGCCTTGCGTGCCATCTCGCACCCGCACGGGATGTCACTCATCGCCTCTTTGAGTGCGTCGCTACCGACCCACCCAATCAGACGAAAGGGCCGCGTGCACTCTTCGGCAACTCCGCGCGTTTGATCGCAACACGACCGAACTCCAGGATTGCGTTCGCTCCAATGTGATCGCGAACCACGTCGAGCCATTCGTCGGATGCGATCTGCTGCTTGTACGCCGCTGGTTCGAGCTTCTTGGGAGTGAGCTTTTTCTCGGGCGTTTCGATCTCGTGCACCGCGCTAATGAACGCAATGGACGCCTGCATCTTTTCGTTGCGCGTTGCGTAGATTGCATCCACGAGATACGGCACGGTGATGTTGCCGATGGTCGCCCACGTCGGCTTCATTCCGAGTTTGAATTTGAGCAACGACTCATCGCGAGTCTTGACGTACTCGGCAACATCATCGCCCATGCTTTCGAGATCGAGTGCGGGGTCTTGAATCGAAACGATGCGTAGCGGAGAGAATGGGTCAGTCACTAGTGGAATCCTTTTGCGTGAGAAAACTCAGCCAATCGCGATAGTCCAAGGCGCGCGCAGTGCGGCCGTTGAACCGGAGGAATCGATCTGCGGATGCAGCGTCAGTTGGTACCGCACGCGACCATCAGCGCCGAAGTCTCGCTGAGGTACTCCCACGATCTGGCACTTCGGCGCGTGGAACACGAACCACTGCTTCGTCGTCGATGAGCCTTGCGGGATCATCACCGCGAATTGGTATAGCGTTTGTGCGCTCCATCCAGTGATCCAATCGGTATCCATCGCCACGGTCAGCTTGATCTCTGCGGCCAGTCTTTCGCCTGTTCGCATCGTTCCCGCCATGCCGCCCACCGAGCCCGAGAGAGCAGCGATGTGGCTCATGCCGAGCTTGAGATCGACGGTGCACTCTTCGATCACGTAGTTCGTTGCCGTTGCCGTTGCCGTCGCTTGGAGCAGTGTTTTGACAGACGAAGCGCTGAAGCATGTTCCGCGCGTATCCGCACCAACGGTTGTCGCAAGCGACAGCGCACCTTGCGACCAGTCCGCGGCGTTGAGGTTGAAACCGAGTGTTACGATTTCATTCCGACGCATCGAGAGAGACATGCTCCCGGTGCAGCCGGTAAACTGGTATTGCTCGTTCGCGTTGCCAGCCTTCGCATGTTGCACACACACCGATGCGGTGTTGGTGTCGCTCGGGTAGAACGTAACCATGTGCGCGACTGCGCCGCTGCCTGCGGGCGATGTGCTCAGGCCAGGGTTGAGCGTGTGTGTTGTGGTTGCAATCGATGCAATGCGTCCCGGCTCATTCGAGGAACCCACGGGATACGTGCACCACTGTCCCTCCGCGAAGTCACTCGCGCTTGATACAGTCGGCTGCGATGCAGTGCCGCCCGTGTTCGTATCACCAACGTTTGCGCCATCTGCAGGAGTCACTCCACCGCACAACGCAGCAACGAACTTCTCGAACACGTCGTGAGTGATTGTGCTCGTGGTTGCCTTCGATGCGCGTGGCTTTGCGTAGAGCGAAAACTCGCATCCCGAACCGTCGCTCTTGAGCCCTTGCACGGTCGTCTTTTGATCGTGCAGGTAGACGGATTCGTCTGCGACCGGCAGCTCTGTTTGATTGATGCGCGGTACAAACGATCCGGTTGTGATCGTGAGCCGAGAGGTCGATGGTGCCGTGCCGAAAGTAGACTCGACGCCAACGTAGGTCGCCGACTCGCCCGAGCGAATGTTTACTGCAGTCATGTGTGTATGTCCCGATTGCGCGAGACTTCGCGCGGGCTAGGGTGCGTATGCGCTCGTAGTGACGATCTGCGTGTCAATTCGCAGGGGAATCGTCAGGATGCAGCGATCGGTACCCTCTTCGATTTCGTACGACTCTTCGCTGATGATTGCGATGATCGATGGTGCAGCGAGTGCTCGGTTGTCTGGATCGCAGAACACACGAGCGAGGTCGAGGTAGTCAGTCAACGCGCGATCGCGAATTGCATCGAGCGTCGAAGATCCATTCTGCTCGGTCAATCCCTCGACAAGATCACCACCGGCACGAGTGAGCGGATACGCCACTTGCACGCGGCAGTTGAACTTGACGAGCGCTTGACCGTCGTAGTGGTTGCGTTCGATGATCGCTTCGTGTCCATCGATGTGCACTTCCACCGCGCGCTCGAGTGCACCCTGCGGTTGCGTTTCGAGTGTTCGATCTTCTGCGGCGATGTGGAATCTGCCTGACGAGATCGTGTACCCGGAACCAACGGTGCCGAGACACAACCCCTCGATCCACTCGCGCAATGCTTTACCTGCACTCGACACGTCAGCCTCGCATCACAGGGATGGAGCGATACCAACCCTCGTTCGGTTCGATGCGACCGTCTTGATCGTTGTCGATGGCAGCACTCGCAAGCGCAGTATCGAACGTGCTGGAAAAGCGCTGGTAGAATCGCTCTACCTCTGCTGCTGTTTCCGCACTCGTTGCACTCGCTTCGAGGATCAACGCACGAGCGAGGTACGCATGCGGCACCGTGAGATCGAGTGCTCCGACGAGTCCACCGGGATCAACCTTCGATGCGATCTGCGCAAGAATCATGCTCCACGCCTGATCGATCACCGCCGGAATCCACAGCCCTTGCGGCAAGCGCTTGTTCAGGATCGGGTCGAAGTCACGAATGTCCTCGGCTGTCAAGCCCGAACGTGGTGTGTATTTGGTAACGTCGAACGCAAGCACAAACGGCGCTTGTGTGACACTCGATACTGCCCACGCTACCTCTGCTCTGTAGTGTCGGTCTGCGGTATCAATTGACGAGAGCGAGAGCGTTGCCCTGTGCCCGACAAAGCTCGCGCCACTGGACACTGCAAAGCGAAGCGCCCGCACGAGGTTGACGGTTGTGCTCGCCACACTCTTGACGGTGATCGTTTCACCGCCCGCATCCTCGCCGCCGCCAATCAGGTATCTGCGTCCTGCGGTGATGCCGGTTGCGCTTGCCACAGTCACGCTCGTAGCACCCGCCGAAGCGGCTCCAGAGAGCGTTGTAGACACGGTGTCCAGCGTGACCGTCGGTGTCTGCAAACTCCCGCCTCCAGGACTGTAGACCGTCGCGGTTGGCGTAGCGTCAGCACGGGCCGGGAGATAGAAACCCAGCGTGTAGCTCTGTCCTTTGGGTACCAAGATCATCGATTGCCTCCAGGCTCAGAGCGGCGGATTCCACTGCGGTGATTCGGTCGGGCGGCCTTCGCGATCCCTCCAAGCGGAATGGATCTCTACGCCGTCCCATTTGATCGAGAGCGTGTGCCCCTCGTGGTAGCTGTGGAACGCCAACGCATGCACGGCGGCGAATGCCTCGGTGCATTGGACGGTCACAGCCACAGGGCGACTCCGACAGTTTGGTGCAAGGCAAGCAAGCTCCAGCGTGTGCGATCCATCGGGCACAGTAGCCTCCAGGTGATGCGGAGTTTGGTGCTTGCCTACGTGAGCAGCGAACGGCAGGAGGAACGCAACAGCAGGCCCGTCAGAGGCTACCGTTGCCGTCTCTCCGCACGTCGTACACTCGGCACTCGTGCTCACTGTTTTGGTCGCTTGGGCTTCGCAGCTTCGCTCACAACCTCTTCGACGAGGTAGGTGTCGCGGTGTCCGCGGAAACGTTTGCTCCGCACACCCACGCCCCAGTTGCGAAGGATTGCGGAAGCCTCGTCGACCGAAAACGTCTGCGGTTCGTGCGTGATGTCGACCTGCTGATACAGACCATCTCGCGTGCGTGCGAGCGCATTGCGAGCAGGACCGACGTATCTCTCTTGCAGGACGGGATCCGCTTTTGCTTCGGGGCTCGAGCCGCGTACCCCGGTCTTCGTGCGGAAGACTTTACCGACCTCATCCTTTGAGAGAGGGCGGCCTTGGGAGTCTACAGAGGGAGGCGACGCGCCTTCGCGCAGTCGTAGTTTGGGACGGTATCCACGGGAGCGAAGCTCCGAAAGCGCAATGTCCTGCTGGTCAGGCAATGGCGCTGTGATCGCAGCCATGAGCAAGGGCTGGCCTTCGGCTTGTAGCCGGTCCAACTCCGCACTCACGTAACTGCGTTGGCGTTTCGAGTCCATGTGGCGGTCCCACTCTCGCAACCAATCGAAGGAAAGAGGGCTCAGTTCTGTGTCGCTCAATCGTCAATCTCCCTACTGTAGACTCTGATCAGATTCCGTGGAAAATCGCAGTGAACGTGAGTCCCGAGATATCTCCCGAAACCTCGCCCGCTGCCGTCATTGCTTCCGAGTCTCGAACCACAACCTTGACGGTCGTTCCCGAGCCAGGAATCACTGTGGCAAAGTACTTGTCAGCACCAGTGCCGGTGATCTTGAGGACCGTCCCGCCCAGCACGGACGAAGCGAAGCCCGAGTGAATATCGAGCCCGGTGTCTGCCGAGCCCAACGCAAGGTTGGAGCCGTTCGCATCGTACGAAGCGGAACCCGTGAAAGTGATAATGGTCGACTTGAAACCAGCCGCCATGTTCTTGCCAACAACGCTGGCTACCGTGTGTGCGCTCATTGTGTTTCCCTCAGTGTTTTCTCAGGCCGATCACGCGGTGATACCGGTGAGCTTGCCGTGCCAATTGCGGTGCTCGACCTTCAGACACACTGCGGTCGAAACGATAAACGAGGATTCCTCGGGGTTGCCAACCACTTCGTCAATGCGGAGATCGCGGTGGACGAGCAACGTCATGTCGTTGATATCGACCATGTACATCTCGGTGTTGGTAATTCCCGACACCTGCACAACCGGAAGGCCTTGGAACGTTGCGCGTGCGCGGTCGAAACCAGCGTCAAACGCACCGCCAGGAGCCAAGCGAACGAGCGGAGTCGTTGCGCTCGAACCGACCGTGCGGATGTAGTTGGTGATCTGGTTCGGTGGAGCCAACACGTGCGTTGGGGTTGCGCCACGCGGAACCGACGAGCCACCAGATGCGCTCACGAGTTCTTCGTAGAGATCCTCCATGTCTGCAACGTCGAGCGTCGAGATGGAGCCGTTCTCTTCCGAAGCCCACGCAGAGTAGGTGCTCTGCGAGAGTCCCGCGTAGGTGCCGGTCGCGTCGATGATCGCGGCAATACCGATGTCCTGCGTCGAGCCAACAAGAGAGTCTTCGACCTTCTTGAGCACATCAGACTTCATCAGCATTTCTTCGATGTTCTGCGGGTCGTCGTAGAAACCGGCCTTCGCCATGTTGTCCTTGACGTGCCCGGTCACGCTGAAGCGACCGCGAGCATAGAAGGCATCGAGAGATGCTTGCGCGTAGCTCTGCTTGGTGGCAGCCGGGAGCGCTTGACCTTCGACGAAAGTTTCAGCAGTCGCTCCAGAGTACACCACGTTCCATTTGAATGGGGACGGCCCTTGACCGTCCTGCACGCGGCCAGTGAGGCGCAAAAGGTTGAAGAGGTCGGTCTTGCGAAACAGCAAGTCGACCGGGCCACTCTTGACGTTTGGACGTGCGAGACTGGCGAGCGTAGAGATTACTTGTCCTGACATGGGATCACCCTAGAGATTCGGGCTGGGCGCAACGGTCGGGATTTAACCCGCGTCTTGCGCTTGCTCAGCAGCCCAGTTTCTCAAGCGTTCGTTGAGATCCCGTGCTGGCGGTAGCTTCGCTGGCGCGCCTGCAACGGCGGCGCGAGCTGGAGTTCCCCCACCGGGCGCAACTGTGGAGCGCACAAGGTGAGGCTTTGTTTCGAGCAACGACTTGATTGTAGCGTCGGCGTCGAGTGCCGCGTTGTCTTCGCGTACCACTTTGCCTTCGCTCGTGAGTGCGAATCGGTGACGTGCCATCGCAAGATCGGCAACGTCCTCTGGATCAACCGCGCCTGCGGCCGTAGCGGCCTTCAGAATCGAGCTTCGTAGTGTCGCTCGTGTCTGCGCCTCTTCGAGTGCCTTTGCGCGCTCCAATGCCTTCTGGGCACGATCACGCTCGGCAGCGAGGGCCGCAGCATTCTGCTGACGTTCCTGCGCAAGCTGTCGCGAGAGCTTCTCCGCAAGGACTCGCAAGTCCTCGTCAGTCGCAATCGGTGGAGCCGTTGGGATGGCAGCGGGAGCGGGCGGGGCTGCGGGCTTGCGCTGTGCGCGCTTTGCCGCAACTTTCTCAGCGAGTTTCGACTTGCTCATTCGGCCGGTGCCTCCGCTGGTGCTTCCTCTTCGCCCGCCGCAGCTTCCTCTTCGGCGTCATCATACAGGCCCATGAGTGTCGCTGTTGCTTCCGCCAAAGTGTCAGCATCGATCATGGCTTGCTGGTCGCCAGCAGTCACAGCGGCACCCTCTTCAGAGAGTGCAACCGTTGGCATCGCGCCTTCGGGCACGACCATTCCGCCTTCGGCTGCACTGAGCAAAGCCGCGGCGCACATCATTAGTGTCTCGTCCATTGATCCTCTATTGCGCCGCCAGGGCGCTTTCCACTTGCTTGCGCGCATCCATCGCGAGTTGCTCCGCGCGGACTGGCAGCGAATAGCTACCGAGCACGGCCAGCGTTTCGCGACCGTGGGGTGTCACAGTGATTTCATACGTGCGACCGCGATCGAGAACTCGCTCGTCCCAACGCTTCAACGGTCGCTTGAAAACGCGGACCTTCGCTCCGGTCACACAGTAGCGAAGCAACTGCTCCGCGTCGTCGTGTGTGCGGAGCATTCCGTCATCCGTTGATTGGATCACGTCACCAGCCTCGTAATCAGGAGAGTGCCAGTGCCCGAGAGCATGATCCCGGAGAGTTTGTTGACACTCGCAAGCACCACTTCGCTCTCACCGGGGTTGAGCCAGAAACCCGCAACAACGGCATCGTTAGAGGCAGGAGCCGCTGCGGTGCCGCCCGTGAGATCAACCCACGCTGCGTCGCTTGCGCCCGCGGTCAACGCAACCTTGTAGGTTGCACCAACAACAAGACGGCCTGCGGTCAAGGCCGCGCTTGCAGTGGTGAGCGCGAGGCGAGTGCCTGTGCTCGTTCCGTTGATTGGTACTTTGACGGAATACTCCGCATCCAGTTTGCTTGGCTTGCCCATTATCTAACCACCCTTACGTTTCCGTACTCGGCCCAGTCGTGAGCAAGCTCCCCTGTGGCCCAACCAATCCCCTTTGAGTTAGGATACTTTTTCCGCTTGAAATCCAAGTAGCGCTGCGTGAGTGGTCGAAACGAACCCTTCACGTCACCGCCGCCTGTTCGCAGTCGCAGCGCAATCACAGCGATGATCGCATCTTCAATCACCTCATCGATCTCTGCTTGCGTTGGTGCTTTCTTCTGCTGAAAGAGCGCCTTCAAAAAGCGCTTGATCGTGTTCTGCATCTCGCCCTTGGTAGACGTAAAGTCTCGACCGCCATCGATGAGCGATTGCAGTTTGATGAGGTTTTTCCCATCGATGCCGCCAATCTGGATCTCTTTGATATTCGAGAGATTCGACAGCGAATCGATCAGTGCGGTGAGCACTTGCGGGTCAACTCGTTTGGTCGCCATCGGCGTTGCTTTCTGCGGTGAGTGCTTGCGCCCGATCACCGTCTGCGCTGCTTTGGCAGCGGCAAGCAATGTGCGACTCACGGCACAGTGTCAGCGGTAGACTCCTGCGCACCGAGCACAACGGTCGGTTGTTTCGCAGGAGATCCGCTCGACAAGTGCTTGTCGCGGTCGCTCTCGAAGTAGCGCCGGATCTCAGCACACACGCGGTCTACCTCAGCGTCACTCAGGCTCAACCCAGCTCGCAGTGCGGTCTTGACGGCGAGGAGCTTGGCTTCGACACCGATCTCTACTGGGATCTCGGTGAGCACCTTGATGGCACTGTCCAAGTCCTGCACTGCGTCAGGCAAGGTAAACCGCTGCGGATACTTGATAACGTCTTCGCCCGGTTGCCCCGCGAGCTTGCGCAGCAATCGGAGCATCTGCACTTCGTAGCGCTCCAAGTTGCGAGCGTAGCGCGAAGCACGGGCCTCGAAGTCTCGTGAGCGAATGCGAAGCGCCTCGCCACTTTGGACCTGCGAGCTTTGGTCTGCTGCCATCTCCAAACCTGCGCTACGGAGCGCAATCTGGAATAGCCAAACGCAGTGCTCTCGAAGCTCTCGTGGCGATTCACTCGACGGCTGCACGTAGCCAGGAGCACCCGCTGCTGAGGAGTAGGGAAGTGCTCGTTGCGGTCCAATCTGTACTCGGGTCAAGCCATCGAGTTGACCACCCGTGCGCTCCAAGGGGATCGAGAGGAACGGAAAGCCTGCAAACCGATGGATCTCACTGATCCAAGAAAGCTCGTTGTAGATCGCACGTGCGAGGTCGCAGGCGTCTGCAACGAGGGATTGACCGAGTGGAAACTTGCTCGACGAGTCGCGCTTGTAGAACGCGAACACCACCGGCAACTCGCCGCCAAGCACATCCGGCAGCTTTCCGCTAGCGCAAAGTTTGCTGATTGCGTCTTTCTGTTCAGCGAGCGGTTTGTTGCGGTTTACCGAGCCTTCGCGCACTTCCCACGCGCCAGGCTTGAGAATTCGCAGCTTGATCGTTTGCTCCTGCGATCCTGTCTGGTCGCGGAAGCCTTCTTCGACGAAAGCGAATTCGCACACTTTGCCGTTGCTACCCACATCGATCCATGCCCACGCGGGCGGATGAACCATCGCGACGTACGGACGAATCCCCAGCGCCGTCTCATGTGCACGCGAGAGAATCCCTTCGTGCTGCGGAGTGTCTGCAACCGCAGCCACCATCCCGTAGACTGCGGCCCATCGTGCAACGTCCTCGACGTGCTCGTTCCAAGTGCAGCCTTGGCGGTCAACGTCCTTGAGATACGACTCCATGCCCGGAGTCGAGCGCTCCACGCGAGCGGTCGTTGCCTCGGCGTATGCGTCAACGATTGGTTGAATCGGGTTGATGTAGTGCGCGAGTTTCAACCGCGCGACGAAAGAGTCGTCGTCTTCCGTCGGATGCGGGACCAGGTAGGTCCAGTGATCTTTCGTGTCGGTGCGGAGTACCTGCCCCGTTTGATCGAGCACAGGGATTCGCGTTCGTGCGAGCGAAAGAACCGTTTGCGAGGGATAGCGAAACCGCTCGCCTCCCCAGTATGCGTCGTGCTCGAATCGCCACTGCGCTCGCAGTAGATCGTAAGTCGTGTGTGCGTCCACTGTGCCTCTACGTGAGCGCCATCACCCCGTAGCGGAGCGCGTCGCATGCGTGATTTTCCACGTCAACTGGCTCCTCCGTTGGAGTGCCTTTGACCTCTTTGTAAACGTAGCCTTCGAGTTCGCGAATCAGATTGACGCAGCGATCACTCACCAGCAGGTTCGGCTTGCCATCGGGTCCATTGAGCATCGCGATCGATACTCGACGAACGCCCTCGGTGATCGAATTGTCTGCACCGTACACAACGGGATGACCGCCGAGTGATCGACGCATTGCCGCGATGTGGCCGGGCTCAGATGGATCTGCGACGAAGAAGTTCGGCGAGTATTCGTTGCGCAGTTGCCTGAACCGTCCGAGCCATCCGCTCTCGTCCATGAGCACGTTGCTCTCGTACTCCTCGTGCACCACTACAAGTCGTCCAGTGCCCGTACGACCGATCACCAGTGTTGCGTTCGGGTCCGTCCACCCGAAGTCGTTTGCAATCGCAACGCGAGCGAATTGCCAGCGCGAACCGCTCTTGTAGAGTCGCTCCAACTCAGCATGCGGCACCACGTGCGTGCGTCGAGTGAATCCGTCGTACACACGACCCGCCAACGTCTCGAACGTTGCCTCGTACTCTTGGCGGTA
>ERZ724505.1581-NODE-1581-length-12299-cov-4.380186_pt1 | contig 12299 bp, 11 predicted proteins | sample MGYA00376038_ERZ724505 | MGnify/ENA primary metagenome ERZ724505 (study PRJEB28724, sample SAMN07190884) | wastewater metagenome | isolation source: effluent of sewage treatment plant in Hong Hong | place: Hong Kong | collected 2016-03-17 ... | reverse complement strand
ACCCCCACCTCGAATGCCCGAGGAAGCGCCCCGGTTTCTCCAACTCCCTATGAACCCCCTCGTCACCTTCAACAAGCGGAGGATTTCCCCCTCCCATCCTCCTGTGGGTTCCCCGCGTCCTTTGAGGGGCGATCTCCGGAACGTCCGCCGCTCCTCCGCCCGCGAAGGGCCCCGCGTCCTCTTCTCCAGGGATGGGAGGGGGATGCCCTTCCACAACGCATGGAAAGGGCAGCACTGCTTCCTCATCTGCGGGGGCCCCTCCCTCAAGTCCCTCGACCTCACCCTCCTGAGTGGGAGGGGGATGGCGACGATGGCGCTAAATAATGCGTGGCTGATGCACAGGCCCACTTTCTGGGTCTCCGCCGACCCGCCCGACCGGTTCAGCGACCTGGGCTGGAGGGACCCATCCATCCTGAAGTTCGTGCCGTTCGTGCACGCCAAGTCGAAGCTGGCGTCCATGAACGAGGGGGGCGTCAAGGTGAAGAACGAGGAGACCCCGGGCGACATGCCCTCCACCTTCTACTTTGTGAGGAACGATGGGTTTGATCCGAAGACGTTCCTGGACGAGGACGGGATCTCGTGGGGCACCCTGAAGAAGACGAAGGATTCGCTGGGCATCGCCAACAGCCGGTCCGTCATGTTGTGCGCCATGAAGTTGTTGCCCTGGATGGGCTTCACCAGCATCTACCTGCTGGGCTGCGACTTCCACATGCCGCTGGGGCACGGTCCCGCGTACGCGTGGGACGAGGACAAGACGAAGAAGGGCAGGATCGGCAACAACAACCTGTACCAGATGCTGACGAGCAGGCTCACCGCCCTCAAGCCCTTCCTGGATGGGAGGGGGATCAGCGTGTGGAACTGCAACCTTCAGTCGGCCCTGAAGGTGTTCCCCCACATGCCGTACGATGAGGCCCTGGTGCGGTCCCGCATGAAGTCGGAGGGGACCACACCCGTCACCAAAGGATGGTACTCATGAATGAGCTGGAGAGGCACCTGGCCCGGAACAAGAGGCCCTACTCCTACGGGCACCAGCAGATGTACAACGGGCCCATCGAACTCCTAAAGGGGAAGAAGTGGGACGTGCTGGACGTGGGGGCGGGCATTGGTTATGGTTACCTCCAGATGGAGAGGGCCGGCATCCTCCGGGAGTACACAGGGCTGGAGCCCGACTACCGCACCTTCCGCCACCTGGAAAGCCAGCGGCAGTACCCCACCCACACATTCCGCAACGAGGACTTCCTGTTTTGGATGGGAGGGGGAGTACGCAGCCACGAGTGGGTGTTCTGTATTGAGGTGATTGAGCATGTGGAGCCGGCCACGGTGCCCACCTTCCTGGAGAAGCTCAGGGGGGTGACGAAGCGGGGGCTGTTCCTGAGCACGCCCGATTCCCAGAGGCACAAGCATGGGGTGAGGACGGACGGGGAGTGGCAGGACCTGCTGTCGGCCGCCGGGTTCAGGACGGTGGCGTTGACCCCGCAGTGGACCACGCTCCACGTGTGTGTCCCCATATGATAGAGCATGGCTGACCGGGAAACCCAATGGGTGTACGACCTGGCGGGGTCGACGCAGAACAGCAAGTCTGCACGGTCCTCCGTCCGCAGCCCCGATTCCTTCCGGATGATCGGCTTTGACGCGTCCGTCGCGGGGCCCCCCAAACCCTTCCCCGGCTTCATCGAGGTCCACCGTCTCCCCGACCCCAATGCGTGGGGGGGATTCGGCAACCACAACGAGAGCAGCATGGTGCTGGATCTGTTCTCCTTCAACATTATTGTGGGAGACTCCAACTACGGGTACGGTTTTATTTTTAGGGCGCAAAGGAAGGCAGGCAGCAACCTTGCCGATGTCTTCATGGTGCTGTGGGACAGCCTGAACGGGGAGTGGTACGGGGGAGGGGCTGCCATCCCCATCAAGAGTGCGGTCCCGGTGAGCAGGGACGTGAACCCGGCGACCGGCAAGCAGATGAGTGTGAGCGTCATCGGACGCCTGATCTATGTGTTTTTGGAGGACGAAGAGCCCGCCCTTGTCCAGTACGTCAATGTTTTCAATTCGGGGAGCGGGTTCTCTTACAACATCACGGTGGAGGAGAATACGGGGCCGGGGATGAAGCCTACTTTGCTGAGCCCCAAGGACTCTGGGGCCCTCGGCTCCATCACGACGACGGGGGATGCGGACAGGCCCGGGGCGGGCCAGGTGTTCCTGACCGAGTACCTGCCCGATGCGACCGCCCTGTTCCCCACTGGCGATTACGGGGGAGGGACGGACACGACGGGCGGGGTGACGGGGACCGCGACGACGGGCGGCAGCGGCGTGGACCAGACGGTCATGAGCAAGCTGAAGCCCGGAGACTACGCGTTCTGCTACTTGTTGAACAATAGTCAGACGGGCAGGAGGAGCGCCCTGAGTGAGGTGGCCCAGGCCCGCAAGGACGACTTCGATCCGGACGGACCCGCGACGACCGCGTCGGGCGGGACGGTGGCGGGCGGCCAGGACCCCCTCCCCCTCTACGCGGCCATGGAGATCTGCTACGACACGAGCCTGTACGACCAGGCTTACATCTACAGGAGCGTGCGGGTGCAAGACGCGGGAGGCACCTATATCGCAACCATTTACCATCTGGACAAGATCATCAACCTGGCGGAGTACCACACGGTCAATAACCCGTTGGCGGACCCGGAGCTGGCCCAGTCCGTGTACTGGTACGAGCTGGAGGACAAGCAGCTCGCGGTCCAGAGCACGTTCGGTGACCCCACCCAGTACGATGAGAATATGCCGAAGGGAGGCGCTTCCCTCTGGTATGAGAACACGATGCTGGTGAGCAGCATCAAGGGAAGCAGTGTGAGCTCGGCGGAGGAGGTCCGCAAGGACGACGCGTACAGGGGTGTGGGGGAGCTGAGGTGGAGCAGCCTGACCGAGGTGAGCCCCGAGCTGTTCCCTCCCAGCAACCGATACTACCCGCCGCTCCCCTCCAACGACATCCTGGTGATGAAGCAGGTGGGTCCGAATGTGGTGGGGTTCAGCCGGGACCGCCAGTACATCATCAGGAAGGAGAGCGTGTACCTGAAGCCGCTGAGCATCCACGAGGGCTTTGGGGTGGCGAATGAGAAGTGCGTGGACTCCGTGGGTTCCCTCCTCTACTTCCTCGATGAGAAGGGTTTGAAGAGCGTGGACGCGAACGCCCAGCTCGATGATGTGCTGGGGCTCAACCAGGTGGTCATGGAGGACTGGAGCGGCACGCTGTCCAGTTGCTCGCTGGCGTTCGACCCTGCGATGAGCGTCCTGTTTGTGTACAACAGGGACCAGGCGGAGATGGCCTGCTTCTGGTTCAACACGGCCCAGGTCACTATGGTGAGGGACCTGCCGTTCCGCGAGGTGGTGAGGGGCAGCTGGCCCCGAGACTTCGAGTTCAGTTTGGCCCTGCTGGACAGCACGGGGGGTGTGGGGAACGCCAGCTACTACAACCCACTGGTGGAACGCGCCTTCTTTGTGCAGAACCCGCCGAAGGACTATGCGGCCGACATCGTGAACGGGTTCCGCCACCGGATCTTCATGGTGGATTACAGGCAGGAGAAGGAGCACACGCCGACGGGGGGCTCCAGCGTGCCCCTCTACAACCTGATGCCCTCCGCGAACGATGTGGTGCTGGAGGTCGCACTCGATTTTACGAGCGGGGTGGTCCTGGAGTTTGATGGGGGGAGCACCCTCGACGTGAACTGCTGGGGCTATCAGGTGTATGTGCTGGACGCTCAGGATGAGAGCCTTATCGGGAGGAAGGCCACCATCCACCACCGGGATTCCGCGACGGAGATCCAGCTGACCAACGCCACGGCGGAGCAGCTGTGGGGCCTCCTCGCGGGGGACAAGGTGGGGGTGGCACCCGTGTATGTGCACTGGGAGGGGAGCCCCGTCACGACCCAGGACGAGAGCGGGAACCAGTTCGAGAGCGTGGGCAACATGTTCAGGACCAAGTACGCGAAGGCCCTGGGGTGTGCCTTCTGCAACGTCGACGGGAGCACCCTCGATGTGGATGAGACGCTGGCCCGGTTCCGTGGCCACATCTACAGGGGCAACCGCGAGGAGCCGCAGACCACGGGGGACTCCAAGGACCGAGCCGGCGAGTTCGTGAGGAGCGTGACGGAGGACGAGGGCATCTACTACACGCCGTTCGGGACGGACACCATGGAAGGGAAGTACGGGGTGCACGGGGCTATCCTTACACCAGGCGTGACGGTTGTGTGCCCGGGGCTCACGTGGGAGATCCTCGGGGTGATGGTCAAGGGATCGGTCAAGGACAGCGAACGCACAGGAAGGGCCCAATAAATGCCCACGTTTTCTGGAAAATTCAAGCCGATTGCAGGTCAGACCATGGGCCCCGGCGGCACGATCCGCGAGGGACCGTCGAGGCCGGTCGACCAGTTCCTGGGCCTGCGGGAGGGTTCCTGGCTCGGCGACTACAACAACCGGAACACGGACGAGTTCCTGAAGTTGCTGAGCAGCCATATGCCCCAGGGCGCTGATCTTCAGTATGCTCCCGAGGGCACCCGCGAGCTCGTCATGATGATGCAGAGGGGGGAGTTGCCGGGCAGGCAGTTTGCCCTGGAAACCCTCAAGCAACGCCAGAATCTGAGGTCGGGGAAGGCACGGGCGTTCACAGGGCCCGACGGCAACATCCAGTACATGGAGCAGGGGGGCCAGGGCTGGGACCAGCCGCTCCCCGACGGACTCCAACGGATTACGGGGGACGGCCCCTACAATCCGGGGGTCGAGGCGTTCCGCAAGAGGCCCGCCGGTCTCAACTCCGGCAGGACCTGGAGGTCGGACATGGCCAGCATGAATCCGGGTGGGGGCATCGCCGCCCTTTTCAGGAGGTAGTATGAGCGTCTTTGACCTCACAAGCCCGTCCGGAATCGGAGACGCAAAACGCGCCGGTCGTCGCATGAGGCCCAAGGGCAACCCCTTCGGCACCTTCAACGCGGCGGGCCAGGCCACCAGCGTCAACCCCTACTCCAACATTGATCCCTACCAGCAGTTCCTCAACCAGAACCAGCCCACCCAGATTGCCCCCCAGACCCAGTCGTTCAAGGGCCGCACCACCAACCGCAACGTCCCGACGGGTGCCGCCCCCGAGCCCGGGATGGGAGGGGGCAGCCAGCAGCAGAACCTGGAAATGGCCCTGGGCATGGACACCTTCAACATGCAGCAAGCTGCTGATGAGCAGCATGCCTTGTTGGGACGCCAGACCTCCGCCATGGAGGACATTTTGGGAGGCCTCTCCTCCGACTTCATGGGGCCCTCCAACCAGTTCGGGATGGAGATGGACCAGTACGCTCAGAAGGCCGAGCAGCTGGGCACCCTCCAGTACGACCAGACCGAGGGACGCGTGAGGGACATGCTGGGTGATGTGAAGGGCCAGATCGGGAGGGGGGACCCCAGCGGCGACATTGATAGGGCGAACGCGTTTGCGGAGGCCGCCACGACGGGCTTCCAGGACGCGATTGCGGAGTACCAGGACAGGAGTGCCCAGGACGCGAGTGCGATGGCCCGTGCGATCCGCAGGAACGGGCACAGCCAGCTCATGATGGCGAGGGCCGGCATCCACCCCGACGGCACCCCGATGACGGCAGCGGAACAAGCCGCCGTTACCGCTGAGGTTCAGTGGAGCACGGAGACGGCTGTCCAGGAACAGATCACGCCCATCCTCAGCAGGTTCAATGACACGCTGGTGAGCCTGAAGAAGGGGCTGGCGGACCTCAAGATGGGGCAGGCCAACACCGCGTTGCAGGGCGGTCAACTCAGGAGCCAGTACGGCTTGAATGGGGCGGAGGTCCTCCAGGGAGCCCACATGGGTGGGATCTCGGCGATGGCCCAGGCCGGCGAACAGCAGGCCAAGATGATGGAGATGGGGGCCATGCTGAAGAGGGCGAAGGCCGACCTGTCGAGTGCGGCCCAGCTGAACGCTGTGAACCTGGAGATGCAGGGCCGCTCCGAAGTGAGCCGCATGATCCAGAACAACCCCCGTTCCATCGTGAGCTGGTTCCAGGGTCTGATGGCCCTGTACGCCGCCCGAGTCGCCGACAGCAACACCCAACCCACCGCCAGCCCCCAAGGCCGACGTGGTGGGAGGGGGAGCCCCAACATGGACCGCGTCATGAAGGAACAGGATTCTGGTGTTCCACGTGGAACAAAAAAAGGGGGCTCACCCAATAACCAGAAAATGAGTGGGTATAACAGGAGGACCGATGGGGCGACGCCGGTCCGTACGCCCGAGAACACAAGCTGGGTCCAAGGGCCCACCCGGCCCCGGAGGTGACGTATGAGTCAGGGTGGTTTGCCTTTCAACGTGATTAGCCCCGCCAGTGGCGAGGGCGGACTTGGCATGATCGCCCAGATCCGGGAGGGGGACAAGCAGAGGCAGTTCCAGGCCCGCCGCGACGAGGCTGCCCGTCTCCACGACGAGGAGATGCAGCGTCGCAATATGGAGGCGGAGGAAACGTTCCGGGCCCGCGAACGGTACTGGGCACAGCTCGCCAACGACCACCAGGAAGAGCTCCTCGGCATCAACGAGGAGACGCAGGACGCCATCACAAGGGGCGACGATGCGGCCAAGGAAATGCTCCTGAGCAAGAGGGCCCAGATCCTCAAGAACAAGGCCGAGGTCGAGGGCAAGGTCAATGGTTTAAGCGTGTTGAAGCAGGCCCATGACGGCTGGTTCAGCCGCGACGTCACCGATGAGAACGGGGCCAGCGTGGGGGCCCGCTTCTTCCGTCACCTCAAGGATATCGGGGCGGCCCACTTCCAGAGGTTCCAGACCCTCGATGGGATGTTGCAGCGCGTCCTCTCCCAGATGAACGCCCCCGCCCCCGCGACCCCCCAGGAGACGGGAGGGGGCTTCATGGGAGGGCTTGTGGATGGCCTCACAAACCCCCTTCCCAACCTGACGGGAAAGAAGGAATGGAAGGAGGGCCAGACGGTAGGCCAGACCCTCGCCGGTGCGGCCCGTGACGTGGCAGGGAACCTTACGGCAACCCTCCGGGAAAAGGTAGGGTTGCATTATCAGTCGGTGCAGAGACCCAAACCCTCTACGCCCAAAGAAGGGAAGGGAGGGGGCGTGGAACCTGCGGGTTATCCGTTCCCGTCGAACAGCCCTTCTGGAAGCCCCCCTCCCATCAGTGGCGTGGGGGTCCCGGCGGTTGATGGTCCTCCGGCTCCGGTGGTTTCTCAGTATGATGAGCTGGCTAATGCGTTGGCGTTGGTTGCGACAGGGGAGAGCGGGACAAGCGGGGGGTTGGCCCCGACGCTCGTGACCATGCTGACGATGCTGGAGAAGGCGGCGGACGGGGACATGGTGGCGAAGCAGGCGGCGGTGCAGGCCTACAAGCAGGCGGTTGCCCAGGGTGCCGACGCCCACGTGCTGGATAAGGCGCTGTGGCAGACGTACGAGACCGTGCGGACGCAGGGGCAGGCGACCAAGATGTTGCAGGCCAAGACCAACGCGGGCCCTGAGGGGGACGGCGTCAAGGCGGTTGGTACGGACGAGTCGGTGGCGGCCATCGGCGGGTTGAGTGCGGGGACGGTAAAGCTGGCCAAGATGCTGGAGCAACTGGGCACCCCGACTGAAGTAGAACCGGAGACCGGGAAGTCGAAGATGCTGATGGACTGGGGCCCCAACCCTGATTGGGACCCGATCAACAAGCAGCCGATCCAGAAGACCCGGGACGACATGGTGCAGATGATGACGGTACTGGCGGGTGCCCGCGACCCCGACCACCTCCTGGAGCTGCTCACCAACAACGATCCCAGCGACGATCCGAAGGAACTGAGCTTCATTGGGAAGCTCCACGATGACGCACGCAGCATGCTCATTAGCGACCTGAAGGACATCCAGAGGGAGCTGAGGCTGAAGAGGAACGAGGTCGGGTTGGGCACGGAGAGCGTGCAGGACCTGCCTAGCTTCCAGAGCAAGGTGAGGGAGCTGGATGCCCAGTCGCAGATGGACATCCCGCTGGAGGCGGGTGTGTTGCAGGCCGGCGAGCACGCCAAAGCCCGACAGACCGGCATGGAAAAGAAGAAGGCGTTGCGGGAGAAGGCCCGAAAGAAGGCCCTCGAACTGTACAAGGCCCAGCTGGCCGATGAGGCCCTTGGAGACTAAGGCATGGAAGGCGGTTGGAAGAAGGTCGCGTACACACTCACGGACTCCCTGCTGAAGGAGGGGGCCGCCCTCGTGCCCGACCCACTCAAACCCCTGTCGAAGGACCCCGACGCCTACGAAGAACTCCACGGAACCCCCACCCTTTCCAAAGAGGGGAGGGGGCTGAACAGGAAAGAGGTGCAGAGGTGGCTCTGGGAGAACAGGCAGTTTGGGAGGGCTGCGGACTGCCTGTGGGGCATCTACGATGAGGAGACGGACAGGACGGTCGTCGGCTTTGGTCGCCTCCAGTCAGAGGTTCCTCAGGAGAAGTAGTATGCTCCCGATGTTGATTGGTGCAGGATTGACGGCCCTGAGCCTGCCCGGCGTGCTGGAGCAGGGGATGGACCTCCTTGATGAGACCACCTCGTTCGATACGAGGGGGCGGAAGAAGAGGGCGGGGAAGCTCGCCGCGTTCCAGGCCCAGGGCCTCCTCAACGATGAGCTGGAGCAGCAGGGGGACCTGGCCCAGGAGGTGTTGCTGAACGAGATGCTGAGCCCGTACCAGCAGGTGCAGGGTGTCCCGAGGCTGGCGGTCGACGACGTCCTGGAGCAGGCGGGTCTGGAGAGGGCGCTGGAGGGTCAGAGGCAGAACCTGGGTCGGATCAGTCAGACGGAAGGAACGCCCAGCTTCGAGGAGCTGGCCATGAGCATGGGGTACTAAGTGCCGGGAACTGAAACCATCTTTGAGGGACCTCCAAGCGGACCCGTTGGGGCTGTCGGTGGCTCCTTGTTTGGGAAGATGAAGGGGGCGTTGAAGGGGAAGGTGGGGGGGTTGTCGAGGGGGGCGAAGATTGCGGGTGGCGTGGGTGGGGCCCTGGGGTTGATTGATCTGTTGGGGAGGCCCGCGAAGGAGATGGTGTACGGGCTGGAAGACATGATGCCCAGCGTCATCAACAAGAGGATGGACAGGGTGCTGAGTGGGCAGCAGCAGGAGATGGACTTTGAGAGGATGCGGAGGGCCCGGGACAAGAAGAGGCAGCAGCTGGCGAGGAAGAACACTGCGTTGATGGCCCAGTACGCACCGCACCTGTTCAACCAGTTGATGGCGGGGAGGACGCTGCCGAGGGACGCAACGGTCATTGGAGGGGAGCCGAGGACCGACCTGGTGCAGGACGTCGCGATGCAGATGACCAACGGTCAGTTCATGGTGGACCCGGAGTCACCCTAAGTGAGTGAGAAGCTCGTCAAGTCCTTGTTCAGGAAGCAGGTTCTCCGGGGGGAGAACAGGGGAAACCGCTCCGACTTCGCCGAACTGATGGGACGCAGGGCGAAGGAGCGCACCGAGGGTACGTTCTTTGAGGGGTTGGGGGGGGAGATCAGGGAGGGGTGGGACGATGCGGAGGGGGGCAGGACGCTCCCGTATGATACGAAGATGGCGAGGAAGATCTGGGACGATGCGTTGACGGATGTGGTGCCCCCGGGGAAGACGGTGGAGGCGGCGGACCTGAGGAAGGCCATCCTGCGGGCGGAACAAAAGAGTGCGAGTGTGAAGAAGAGTGTGAGGAGGGGGATACTGAGGGAGGCCCTGAGCCACCCGGCGGCTGGTTCCCTGCACACCGACGATGTGAGGGGGTTGGCCCCCCGGATGTACGAGGATTGGGACTGGGGCATCCGCAAGAATATGGAGACGTACGTGGTGGGGGGGATGAGGCCTGCCGGGATCAAGGGAGACCCGGGCGAGGCCATGACGCTGAGCAAGCAGGCCCTGGCGAACCTGGGGAAGGGCAACATTGCGGCGGCAAACGCCCAGAGCAAGGCGGTCTTCGCGGCGATTACGGGGAAAAGTCCTGAAAGGGAAAAACAGATCGCGTCCCTTTTCCTCAAGACGAAGGGAGTGCCAATTGAGCGCCCCTCCTGGAACCAGTTGAGGAGTCTGGACGACGAGGGGTCCAAGGGTACGGCCAGGGTTCCTGACGAGAAGGATGTGCCGTGGAGGCCCGCCCGGCAGGCCAAGCCCGCCAACACCCTCGCCAAGAGGATGGCCCGTGAGAAGCTGGAAAAGGAAGAAACTCGGAAGTTCCTTTCGGGTTACCGCAACGTTGGTCCTGGCGGAGGGGACATGGACCCCTTGTTGCTCCCTCAGACGGTTCCTCCCGGGAACGTAGAAGACATTGTGAGGAAGGTGAAGGTGAGCAGGGGGGTGAAGGCGAATCCGTTTTTCAGGGATGTGCCCGAGGTGGAGTGGGGCAGGACGCCGAAGCCCAAGGAGTTCAAGGACCCCGTGGCCGCCCTGAAGCGGGCCGCACGGGAAGGGGCCGTCACCAAGACCGGAGGGTGGGAGGGGGTCCTGAAGAAGGGGTTGAAGGAGGGGGACAAGGAGGCTGGGATCCTGTTGGATTTGGCGAGGGCGGGGAAGAAGGCGGAGGGGAGCGTGGGGATGTTTGCGAAGGCTGCGGTAGGGGAGAAGAGGCTGGGGGAATTGTGGAAGATTTTGAAGGTCCTTGGGCGGGTATAATGAGGGGCAACCCTACTACGACAGGAGATCGAACATGGCAGGCATCATCCCGACACAGATCAGCGAAGCTCAGGCCCGTCGCCACCAGATCATCACGTGGCAGGGCGATCCCACCGTCCAGTACATCCCCATCTTCATTGCGGAGAGGGCGATGGTGCTGGAGTCCACGTTGGTGAGGTATACAGCGGCTTCTTCAGGGGGTGCGTGCACGGCGGTCCTCAAGTATGCCGCGTCCGGTACGGCCCTGTCATCCGGGACGACCATGACGTCTGCGGCTGACTTTGAAGCAGCGGCTGATACGACCCAGACCCTGACGCTGGTGTCGACCAGGAATGTGCCGACGCAGAACATCATCCCGGCGGGCAGCGTGGTCGGGCTCGCGTTTGTGGAAGGTGCCCCTCATGCGTCGGTGGGAGTGACGACCGTGACGCTGAGGGTGAGTGATCTTTCAGTGCTCCAGTAAAGAATGAACTTGACGCGTGGGACGTCAGGGTGTCTTGGGAACGCCGGACCCTTCGCAAGAGGGTCCGGTTTTTTTTTTTAGAGGCCAGCGATGCCACGGGCCCAAGGCAGGTACGCCCACGCCCGGGAGTCCCGTGCACACGCGAGGTCCATGAAGGAGTTGGCCGCGTCCTGGACGTTCTCGGGGGTGCCGGACACGGTCAGGCGCATGTAGCGGAAGAGGGAGGGGTCGGGGAGGTTGATGCTCTGTTCCTTGGTGTGGCCCGGGTCGAAGGCGGGGAGCCACTCGGGTGGGAAGGTGAGGAGGCCGCCCAGGCCGCCTTCTTCGAGGACCTGGGTGCCGGAGCCCCAGGTGTTCTGCTGGAGGATGGAGGAGACGAGGAGAGGGTCGGCGAAGTGGCGGACGCCGTACTGGTTCTTCCACTTGAGGGAGTTGACCATGCGGAGGGATTCCTGATTCCCGTCGAAGGTGTTGCCGGTGATGCCTAGCATGGGGTAGTTGCGTTCGACGAGGCGTAGCGCTGTTTTCCAGCGGCGTACGAAGTTGCCTTCGACGACGCACTCGCCGCAGTAGGGGGTGGTGACGTCCTGGTTGTTGGTGTAGGGGTTGGCGTTGTCGTTGCCGAGGGAGATGCCCCCGAGGGTGCCCTCGCCCATGGAGTCCGTGATGATGTTGCCCTGGATCAGGAAGGGCATGCCCAGGCTGTTGCGTTCCACCATGCAGGCACCGATGCCGCAGGTGAGTGGGGCGTTGTCGTTGGGGCGGTCCTTGGAGAGGGTCACGAGGTTGTAGGAGATGCGTCCAGTGCCCCCCCGGCTGGCCATGCCGTGGCCGGTCGCAATCCCGTAGCCGGAGCGGAGGACGATGTTGTTAGTGACGTCCATGTCGCCCGAGCGGCACTGGATGGCACAGTTCGAGACCATGTCGAAGATGTTGTCCCTGATGGTGTAGGAGGTGTTGTCGGCGTTGGAGTAGACGCCCTGGTGGAGGAGATCCGTGCCGATGTTGCGGAAGACGTTGCGGGAGATGGAGAGGTCCTTCTGTCCCTGGTGGTAGATGCCGACGCGGGCACAGTCGCGGAAAAGGTTGTTGAAGATGGTGAGGTTGGTGTAGCAGTTGGTGGTGGCGTCGTTCCAGGACTGGGCCGTGAGGGCGGACGGGAACCCCACGATGTCGCAGTTCTCGATGATGGAGTG
>ERZ724505.1580-NODE-1580-length-12301-cov-7.311040_pt1 | contig 12301 bp, 11 predicted proteins | sample MGYA00376038_ERZ724505 | MGnify/ENA primary metagenome ERZ724505 (study PRJEB28724, sample SAMN07190884) | wastewater metagenome | isolation source: effluent of sewage treatment plant in Hong Hong | place: Hong Kong | collected 2016-03-17 ... | reverse complement strand
AAGATCGGCTTATATTCTTTGATATTCATAATGATTACAATAAGGATAAATCAGCTCTCTTGGAGCTTTGAAACTTATTCTTGGCATTATTGAGAACGTGAGGATATTTTTGATAAATGGACTTTGGTCCATCTATCTTACCTCATCGAAATGAGTCTTTTACACTTAAAAGGATAATATTTTTAACAAATTCTCCAGTATCCATTCAGAATCAATGAGCTACTTCAGCGAACTTTTTTGATAAAATATGTTTTCAAAAATTCCTTTCATCTACTGGATTGTATACAATACCATTCTCGATACAGGTAGATTTTATCAATCAGATTATCTGATTGATATCATCACGTATGGAGGGGGGCTGGGGGGAGGCAACAGACAATCAACTGAGATCAGAATCTACCAAGGCTGTCGGAGTAATTACTCCGTAAGGAGTAGAAGATATAGATTCTTTAGAATCTATAGATTCTATATTCTTATATTTCTTATTATTCTTGTTTGTTTCATTCTGTTTTCATTCAGCTTTCATTTTGTTTTCAATTTGATTTCAAACAGATTGATATTCATGTCGGTTTATTACCTTAATAAGCGTGAACTTTGAGTATCAACTGGTTTCAATAATTCACTCAGAAGATAACACTGATAATCGTCTATTAATCGATCATATAGAACACTTAAAAAATATAGCCAATGATTTCTGAGAAAATACTCATTCTCAAGGGCTTATATCAACTTTTTGATTGTTGATATACAATGTTTTACTCTCATAATTAACACGCAATAAGATATATATGAATAGTGAGAGGAGATTAACTGATCAAGCAATAGGATTATCAAGTATCTTCCTATGAAGTTTAATATATCAGTTCATAGTAGATAAATTAAAAAATAAATGTGGTCATAGTAGATAGGATCAGATTATAGATAATCACTGCATATCATCAGTACCAGTACCTATATCTATGTGTTATTCTCACACTAAGGTGAGGGAAAACGATCTAATCCTATCAGAGACAACATTGTGTGTCGGAGATGATAAAGAACATATATTAGTTGCTGAGATTTCTACATTCATTAGAGAGATAATGGGCTTCATCCTTAGCCACACCCATTATCTCTCTAATGAGAGTAGTAGGTAGCAGGATGAAATTAAGTGGCGTCTCGTAGTAGTGTACATCTCTAGTGTCGCAAAGAAAAACACTCAGCAACTAATTATTATTAAGGGTTTATATTATATCTAGTAATAGATCGTAATATAATTATTATATTCTATACATACTGATTATCAGTTATGATAATTGATACTTTCCAATATCATATCGGGATGTAGTTCAAAAAGAACTATATCCGAAATAAATGTAAAAGTACTACCTATAAGCGTAAGAATATAATTTTTCCCTTGATAATATTTTAAGTATAATCGTGGAAACCTAAAAATCAAGAGATTTTTATTTTAATCATATAACTAATAGTTATCATAATAGATTATATTATTGACTTATTATTCTTTTATGTTTTCATTTAGATCATTCAACATATCAATAATGACCTTTGTATTGTAGTTTTCGGTATTGTTTAGCTATATCGTTTTTTTCAACTTCTGCATAATAGAGAAGAGTATTAAGTGATGAGTGTCATAATGCTCTACTCATCTCAATTACTGTTGCTCCTGCTTTTAATCATCTAGTTGCGAAAGCTCTTCTATATGAATGAGGCGAATAACATTTAATACCTTCTTTTTGAGAGTATTTCTGTAATATCCTTTGAAGGTTTGCGATTAAAATTTGTTTTCTTTCGTAATTACTAGAAAAAGAAGTAAAAAGCCATTCTATTTTATCACTTCTGTCTTTTAGATGGCTATTGATTATAGCAATAGTTTTTTGGGATATGTATACAGTTCTTTTTTTACATCTCTTACCAATAACCTCTATTGATCAATCTTTATTGATATCAGATATCTTGATGTTAACTATTTCTCATATTCTACATCATGTTTCGTATAATATCAATATTAGTATGATATTACGTTTTTTTATTAGTATATTTTTTTCTTTTTCTGCACAATTAAGCATAATATCTACTATATTATCAGGGACTGCTTCTATATGACGTATATCTTGCTTGATATAATCTATTGCTTTATAATTTGTACATCCTATACCGATATGATTGCAATATTTTAGTAGATTTCTGAATATAGTAATAAATCACTTCATTGTTGATTTAGTATATCTAACTTTCATACTCTGTAAGTATCATATAATTTTTTTTCTGTCTAATTGCTCTATATCAGTTATTCACTCATGCAATAGTATTCTTGATAAAATTTTATATTTTGAGTTGTAATTTTTAATGGTTGTTTCTGAAAATTCTCTATATTCAGAAATATAGTCGATATATTCTATGAATATTTCGTTGATATTTGACATTTTTGTAGTGATAAAATATAAAAATATATCACTACTACGAGAGTGAAATAATATATATTTTTGTCAATATATATTTCAATATAAACTTTATATTGAAAATTAGAGTTTTTTGTAGTGATTAAAATCATATTGTATTATGGAACACTTACTGTATACTACCCTACAGTAGTGTACCAATTATTCTAGTGTCGGATATTTTATATATTTTCCGACATTTTGTAGTATGATTGAAAAAACACCAAAACTTAAAAAAACTCTCTTAGAACTCGTATTAATACGAGCTAAAATCAAAGATTGTACAACTGACTGACACATACAATGTTGTACCTGTTCCTATTATTGACATCGATCCTCTCTCCAATGAGGTCATTTTATCCCACAATCTAAATGACTTTCTACTAAATTCGAACTTGATAATGTCAACGCTCAATGTGCATGATGCAATGGTAGAGCTAACCAATGAGAACAATATCTCCATGGTAAGTATATAGATCAGAGATATTGAATAGGTAGAGCTGACCAACTCAGGCAACAAGCCAATCAAATCAGAAAACGAAAATCATTTGAACTATTTGAAGAAATTACAAATTTACTTGCTCTCATATATAAAAAATATCAAACCTTCACGCCATGAAATAAGGAGGTTTTTTTGGAGTATATCAAAAAAGCACACAGGAAACAACATACTAAGGATTTACTTCTTTTATTGCAATGACAGAACTCATAAAAAAATATCAAGATATCGTTGATGATCTGGAATATGCCAAGGATCAACTCAATGGACCAAATGCAAAAAAAGAAACTATTACACTCTATGATAATTCTATAAGGACATATAATCAAGTAATCTATGACCTCACTGAATTATCAATAGAACAGCAAGCAAACAAAACGAAAATATTAAATCATTTATCTTGTATCCACAACATACTATGATAACAAACCCTAATCGTAATGGAACTCAAAAAGAGAGAATACTACAATATCTATTTGATCATCATGATAGAAAAGTAAAGTGTTATGAATTCACTGATAATCTGAGAATAATGAACCATACAGCAAGAATCAGTGAACTAAAACAAGAATGATGGAATATAATTAATCAATGTCATCGAATACGAGACAAAACATACTGAAGATATCAAAAACACTCAGATTATGAATTATTAATTACACCATATTAACTATGCAACCAAGATTTCATGAAATTCACACAATGAAAATTATCGACGAAACACTCGATTATATTATTGCACCTGCAAAACGATATAAAATAAGTGATAAACTAGTAGTGCATCAGGATGTACGAGATACTATATGGGATCAGCTTATCATTAATAATTATAAGACAGATCCTACTATAGTAGCAATGGCAGTAAAACAAACAATCATTCAATCTAAGTTTGATTATAGTAATGGCAGAAAAGATAAACAAGGTAAAATCAGATGGAATCAATTATCTAAAGATGATATATTCGAACCACCATCATATAATAATTAGAATATTTATTTTTATACAACTAAAATGATTCAATGATATAAAGAATCAGATGATAAATTATCCTATGAGTTGGATCGATACTTCATACAAGCTATAGCAAAAAGAATGGAACAAAACAAATGAAAATATCCTCCATACAATCGACAAAAACCAATGGATATAGAAAAACTCAAACAAGCATTATTCAGACATACAATAGAAGTAATGAAAGGCAACTACACCGATATAGAAGACTACGACCACCTACAAGCCATATCACTAAATGCAATGTTTATTTATTATCAACTAACCCATGCAAACAAAACAAACTAAAGAACAAGCTAAAAATAAAAAACTTACTCCAAAACAAAAAAAATTTGTAGAAGAATATATAAAAAACTGAGGGAATGGTTCGGATGCAGTCAGGAAAGCATGATATAACATAGGAGGTAAGTGATGAAGTAAAACAAAGAAACAACAAGCAGAGACTGTTTGAGCTATAGCAAAGGAGAACTTAGAGAAACCTCAAATTCAAGGCTTTTTAGCTGAACATTGAGAGTTTGCAAAGAATAAAATACTAGACATGATGAATAATGCAAAATCAGAAAATGTAAGAGCAGATCTAGCAAAATATACCTTCGACCAAGTGCATGGTAAGGCAGTACAAAAACAAATAATCCTAGGAGATAAAGATAATCCACTCTCTATAGATATTAATACAGCCGATACCACTACTCTACTCAAGTTACTAGGAAGATAGATTTGACAATAATCCAAAATATCAACAAAAAGACTACGCGAAAAAAATCTAGCAACTATACTACCATCGATTATTACTCTTATACAATCGATGGCTTCACTTACTGTATTACGCTCCACATTATCTAATGATCTTCTCAGAGATCCAAATAATCGTATCCGAAGTATAGATACGATAGATAGATCTATAAATGTCGCATATCAAAAAATGCAACAAGATTTATTGGATATGTATGAAGATGGAGAGCAAGATACTACTATTACTACATCCAGTGGTGTTGTATGATATACACTACCATCGGATTTTTTGAAAATTAAAATAGTAACAAATAATACACAACCATTATTAAGAACTACCAGAAAAGAACTACAATCACAATGATATGACCTTACAGCATTATGACAACCTCAACAATATTATCTCTATCAATGAGAGTTGAGATTATATCCTGTCCCCGATAGTACGTATACTATTAATGTAGACTATACATGACTACTACCAACTATTACTACAGTACAAGATTCTCTCAATCCATCATATCTAGATAGAGCATTATGTTATTTATCTGCTTCAGAATGCTATAAGATAGTAATGAGAGTAGACCAAGCACAAATATGGGAGTCAGAATATGAAAAAGCAAAGAATAGCGCTATGTTATTTATGATTGCTGATGAGAATCTGAATTTTTATTAAGTTACAAATAACATATTTATGTAATTATATACTGGGTATTATGACAAGATGATGTAATTTGTATATTACAAAAAAAGAGATTGCAATAACATATAATATTGATCAGAGAACGATTAATACTTGGATTAAGCAAAATAAAATTATCCCAGTATGATATAAGAAAAAAACCATGTATATTATAGTCAAAGAATTATTTTGATATTTAGCACAATAGTTTTTTATATCTTTTATATAACACACCATGTATTGAAGAACATTAGATGGTCAAGTAACCATTATTGACACAACAATTAAATGACGAGAGAATCTGTATTATGGACTATCATTCCAAACATTTGATGGTTCTACTCTCCCTCCATTCGACAGTATTGAATCAACAGATTCAGAAGTAGAATTAGGAGATGCTACTAACCTACAAACTCTTCAAGAACAATATGAAGATCAAATGGGTAAAGCAGTACCTGCAAGGTATAAGAATGATGCAGAATGGATCCAATCTAAACTTACTGCATAATGGCAATCAAAATACTCAACAAGTTCGACTGATGACTAAACGCTAACACCACGAATTATATCGGTGATAGCGATTTGATCGTTGCAAAAAATGTATTCTACAATTCAGCAAAACAAGTACAAACAAGGAGAGGTTACGCAAAATTCGGTAATCAGATAGGGTCTTCACCGATAACGAGTGTATTTTCTTATCAAAGAGAAGATACTCAAGCCAATATAACAATCTGTGTGTCATGAAATTCAATGTACTCACTGAATACCGCAGGTGACACACGATCAGCTATATCATGAGCAACCAATCTTATAGAGTTTGAACCATGAACTACCAGGAGAACTAGACGAGATTTTATGGTATTTAATAATGTAGTCTATATGTGTGATGGTGTCAATCCATATTGTAAGTATGATGGTACAACGTTTACACAAATATGATTATCTACTATATGAACATGATTAACATTTAATGACACTACAGATAAATGGTTATATACAAGTCACTGATTGAATAATGGTGATGAAGTTTACTTTACCACAGGCGGAACAGCCCCAACGGGATTAACTCAATATCAAGTCTATTATGTAATTAACAAGACTACAAATGACTTTGAAGCATCCACAAGTTACAACTGAACTAAAGTGGATTTTACAACCAATGGATCTGGTACTATGACTTTAGTAAAAGTAACAGAGCCAAGACCTAGGTATATGCAGATCAGTAGAGATGTCGCACGAATAGCTTGAATGGATAAAAGTCCAAGTACAGCCTACTATTCAAACCCACTTCCTGGATTATCGAACCTAGATAATGTTGATACCAATGCCTATATTGTAGGCAAGCAAGAAGAATGAATTATAACCTGACTCAGTGAATACTGACAATGAGTATTAGTATTCAAATCTGACCAGATATATTATGCAAGTCTTACAAGTGGTACATTAGTTAGTCAACCAGTAGATAGTCAATCATGATGATATGCAGACAGGGTAACCAAGTCAGTAGGTAATTCATTAGTCTATTATTCTGATAGATGAATTGATAGTGTAGCAAAGAGAACATGAGTAGATGGTGCATGAGCATTGGAATCACAACCATTATCAGAAAAAATCAAAGATATTATCAATCAGATACAACCAATATCTTATAACTCCTCAGCGGCACATTATCATAGAGTTTTACAAAATTACTACTTCTCATTTGATCTATCTCAAGATGATATACCTGAAAAAACACTAGTGTATTCTGCTCTCACAGGATGATGGAGTGAATATATATATCCAACACTATATGACTATGGTACCTATAAAACATCGACAGGGATAGTGAGTTATATATTTACCTCATGATCATGATGACAAGCATATAAGATGGAATATTGATTTGACGATGATTGAACACCAATAGATGCGGAAATACAAACAAAGAAATTAGATTTTGGTGATATATCACAAGTAAAGACATTCGATTTTATAGATATTATATGATGGAAACAAGAATGATGAGATATAACAGCTACAGTATATGTTGATGAGGATGAGGTGGGAGAAGGTATTATTACAGATAGTAATATCAATATATCCTGATCACCAGTAACAATATCATATACACCACTATGAGAAGAATCAATATGATCATGAGAAGCAACACCTGATTTAGTATTATATCCATATACAGTACGTATCCCATTTTTCCATAGATGAAGTACAATTAGTCTTAAATTATCATCATCATGAGTACAATGGATATTTGAACGTATGAGAATCAACGTCAATTCTGAAACTATAGATACATTCGCATTTAACAATATTTTGTAAAAACAATGGCAAACGTAACACTCTACCCTATGATTGATTGATATAGGACCACACTCTCTCAGCAATATACCTGAGGGACAGGTTCTATATATGTTAATTCAGTACCATGATTCACTTTTCCATGAGGTACAACAACTATGGTAACCATCAATGCAGGTAAATCAAACCAACAAGTAGTTATTATTGATGGATATAATAGTAGCAATAAAACTCTCAATGTTAGTAGCACAACAGTGTCAAAATGAGAATGAGTGAATTATACTGCTCAAACACACAATGTTGGATCAGAGGTGATTATCTCTGATAATTTCTTTTTTTGGGAAAAGTTAGTAGATGCGATAAACTCAAAAGTGAATTCAGATGGTAATTCTGATATAGCATGAGGTAATGTTACCTTCTCATGAGATACAACAAAATATGGAATATCAGTCAAATCACTTACCACAACTCAAAGAGATGCGTTATCGTCACCGCCTGATTGAGTCATTATATATAATATTACGTCATGAGTATTTCAAAAAAGAGAATGATGAGCATGGAGTGATTTTGGTAGTTGATCAGTTAGTAATGCGAGCACTACAGTATCAGGTAAAGTTGAAAAAGCAACAAGTGGTGAAGTAACAGCTGGCACATCTACTGGATGAACTGGAGCAGAATTGTTTGTTTGACCATCTGAACTAAAAACAGTTACTGATTGACTCACTTCAGTATCAGTCAATGCAGGAGAAAATCTTACAGCTTGAGATGTAGCAGTTATAGAATCTGATTGATCAGCATATAAAACAACAAGAAAAATACTAACACCTGCACAAATTAGTACAGTAACTGGCATTGATTCAGGGAACTGACAAAGATATCTCAGAACACTATATCTTGATACCGATAAGGCAGTAATTCTTTATAAAAAGAGTGCTGATAATATTATCTATTGAAGAGTTGTAACCTTTGCTAGAACTATAATTACAGTATGAAATGAAACTACAATTAGTACTGCGACATCTGCATGAGCATGATTTGGAGCAACTTGATTATCTACCACTTTATTTGTGATTACATTTTATAAAAATTCAAACACATTTCCTACCGCAATAGCGTGTAGTGTATCGTGAACTACTATCACAGTATGAGCTGAAGCAACTATTAGTGCAGCAGCAATGAGTGATACTACTGTTAGTTGTGTGAAAGTAAGTGCAACTAGCTTTCTTAGCTGACATAGAATTACATCTACTGGCTATTATTGAGTAACAGCACATACAATATCATGAACTACTATAACATCATGAAGTGTTAGTAATCTTGAAGCAACTGCCGGTACTGCAAGTTGACGACCTTTATTTAGTTATGTATCAGATGGTGTTGTATGAACAGTGTATGATACGGGAGCTGGGAATTATAAATTTAATATGTTAACTATCTCTGGAACAACAATAACTATTAAAACCGTACTTGATTTATGATTTACATGACCCGCAAGTTATCCCGGTGAGATATTTCATTATATTGATAAGTGAAAATTCCTTTTTGGACAAATTGGTGATACATGATACACACAACGTATAAGATTTCATCTTATCAATGTAAAAGATCAATGAAGTCGAACTACAGGTACTTATATTGATACCTTTAACCTATTGCTTGATTATGACGTAAGTTCTGAATGATGACTCTATGAGTGAATATCAACTTATTATTTAGGTAATCAAAAAATTGCACTTCTAAGTAGTTTTGTGCTAGGTTCAGATGTAAGATTAAGAATTTTTGATGTAAGTGAAAATAGTATGAGGGTTTATTATGATAATATTATTGCATGATCTTTTGATGAAGTACATATTGCTCCGTTAAATAATAATAAAAATAAAATATTTATGTTATATCGTGATAGTGGATCTGGTAATCTTAATTACTCACTGTACTGGAATACCGAAGACCAATTAATTGGAATTGTTAAAACTACTACTACCGCTTGAAATTCTGTGCCAATAGTAGTTACATGACCTGCAACTAAATCATGATTAACTACATGACAACAGTATTTTGTTGATGATGCTTGAGCTATATCTACGACAGGTACTAAAATAGTTTGAGTAGCATCTACGTCATCAACTATCGTTCTTAAATAATCTACTACTTTACTTCTTTCTATAAAACATGGCAACAACAAATCCATTAACTGGCAAAAGGGTACTTAATATACCAAAACCACCTACTACTAATACCATTATAAAAACAACAACTCCAATAATGTCACAGTCGGATATATTAAATAAATTGACTGATTTATGAAATAAATTTAAGGATCCTACATTATGATCTACTAATAAGGTAGAACTTGATAATGAATTTTTGACTAATGCAAATAATACAATACAATGACTATATCAATGATATCCTTGATCATCAACTCCTGTTCAATCTAAAACTACTAGTACACCACAGTCTAATACTAAAACTAATTCAGCAGCTGCAGTCAGTACAGGTAAGACATATCAAAATACTTTACCAAATGCATCATGAGCAGGGTTACCAAATCAATGAAATACTTGAACACCAGTATCAAGTTATGATTTTATGTATAAAAACCCTGCACCTAAGATAGCAACCAAAGATAATCCAGTGGTAAAGATTACAGGTAATAATAATACTATTCCAAATTATGATGATATTAAGAATATGTCACAATCTGATTTACAAGATTTTGTAGATTATTATGATTTAAGAACAAGAAAATGACAAAAACTTACTGAAACGGATGAATTTAAGCTCATGAAAGCCAATAGAAGGCTACAAGAACTACAAGCACCACAAACAACATCTGATCCTTATGCTGATATTATTAAACAACAAGAGCAAATAAAAATAGATAAACAAAAGGAAATGGATGCTGAGAATGACAGAATAATGGAAGCAGAAAGAGCTAGTGAACAAGCATGGATAGATAAAGAGATGGCATATAATGCTCAACAAGAGGAAAAACAAAAAAATGCCCTATGATATATACTCTGATGACAATGAATTGGAAATTCAAGTGCCGCATATGATAGACTCAGCGAAATAAGTAGTAATTTTGATAAACAAAACCAAACATTGAGAGCCGAGAGTTATGCAAGATTGCAAAGGCGTAATGCTGAATTAAGATGAGCCTCAAGAGCAGAATTAGAAAAATATGATAATAAAATATTAGATTTACAGACTAAGAGTGCTGATTACTTTATCGATAATGCTAAAAGGATTGAAGAATTTAATAAGTCTACTGCAAAATCAATGCAAGAGAGAATACAGAATATCTATACATTATCACAGGCACAGAGTGTTGAAGATTTAACATCACAAGAGCAAGAACAAGCAAAAAGATACGCAAGACTCATATTGGATAATAAGGGTGGTATCAATGAATCATTACTCAAACAAATCCCAAGTAGACTTATGGCAGAGTCTCTCATGCAAGCCTCAATCATGAAATGAGCAATGCCTACTACAGAGTATGGATTTAGTAATATAGGTAATGGTACTATAGCAGTAACAGATCCAAGTACTGGCAAAGTATCATTTCAACAATGACCAAACCAATCAGATTATGATTATAGAGAGATAGGTGGTAAAACATATGCTATCAATAAAAATGATCCTACTGATATACAAGAAGTATGATGACAAATAAGTAGACAACAAGCAGTCACTAGTTACTGATCAACTCCTGCGGTCAGAAACTTCAATCCATGAAATATAATGGATACAGGTTTTTGATGACAAAAAGTACAGTGAGAAAGATTTACTAGATTCGACACACCTCAACAATGATTTAATGCGTTGGTATCTAAGATAGAGAATATACAAGCAGGTAATAGTAGTGTATATAAACCTAATATGACAATATTACAATATATTAGTAAGTATGCTCCTGCGAGTGACAACAATAATCCTTCAGCTTATGCTAATATGATTGCTCAAAAATTATGAGTAAGTGTAAATACCACAATATGACAATTAGATCCGGTTAAGTTAGCATCAGCACACGCACAGCATGAAGATAAAAACAGTTATAAGATGTTATTGGATCTATGAATTATAACTCCAGATGGTAGTTTATGATCCACTAACTGATCAGATAATACTAGTATGTCTGATGACAATATAGTTTTACCAGCAAAAGCAACCGAAGCAACTAAAAATGCCTTAGGTTTTGCACAAAGGATGGAGGATGCTGATAGGAAAATGATTGATTTTTGATTAGAAGAGACTTATGCAGACAGATGACGTATATGACAGACATTCCAAGAACGAGCACCAAACTGGTTACAATGAAGCAAACAAAAAGATTTGGAGATGTTAAAACAGTCATTTATTACATGAATACTTAGAAAAGAATCATGAGCTGCAATAACAGATAGTGAGTTTGCTCGTTATGATAAACAATTCTTCCCACAACCATGAGATAGTATGGATAATATAAAGCAAAAACAGGAATTAAGAAAAAATGCAGTTGCATCAATGTATCAGAGTGTCTGAAGAGATGAACAAGGAAGATCTGTTGTAGATCTTTATAAAAAAAGATTAGGACAGACAAACACAAATAATAGTGCTGTAGCAACTAATCTAGCTCTACAAGCGTGAGATGTA
>ERZ724505.1575-NODE-1575-length-12332-cov-5.078032_pt1 | contig 12332 bp, 16 predicted proteins | sample MGYA00376038_ERZ724505 | MGnify/ENA primary metagenome ERZ724505 (study PRJEB28724, sample SAMN07190884) | wastewater metagenome | isolation source: effluent of sewage treatment plant in Hong Hong | place: Hong Kong | collected 2016-03-17 ... | reverse complement strand
GGCGGCGGGGTGGCGTAGGAGCGTCTTCGCGCCGACCGATCGGCTGCATGTGCGGTTGGCGTTCGTACCGCCCGATCGACGCCGCAGGGACATGGATAACCTGATCGCGGCGATGAAAAGCGGACTCGACGGACTGGCCGATGCGCTCGGCGTTGACGACAACCGCTGGACGCTCACATGTGCTATCGAGGATGGCATCGGCGGTATGGTGCGGGTTGGCATCGGGACGCGTGATGCAGCGTGACGTGCAAACCACGGTCGATTGGTTCGGCGTTATTTGGGACATGGTGCAGCGCGAAATCAGCGTTTTGCGCATCGCGCACACGACCGGGATACCAGAGTCTGCAATCCGTGGCTATATCGCCGGTGCTCACCCCCCGCACTGGCGTGGCGAGCTGCTCATCAGCCAGTGGATCATCGCAACGGGCAGGACGCGGGAGGAATTACCGATGGAGACTCTGAGGCAAACGATCAGGGTAGTGCACTCGCCGAAAACGAAGAAGTTTTTCGGCGGGGACAAGGGTGCGGCGTTGGCCGCTGCGTGGAGGGTGCGTGATTGAAAAAATGGGGCCGCCGCCGGGGTTTGTCAGTGACGCAGTTCGCATTAGCCTTCTGGATGAGTCTTTTGGAGCCTATTCACAACACACGATAGGAAGTCACAATTTAGTCATGTGCTACGAATGGAGCGTCCTCAAGTCAGGCAAAAGAGGGAAGCGTCTCATTGATGCATTCAGGGACTGGCGGCGGGTGTCGCAATGCAGCCGGTGCGGCGTGTTTCGCAGATCAAGTGCTATCGGTGTAATGAATAGGTGGCACTGTCCTAAATTATTCCAGGACGGCCATTCACAAATTATGTTGTGCGTGGGTTGCAATAACAAATTAAGGGCGCTTACCGAGCGCTTTATCGCCGCCGATAAAACTCGGCTTTTGTGTAACTCGATGAAGAGTAAGATCAATGAAGCCACCAAAAACGCTACCAGAACTGACGGAGGCCCTGTCTTACATCATGGCGGGGGCGATCAACGGTGACGTGAAGGAGTCGGATGCGCGGGTAGCGCTTAATGCCGCGACACGGATCATAGAAGCGGTGCAGGCCGAAACGCGAGTCAGGGCGCTGGCGTTCGCGACGCGGCAGACCATCGCGCCGGCCCTGTCGTTGAATGCGCCCATCTGGCCTGAGAACGACCTGCCAGCGGTTGACGTATGAGCCCGAAAGCCGAGCGCTTCGTGCAGGAGTATCTGATTGACCTGAACGCCACGCAGGCGGCGATCCGGGCGGGCTACAGCCCGCGCACGGCCGCAGCCGCTGCGTCGCGGCTGTTAAGCAAAGTTAACGTCCGCTCACTTGTTGAGAAAGCTGCTGCCGCTCGCTCTGAGCGTACCCAGATCGATGCCGATTGGGTGCTGCGTCGCCTCCAAGGCGAGGCCGAGGCTGACATGGCGGACCTGTACGACGCGAACGGCAATCTGCTGCCGATACGCGACTGGCCGATGGTGTTCCGAAAGGGCCTTGTCGTTGGCGTCGAGGTTGCAGCAGAGCGAGATGGGCGAGGCGATGACGCCACCGTCACGATCGTCCGCAAGATCAAGCTGCAGGACCGCACGAAGACTGTCGAGCTGATCGGCAAGCATGTCACGGTCGGCGCGTTCAGGGAGCGGGTCGAGCACTCGGGGACGATGACGCTAGAGCAGATGGTGGCCGGGAGCTACGGTGGCGACAAGCCCGACTGACGCTATCCGCCGCTGGCGGGAGGACCCGCGCGTGTTCGTGCGCGACGTGTTCGGCGTTGTGCCAGACGCGTGGCAGGATGACGTGCTCGCGATGTTCCCGCGCACGCCTCGCCTCGCAATGAAGGCGTGCAAGGGCCCTGGCAAGACGACCGTGCTGGCGTGGCTGTGCTGGAACTTCCTGATGACACGACCGCGCCCGAAGATCGCCGCCGTGTCGATCAGCGCAGAGAACCTCGCCGATGGCCTATGGACCGAGATGGCGAAGTGGCGCGCAAAGTCGCCGCTGATCACGTCGCAATTCACATGGACGAAAACCCGCATCTTCGCGAACTGCGCACCGGAAGAATGGTGGATGTCGGCGCGGACGTGGCCGAAGAAAGCTGACGCCAATGCTCAAGCCGACACGCTGGCCGGGCTGCACGCCGATCATCTTCTGTTCGTGATCGACGAGGCTGGCGGTGTGCCGGATGCCGTCATGGCCGCCGCTGAGGCTGGCCTTGCGAACGCCACCGGCACGAACGAGGCGCACATCGTCATCGCCGGCAACCCGACGCACCTGGCCGGCCCGCTGTACCGGGCGTGCACCAGTGAGCGCACGCTGTGGCAAGTAATCGAAATCACGTCAGACCCTGACGACCCGAAGCGCACGCCGCGCGTGTCGGCCGAATGGGCGAGGCAGCAAATCCAGAAGTACGGGCGTGAGAACCCGTGGGTGCTGGTCAACGTGTTCGGCCGCTTTCCGCCGACTTCGCTCAACACCCTGCTTGGCCCGGATGATGTCAGGGAGGCGCAGGACCGCCACTACACGGAGACTGCCTTCAGCTTCGCGCCGCGCATCCTCGGCGTCGACGTGGCGCGCGAGGGCGATGATGCGTCGGTGATTTTCCCGCGTCAGGGCTGCGTCACGATGTTGCCGATCCATCTGCGCAACGTCGACTCGATCCAAGGCGCCGGTGCCGTGGCGCGCAAGTGGAGCGACTGGTCTGCCGATGCGTGCTTTGTGGACAACACCGGAGGTTTCGGCGGCGGGTGGATAGATCAGCTTCGCCTGCTGAGGATGAAGCCGACGCCGATTCATTTCGCGGGCAAGGCTACCGACCAGCGGTATTTCAACAAGCGCGCCGAGATGTACATGCTCATGGCGCAATGGGTGAAGGAGGGCGGGGCGCTGCCGCCGGTGCCCGAGCTGGTCGAGGAACTGACCGCCCCGGTGTACTTCTTCAACGGCGACCGCATGCAGATCGAGGACAAGGAGCAGATCAAGGCCAAGATCGGCCGCTCGCCGGACTACGCCGATGCGCTGGCGCTGACGTTTGCGCATCCCGTTCGCGCGGTCGATCGCCGGCTGTCCGGCAGCCTCGGCCGCCCGACGCACGCGCGGATGGGCGCATGACGATTCGCGGGATTCCCCGCACGGTCGCGGGCACTGTTCAGGTTCAACGCCCGAACGAATGCCATGAAGCTATTCCGCCCAAAGATGCCTGCTATCCCGGAGACGCCCAAGGCGCCTACGGTGGACGACGCCATTCAGGCCGAAGAGGACATTGCGCGCTTGCGCAAACGTCGCGGGCTCGCTTCAACCTTCCTCGTGGGCCAGCGCCAGCGCACCAGCGCTGCAGCGGCGTCGCTGATGGGAACCGGCTCGGGCACGTCGCTGGGGTCGTCAGGCAGTGGTGGCGGCAGCGGGGGCAGTACCGGGGGCGGTGGGTCGGGCCGCCCGGCGGCGTACTGATGGCTGCCGACGACCGCGCGCGTCACCTCGTGGCGACCGCGAAGGCGCTCAAGAACGACCGCAGCACGTTCGAGGACCACTGGCAGGACATCGCCGACGTGTTCCGGCCGCAGGCGTTCCCGTTCAAGGGCGAGGCGCCGCGGCCCGGCGAGAAGCGCACGTCGAAAATGTACGACGCCGCGCCGCCGCTGGCGTTGGAGCGCTTCGCGGCCGTGCTCGAAGCCCTGCTGTCGCCGCGCAATCAGGTGTGGTCCAAGCTCGTCACGACGGACGACGAGTTGCAAGATGATGTGGAAGTTCAGCGCTACCTCGACAGCGTGAACCGGGTTTTGTTCCGCGTGCGCTACCGGCCGGCGTCGAACATGGCGAGCCAGCTCGCAGAGTCCTACCTGAACCTCGGCAGCTTCGGCACGCAGGCGCTGTTCGTCGGCGACGATGTGGGCAACGCCGTCACCTACCGCTCGTGCGGCCTGCACAACATCCTGATCGCAGAAGATGCATTCGGCCGCGTGAATCAGGTGTTCAGGCACTACCAGTTCACGGCGCAGCAGGCCATGCAGGCATTCGTCGGCAAGCGTGAAGGCGCGGCGCGCGATGCGGCGTGGGCGAAGATGCCGGCGCCGGTCAAGGTGGCCTACGAGACCAAGGCCAACATCAAGTTCCCGTTTCTGCATGCCGTGGTGCCGCGCGAACAGGTGGACGCGCGGCGGCTGGACTATCGGGGCATGCCGCTGGCGAGTTTCGATCTGTTCATGGGAGACAGCAGCATCGTCGACGAGGGCGGGTATCGCGTCATGCCGTACTGCGTGAGCCGCTACACCAAGAACAGCGAGGAAATCTACGGCCGCAGCCCGGCCATGCTGGTGCTGCCCGGTGTGAACATGCTCAACCGCATGAAGAAGGCCACGGTGCGCGGGGCCGAGCAACAGGTAGACCCGCCGCTGATGACGATGGATGATGCGATGGCGCCGTTCAACCTCGAATCCGGGGCCATGAACTACGGCACGCTCAACGAGCAGGGCGAACCGACCGTCAGGGCGTTCGATCACAAGGCCGATGTCAGGCTCGGCATCGAACTGATGCAGCTCGAACGCGGGGACGTGCGCGATGCGTTCCTGCTGGACGTGTTCCAGGTGATGATGCAATCGCCGCAGCTGAACATGCTGCAACTCATGGAGATTGCCAAGGAGAAGGCGGCGCTGCTCGGCCCGATGATGGGGCGCCAGCAAACCGAGTTGTTCGGGCCGATGACGGAGCGCGAACTAGACATCCTGACCCAAGCCGGCATGCTGCCGCCGATGCCGCAAGCGCTCATCAACGCCGGGGCGGAAGTCACGATCGAATACCTGTCGCCCATGTCGCTCGCCCAGCGGGCCGAAACTGGCGTGTCGATCATGCGCACGCTCGAAGCCGTGATCCCGCTGACGCAGACCGAGGAAGGCAAGGGCGCGCTGCGCGTGTTCAACATCGAGGAAACCGTGCGCGAACTGGCGCAGATCAACAACTACCCGGCAAAGGCCATGCGCAGCAAGGAAGAAGTCAAGGCGCTAGACGAAGACGCGGCGAATGCCGAGCAGATGGCGCAACTGGTTGCAGCGGCGCCGCAAGTCACGCAATCCATGAAGTCGATGGCTGAGGCGCAGAGCATGTTGCAGCCCGGCAGCTTGCAATGAGTCAGTTACTCCGTGCCAAGCTAAACCTCATCAACCTGTCGGCCGCCTACAAAGCGTGTTTCTGCGACGATGCCGGCGAACTGACGAAGTACGGCGCGCGAGTGCTGCGCGACCTCGGGCACTTCGGCTGCGTTGACAGGACGATCCTGCACCGCGCGCCTGTCAGCATGCAGATCGACCCGCTGCTGTCGATGGCCGCAGAAGGCCGGCGTGATGTGGTGCGTAGGGTGTGGCGCTACATCAAGCTCGATCCCAACACGCACCCGATGATGCAGCAGAAGGATGACTATGAGTGACGCCACGCCCCCGACCGACCCCGTTCCGCCGACCGACCCGACCCCGCCGGCAGACCCGCCTGCGCCGCCCGCAGATTGGACCGCAGCGCTCGACGCCGACACGAAGACCTACCTCGAAGCCAAGGGCTACAAGTCGCCCGCCGAGGCGTTGACGGCGCTGCGCGGATACGAACCGCCGGCCACGGCAGACGCCTACGAAATCCCGGTGCCAGAGGGCGAGTCGCCGGACTTCGCAAAGGCCGTGGCGCCGCTGTTCCACAAGGCCGGACTTTCCGCGACGCAGGCCAAGGCACTTGCCGAGGGCTGGAATGAAATGCAGTCCGGGCAAAAGGCGGCGGCGGCGCAAGCCGAGGCCGCAGCGGCGACCGCCGCCGAAACTGCGGCCAAGCGCGAAGACACGGCGCTGCAAAGCGAATGGGGCAAGGACTACGCTGCGAACAAGGAGCACGCGCGCCGCGCTGCGATGCAGTTCCTGCCCGGCGACGAGAATGCGAAGTTGGCATTCGTCGGCGAGCTGGAGAAGAAGTTCGGCTACACGGCGACGATGAAGATGTGGGCCGCGATCGGCACCGGCTTGGCCGAGCACACGGCAAAGGGCCTCGGGGCGCCGCCTGCGTTGCCGGCGAAGACTTGGTACGACAAAAGCCAGATGAACCCTTGACGATTCGCAGGATTCCCCGCGCGGCATCCGCGACGATGCGCCCATTCGCAACGCAACCCTGACGGGCGCAAACCATGTCCACTCTCGCCGCCACCCATCCGACGCTGCTGGATTTCAAGGCATCGCTCGACCCCGACAACCGGGTCGGAACGACCATCGAGATGCTGGCGCAGACGAACGAGATTCTGCAGGACGCGGTGTTCTACCCGTCCAACGAACTGACCGGCCACACGGTCATGATTCGTACCGGCCTCCCGGAGCCGGCATTCCGCAAGTTCTACGGCGGCGTGCAGCCCAGCAAGTCCACCCGCGTCAAGGTCCGCGAGGGCCTGGGCATGATGGAGGACTACTCCGAAATCGACAAGGCGCTGGCCGACCTGAACGGCAACAGTGCGGCATGGCGGGCGCAGGAAGAATCGGCCTTCGTCGAAGGCTTCGGCCAGAAGGCCGCGCGCTACATGATCTACGGCAACGAGGCGACGGAGCCCGAGTCGTTCACCGGCCTGGCACCCCGCTTCAACGACCAGAGCGCACTGAACGGCGAGAACATCCTGACGAGCGCAGCGACGCCGGACGGCAACGACAACACGTCGATCTGGCTCGTGGTCTGGGGGCCGAACAAGGTCTTCGGCATCTACCCGAAGGGCTCGCAGGCCGGGCTGCAGATCGTGGACAAGGGTCAGGTGACGATCGAGAGCGCAGACGGCGGCGGCCGGATGGAAGCCTACCGGACGCATTTCAAGTGGGACATCGGGATGTGCGTCGCCGACTGGCGCTACGTGGTCCGCATCAACTACGACCTTGAGAACGTGGTCGAGGACGGCACCACGGGTCCGGTGATCTCCAACCTGATGGCGAAGGCCCTGCGCCGCGTGCCGAACCTCATCGGCCGCCCTGCTTTCTACATGAACCGGGATTCGTGGGACGCCTTCGACTTGCAGGCGAACGCGAAGGCGACGCTGGCCTATCGGACGATCGAGGACGCGCAGGGCAAGGTGACGAACACCTTCCGGGGCGTGCCGATCCGCCGCGTCGATCAGATCACCTCGACCGAAGCCGGCATCTGAACCACACACTGAAGGGAAAACAAGCATGTTGCTCGACCAACGAACCGAGTTCTGTGATGCCGATTCGGTGGTGGCCGTGGCCGGCACCACGACCCTGATCGGCGACACCATCGACCTGGACGCGCCCGAGGTGTCGCCGAACACGGTGCTCGACCTGGAAGGGTCGGACGTGTATCTGGTCATCCAGACCGACACCGAGATCATCACCGGTGGCGCTGCCGGGTCGATCCAGTTCTTCCTCGTCTCCGACGCCCTGGCTACGCTGGGCGGTGGCGTGGTGGCGAACTGCACGACGCACATCGCGTCGGCCTCGCTGGTGACGGATGACGCTGCCGCGAACTCGTCGCAGCTAAACGCGGGTGGCGTGATCTACTGCGGCAAGCTGCCCACCGGCAGCTACGAGAAGTATCTCGGCATCTTGTGCACCGTGACCACGACCGATGTGACGGCCGGCAAGATCAATGCCTTCCTGACCAACGATCCGGCCCTGTGGCGTCCATACGCTGACAACGTGGCTTGACCATGAGCGGGCCCGTCAAGTACATCGCCATGAAGATCGGCTTCATGGACGGCAGGATGGTCCAGCCAGGGGACAGCTTCTTCTGGAACGGCAAGGGCAAGCCGCCCAAGTGGGGCAAGCCCGCAAGCGAGAAGCCCGTCGTCCCCGAAGCGAAGCCGCTTGGGGGCGACACCAAGCCGGCCGACACGCAGGCCGCTGTTCGGCGCAAGGCCAAGGGCGTTTCGGATTTGCTGTAAGGATTGCTTGCTTCCTCCTGTGCATCAAAGCACTTCGCGGGCGCCTTGAGCGCCCGTTTTCTTAGGGGCCGTCGATGGCGTCGCAAACTGATGTTGTGAACCTCGCGCTGACCAAGCTCGGGCAGGATCGCGTCATCAACATCAGCGACGACACCGAGCCGGCGCGCGTCATCCGCGCGAACTGGGATTTGACGCTCGACTACCTGCTGTCCTCGCATCCGTGGAAGTTCGCGATCGTCCGGGTAGAGCTTGCGGCTTTGGCATCGGCTCCGCTCAACACCTGGAGCCTGCAATACCTGCTGCCTGAGGACTGCCTGAAGCTGGTTCAGGTATCTACCGACTGGATTTTCTACAGCATGGACGTGCCGACCTTCGAGCTTGAGGGCGGGATGATCCTCACCGACGAAGGCGCTCCGCTGCCGGTGCGCTACGTGACCCGCATCACGAACACCGGGCTGTGGCCGCCGCAGTTCGCCAGAACCATGGCGATGCAACTTGCCGCCGACTGCTGCGAAAAGCTGACCGGCAGCAACACCAAGGGCGAAAAGGCGCTCGTAGAGTTGGAGCGCACCATCACCACGGCCAAGCGCATGAGCGCGATCGAGCGCCCGCCGCAGCAGCTCGCGGACGGGGCCTGGCTGACGTCGAGGGCCTGATGCCCCGCGGCGACCCACAGATCACGTCCTTCGCGGCCGGCGAGCTCTCGCCGCTCGCGCGCGGGCGCGTGGACGTCGAGCGGTACGCATCGGCGTGCAAGTCGCTGGTCAACTTCATCACGACGCCGCAGGGGCCGGTCGTGCGACGCCCCGGCACGCAGTACCTCGGGACGACGTACACCGCCGTCAAGGCGCTGCTCCTGTCGTTTGTCGCGAACACCTCCGACGAGTTCATCATCGAGATCACCGGCACGACGGCGCGGGTGTGGTGGGCGGCCGGGCGAAAGCTCGTGTACGACAACGCCGGGACGTGGAATGTCACGTCGACCGGCTCGCCGGCGACGATGGCGACGCCGTGGGCCGCGGCAGACCTGTTCGACACCGACGGCACGCCGCTGGTCAAGGGCGTGCAGGTCAACGACGTCATGTGGCTGTGCCATCCGCGCTACTTCCCCTGGAAGATCACGCGGATCGCGCAGTACAAGTTCACGGGCGCGTACATGGGCGACGGGGTGAACGCGGCAGTCCCGTTCAAGGACGTCGACCCGAACAACGCGGTCACGCTGCAATTCAGCGCCGCGACCGGCGCGGGCGTGACGGCGACGGCCGGTTCCGCGACCTTCTCGGCGGCGGACGTGGGCGGATGGCTCTATGCCGAGCGGCCGAAGGTCGACGCTACGAAGCCGTGGCAGACGGCGACCGCGAGCGCGTCGGGCGACGTGCGGTCGAGCTCGGGCCGGTACTACAAGGCCGCGAGCGCGGCGACGCCGACCGGCACCGTGAAGCCGACGCATTCGATCGGCCAGCGCAGCGACGGGACGGTGCCGTGGGATTGGCAGGACGACGGGTACGGCGTCGCGGCGATCACCGGGTTCACGGACTCGACGCACGTCACCGTGACGATCGTGCGCCAGATGCCGGACACCTGCGTGAGCGGCACGACGACGCGCTGGGCGAAACAGGCGTGGAATGCGACTGACGGGTATCCGGTCGACGTCGAGCTTTTCCGCGAGCGGCTGTGCTTCGTGCGGTCGCAGACGTTGTGGACGTCCGTCGCGGGGGACTATGAGAATTTCCAGTCGCTCGACGGCGGCGTGGCGTCGCCCGACATGGCGGTGACGGCGACGTTCGGCGCGTCGCGCAATGATCGCGCGAAGTGGTGCAAGGCGATCGGCGGGGTGCTGATGATCGGCACCGCGTCGTCCGAGTTCGCGGTCGGCCCGCAGTCGACGGCGGATGCTTTCGGGCCGGGAAACGTCAAGATCGACACGGCGTCGGGCTACGGCTGCAACGGATTGAAGCCGGTTCCGGTCGCGGAATCGCTGATGTTCGTCGAGCGCGGCGGCCGGCGGGTGCGCGAGGCGCGGTACAGCATTGACGTCGACGGCATCGCGTCGCGGGATCTGAACGTCTACGCGGACCACATCTTCACGCGCGGCGCGTGCTGCGGGCTCGCGCACCAGCGCGTCCCGTTCGGCGTGCTGTGGTCGACGACGGTCGGCGGGCAGTTGAAGGGCCTCACGCTGCAGTCGGAGCAGCAGGTGTGGGGCTGGCACACGCACACGCTGGGCGGGCAGGGCTTCGGGACCGGCCTCACGCCTGCGGTGCGCTCGCTCGCGACGGTGCTCGGGCCGGACGGGGTGAACGACGACTTGTGGCTCTGCGTGGAACGGCGTGTGAACAACCTCACGACCTATTTCATCGAGGTTATGGGGACGGTGCGCGATCACTCGCTGCTCGGGTACATCGGCGTGGATGACATGACCGACGTGCGAGACGCGCAGTTCCTCGATGCCGGCGTGCAAGTGGTCACTCTTGCCGGGGCGACGTCGATCCCGTCGCTGTCCTACCTGCAGAACGAGTCCGTCGCCGCCGTGATCGACGGGCAGTACCAGACGCCGAAAACGATCACGGCGGGATCGCTCGCGATCACCTACCCGCCGGACGAGAGTTGCAAGGCGTGGGTCGGGTTCAACGTGAACGCCGACGTGGTGCCTGTGCCGCTGCTCGGGCAGAGCGCGGTCGGCACGGCGCAGGGGAAGAAATCGCGCGTGACGCACGTCACGATCCGCGTCATCAACTCGAACCGGGCGTTGATCGGGCGGCCCGAGTCCGGCGCGCAGTTGGACGATGTCAAGTTCCGCAAGACCGGGGCCGCGATGTCGACAGCGACCGCGCTGGTCAGCGGCGACTACCGGCAGGAGTTCCCGTACGGGTCGACGGAGGACGAGGAGCGCCCCGAGGTCATGGTGCGCGTCGACCAGCCGTTCCCGATGATCCTCGCCGGCATCTTCCCCGAGTTGCAGGTGAATCCGTGAGCGACTATCCAGGCCCCGAGCGCCGTTCCGACGAGTTCGCCGCGCTGCGGACTCACTTCGACGTCGTCATCGAAGCGCAGAACCGGCGATTCGACGAGAAGCTGCAGGAGCAACGCGAGCACTTCGACGGAAGGCTCGACGTGCTACACGAAACCGTGAGGCCGGTCGTGGACGTCTACACGACGGCGACTATCGGCGGATCGTTTCTCAAATGGGCGATCAGCATCCTCGCCGCGATTGGCGGTGTCGTGCTCGCCTACCTTGGGCTCTCCCACGCGAAATGAGCGCCAGCGTGCTCCCGCTCGGGATCAGGTCGAACAACCCCGGCAACCTGCGCCCGTCGCAACCGGCATGGGAAGGCGAGCTCGCGCCCGACGAGCGCGGCTATTGCCGCTTTGACACGCCCGAGAACGGCATCCGCGCGCTCGCGAAGAACCTGCTCGCCTACCAGCGCAAGCACAACCTGCGAACGGTCGCGCGGATCATCGCTCGCTGGGCGCCGGGAAGCGAGAACGACACCGAGGCGTACATCCGCCACGTCTGCCAGTTGACCGGCTACCGCCGCGACGAGCAGATCGACGTCGGCAATCCCGACGTGCTGCACGACCTGGTCGACGCGATCATCCGCCACGAGAACGGACCCGCGCCGACGGCTGAAGGGTGGTATCTCGAGACGACCATCTCGGTCGGGATCATGCGGGCGCTCGCGTGACCGCCGTCGACATCATCGTCTACACCGGCTGCGTGGCGACGCTCGCGGGGCTGCTATTCCTGCTCGTGCTGCACCGGCAGGGGCGGCTCGACCTGGTGGACGTGCTGACGGAGCCGGACGTCGCGAACCCGAAAATCCGGCGCGCGAGCATCCGCAAGATCGGCGAGGCGGTCGCGCTCGGGGCGTCGACGTTCGTCGTCATCTACGACACCGCGAGCGACGGGACCGCGAACGAGTGGGTGTTCGGGCTCTACTGCGGCGCGTGGGTGTCGCGGACGCTGTTCGGGATGCTGGCGCAGGCGCGCGCAGGCGCGATCAGCGCGGCGGCGGGGAAGTGAGCCATGTACGGGCTGATCGGTTCCCTGCTCGCGGTCGGCGCGGCGTGCGCGATCGCGTTCGGGATCGGCTGGCAGTACGGCGGGAAGGGGCCGCGCGCGGATCTGGCGCGGCTCGAGGCGAAGGTTGCGAAGGACGATGCGCAGCGGGCGACCGAGCTCGCGGAACGGAGGGCACAAGATGCACGCGCAGACGCAAGGCTACGGGAAATGCAGGCCGCCCAAGCCCGCGACCTGGCGGCCGCTACCGCTCGAGCGACCGACGCCGAGAAGCGCGTCGCCGCGCTCGCGGCGAAGGCCGGGCCGTACATCAAGGCGTTCTTCGAGGGCGCGATCGACGGGCTCGCCGGCATGTGGGAGGGCTCGAAGGCGGCGTTCTCGACGCTATCCGAGCT
>ERZ724505.1574-NODE-1574-length-12340-cov-5.091331_pt1 | contig 12340 bp, 14 predicted proteins | sample MGYA00376038_ERZ724505 | MGnify/ENA primary metagenome ERZ724505 (study PRJEB28724, sample SAMN07190884) | wastewater metagenome | isolation source: effluent of sewage treatment plant in Hong Hong | place: Hong Kong | collected 2016-03-17 ... | reverse complement strand
ATGGACGGTGTCGGCGTGGTCGAAGCAGTGGCGGTCAAGCGCGCCTGCCGCAAGAAGGGCGGCGAACTGGATCTGGAAAAAGCCTCGCTGGTGCTGCTGACCGATTACCGCAGCGGTGCGCTGGGGCGGATCAGCCTGGAAACCCCGGCGACACGGGTGGCGATGATCGAAGCCGCTGCCGCTGCCGCGGCGGAGCAGGATCCGGATCGGGCGGAAGCGGATGCGGATGACGCTGGCTGATTTGCCGCTGCGGCGTCAGGCCCGGACGCCGCATTTCACCGCTGCCAGCGCAGGCAAACAAAAAGCCCGGCACTGCTGCCGGGCTTTTCTGGTTCAGGGCTGCAGGATTACAGCGGCTGAATGTTCGAAGCCTGTTTGCCTTTCGGGCCATTGGTCACTTCGAAGCTGACCTTCTGGTTTTCCGCCAGGCTCTTGAAGCCTTTGCTCTGGATTTGCGAGAAGTGCGCGAACAGGTCTTCGCCACCGCCGTCAGGAGTGATGAAGCCGAAGCCTTTGGAGTCGTTGAACCATTTAACGGTACCGGTTGCCATGTTGTTTCCTTGAAATAACGAACTTGATAAAAGGGCGGAATGCGCCCGGGGTACAGGAAAATCAAGGAGAACGGCAGACTGAGGTACGGCGATCGGCCACTACAACAACTTACTCTGATTCACTGCTTGAAAATCTTGTAGCGCACGTTGTACGCGAATTATCTGCGCTTGCATAGCGATATTTTTTCCCGCCACTTGCCGCACCGGCTTGCGTATGCCGGCGCGGCCGCTACAGAGCGCTTGCGGCTTGTCGGCACAATTTCGGCTAGAGTGGTAACCGGATCGCAACAATTGTTTTTTTGCATGGACGACCATATCCGCCCGCATCACATGATTGCCATCGTCGCCGAGAACGGTGTCGATGCCATTTCGCCGGCATTCGACCAGCGTTTCGGCGTACGCCGTATCACGCTGCTCAGTCCGCAGCCGCTGCTGCCGCGCGCGCGCGATCTGGCGGCGATCGTGCGCAATGCCGGCAAGGGGTGCGAGGTGGACGGCCTGCTCAGCGCCTGGCGGCCGCAGGCCTTGCTTGGCCAGTTGCAGGCGGTATTGCAGCAGCGCCACGATGAGCCGTGGCTGATCAATCTGTCCGGCGCCAATCCGGCGCTGGCGGCGTTGCTGTATCAGCTGGCCAGCCAGCAGCAGATTCCGGCGTTCGTGATCGAGCCGGAAACCGACAAGGCGGTGTGGCTGATCCGCCCGCCCAGCGATCCGAGCCGTGCCGAGACGGTGGAGGTGGCCGACCAGATCGGCCTGCGCCAGTATTTTGCCTCGTGCGGCTACGAGCTGCTGCACGCCAGTGCCACGCTCAAGCAGCGTAATTTCCGTGCCGAACGCACCGCCAAATTTCTTGCCGACATCGCGCTGCACCAGCCGCGTACGCTGCAGCACCTGAACCGCGCCGGTGCCGAGCTCGATCCGCAACTGCGTTCGTTCGTACATTTCGACGCCGACGACCTGCGCTCGCTGGATTTTCTGGTCGAGCTGGGTTTCCTGCACTGGCATCACCACGACCGGGTGCAGTTCAGCAGCGGCGAGGCGCGCAATTTTCTCTGCGGCGGCTGGCTGGAGCTGTATGTATTCGCCACGCTGGCGGAGCTGGCGCAGACGCTGCCGGTGCAGGATGCAGCGATGGGGCTGACGGTGCGTACCCGGCAGCAGGCGGCCAGCGAATTCGATGTGGTGTTCATGGCCAACAACCATCTGTACCTGATCGAATGCAAATCGCGCGCGCCGCGGCGCAACAACGGTATCGGCATGGATACACTGTTCAAGCTCGGCAGCCTGGCCGACCAGCAGGGGCTCAACAGCCACGCCATGCTGGTAACGCTGACGCCGCCAACGCCGGCCGAGGCGCAGCGTGCCAGATCGCAGCAGATCGAACTGATCGCCGGCAAGGGTTTGGGCGAGCTTGGCGAGCGCCTGCACGACTGGATTTGCGGCGGGCCTGCCGCCGGCAGCGGGATTTAGCTGCCGTGGCATGTGCGGCGTCGGCAGCCACGGCGCTGCGCGAATCGGTTAATATGGCGCCCTGCAAATATTGTTCAGCCAATTCCCATGTTGCCATCGCGTATTCTCGTGTGCTGTCTGCCCCTGTTCCTGCTGGCCGGTTGCGGCCCGGACAAGAATAGCCCGGTGTATCAGCGCAAACAGGCGTTCAAGCAGATGCTGCGCCATAAAGAAGCCATGTTCGGCATGCTCAACGGCCGCCTCGATTACGATCCGCAACGGTTTGCCGCCGAGATGGCGCAGCTGCAGGCGGTATCCGCCAAACCGTGGCCGCTGTTCACCGAATTGAATTCGAATCATGCCAAGCAGGATATCCTGCTTGAACCGGCCGCCTTCAAACAGGCTCAGGATCGCTTCCGGCAGGCACTTGCCGGGTTGGGCGCAATCAAACCGTCGGACAGGGGCGAGGAGCTGCGCGCGCCGTTCAAGGCTATGGCGGATTCGTGCCAGGCCTGCCACGATCGCTTCCGCATCGAGTGATTCCGGCGTGCAGGGCTGCGGCTACGCTCAGTCAGCGAGTAAAAGGAGGTTGTGATGAACCTGACGCACACGGTTGGCACGGTCCTGTCCGGCGCATCCTGCCTGGTCTGTTTCGGGCTGTCGCGCTGGCATTACCGCAAGGGTAATGACTTTCTCGCCAGCAATTTCATGATCCCCAGCGTGCTGCTGGCAGGTATTACGCTGGTATTCGTTTTCGGCCAGTAAAAAAGCCGCAGACGCTGGTCTGCGGCCGGTATCGGACGAGGCTGGCTTAATTGGCGTGCTCGGCGTGTTCCTTGACGTCGTGACGGCGCTCGGCGCGATCCTTGCGCAAATCCTTGCGATCCTGCTGCAGATCGCGCTTGTCGGCGTGCAGATCGTGTTTGTCGTGATTGATGTCTTTCTGCTCTGCCTGGGCGCGCTTTTCCCATTTTTCCGCCGCTTGTTCGTTGCCGTGTTTCTCGGCACGCTGTTCCATCATCTTGTCGTGGTGACGCTCGGCGCGGTCGCGGTTCAGATCGCGGCGATCTTCGCGGATGTCGCGCTTGTCGGAGCGGATGTCTTTTTTGTCGGCGCGGATGTCGCGCGTATCCTGTTTGATTTCGCCCGTCTTGGCTGCATCGTCGGCGTGGGCAACGCCGATCAGGGCGATAGCGGAGGCGATCAGGCTGGCGGTCAGCGATTGTTTCAACATGGTATGAACTCCTGGAGTGAGATGATTGGGTAAACGCAGTCGCGTTACTTCCAACAACGCCGCACATCGGCAGCGGGTGACAGCCGTACCGGTAAATGTCTGTGACAACTGTTGCCAGTTGTAACGCAGATGTTTCAGCGGCGCATGCGATAGGCGCAGAAGCCAGGGCGCGGGCCGATTTGCGGGTGATTGCGGCAGGTGTTCGGGCGTTGCTCGTAAATGCTGCAGCGGCGCGTGGTGGCATCGAGATAGATGCAGTCGTTGTTGGCACGCCGCGCCAGGGTGAAGATCGAGTGCTTGAAATTGAAGTGGGCGACGATGCCGGCTTTTTCCAGCCGCCGCGCAATTTGCTTGGCGGGTTCGCCGGCTTCGAATTCATCGACCACACCCATGCGGATCAGGTCCGGCAGTTTCACCTCCACCGGCATGGTGCAGCAGCTGCTCTGGCAGGTGTCGCACAGGCCCTTGCGATACTTGAGCCAGGTTTCGGTGCGCGCCAGGTCGGACAGGTGATGGATGACGATTTGTTTCATTCCAACAAGCAGTTATCGTTTAAACTCGGGCGCCGATTATAAACCAGATTGCCGATTTAGCTGCCCATGTCCGAACTGATCTACCTGCGCGCCTATCCCGAATCGCTGCAACGCCAGGCGCTGCAGTTGCTGCATGACGGCCGGCTGGGTGCGCATATCGCGCAGAAGTACCCGCAGCGGCACACGATCCAGACCGACAAGGCGCTGTATCAATACATCGGCGAACTGAAAGCCGGATTCATGCGCAACAGCCCGCCAATCAACAAGGTGCTGTACGACAGCAAGATCAATCTGGTGCGCAATGCACTCGGCTTGCATACCGCCGTGTCGCGGGTGCAGGGCGGCAAGCTCAAGGCCAAGGCGGAAATCCGCATCGCCACCTTGTTCAGGGATGCGCCGGCCGATTTCCTGAAAATGATCGCCGTGCACGAGTTGGCACACCTGAAACAGAAAGACCACGACAAGGCGTTTTACCAGCTCTGTTGCCACATGGAGCCGGCTTATCACCAGCTGGAATTCGACCTGCGCCTGTATCTGACCCACCTCGATTTCTCTCCGCCCCAGCCTGTCTGAGCGGCACCGCTGGACGCCGCTCCTGCAGCGGTCTGCAGCCTGGTCTGTGGGCCTCTCCCAGAGCGGCTTGCAGGCCGGTGTCGCGGTAGCGGGCGAAGAGCGCCTTGCTGCATGCTTTTTCGCCAGCTACAAATCAGGAGCATGCCCGCTGCGACAGCCCTGCGGGCGGGCACACATGCGGTTGCCCGCCGTCACCCGGCGCCGGTGGCGGCAAACCGCGCAAACAGCCTGTTTCGGAAAGAATAAAAATGCTGGCCAATCTCAGTCTGCGACTCAAGCTCGCATTGTTGTCGGCCCTCGGTGGCGCGGCGTTGCTGGTGACCCTGTTTTTTGCCGTGCTCGGCATCAACAGCGGCATCAAGGGGATCGACGAAATCGGCCGGGTGCATTTCCCGTCGGCAATCCAGTTGCAGAAGCTGCGCGAGCTGCAGATCGCGCTGCGCTCCGGCACGTACGAAACCGCGCTGTGGGAAAACGATTACGAGGCACAGGAGCGTTTTGCCCAGATCGCCAGGGACAAGCGTGCGCTGTGGCAACAGGTGAACAAGGTGTGGCGGGCATACGAGGCGATTCCGACCGGGGCCGAAGAGACCGCGCTGTGGCGGAAATTTGCGCCGGAGTGGGATAAATGGCGCAAGGTGGACGAAAAGGTGATCGCGCTGCTGGATGAGCTGGCCGCCAACAAGGATGCGGCGCGGCAGAAACAGCATTTCGAAACCTATCTGCTGCTGGGGGGCGAGCAGGTCGGCCTGTTCCAGGAGGCCGAGGCGCTGCTGGCGCAACTGTCGGCGCAGAATCAGCGCGACGTCGAAGCCGTGACCGCGCAGGCAGAACGCGAAACGCAACGCACGCGCGACATCATGTTCGGCGTCAGCGCTGTTGCGCTGACCGTGCCGCTGCTGCTGGCATTGATGATTTCGCGCAGCATTCTGCGCCAGATGGGCGGCGATCCGGCGGTGGCCGAAGGTATCGTGCGGCGTATCGCATCCGGCGACCTGAGCACTGCGGTGCCGTTGCTGCCGGGCGACAGCAGCAGCCTGCTGGCCTCGATGGCGCACATGCAGGCAGAGCTGCGCACACTGATCGGCCAGGTGCTGGAAAACGCGCGCCAGCTGTCGGCGGCGGTGGCCGAAGTCAACGGCGATGTCGCGCATCTGCTCGAAAACGGCGAACAGGAATGCAGCGCCATGCGGGTTACCGCAACCGTGGTGGACGGCATCAGCGAACACTTGCAGCAGGTGGGGCAATCGGTCGCCAGTGCGCGCGAGCTGTCGATACAGGCCGGCCGGCTGTCGGAAGACGGCCAGCGTGTGATCGGCGAGGCGCGCCAGCAGATGGTAGGCAGCGCCGATGCGGTGCGCCATTCGTCGGAAGTGATCGAACAGCTGGGCAACTATTCGCAGCAGATCGCCGAAATCGTCAATGTGATCAAGGATATCGCCGGCCAGACCAATCTGCTGGCACTCAACGCCGCCATCGAAGCGGCGCGTGCCGGCGAGCTGGGGCGCGGCTTTGCCGTGGTGGCAGACGAAGTGCGCAAGCTGTCGGAAAGCACGGCACGTTCCACCGGTGAAATCACCGGCGTGATCGATGCGGTACAGCAGGGGCTGAGCAATGCCACTGCCGACATGATCAGCGCCAGCCAGCGCGTGGAGTATGGCGTGGCGCGCGTCAACGATGCCACCGGCTCGATGCAGCAGATTCGCGCCGGCGCCAGCGCCGCCAGCGAAGCCGTCGATGGCATTGCGCGTGCCCTGCAGGAAGAAAGCGCCAATCTGTCGCAAATCCAGCAGCGCATGGACAATGTGCTGCAAATGGTCAACAACAGCGCCGGCTCGGCCGGTGCCGTGGCCGATTCCGCGCGCCGGATGGATGGCCTGGCCCATTCGCTGACCGCTGCGGTCAGCCGTTTCAAGCTTTGATTGCACAAGGAAATCTGTCGATGCAGGCAATCCGTACTTCCGGGCACCCGTCGCGGGTGCTGCAAACCTTGCGGGCAGCATGCTACTGCCTGGCACTGCTGGGCCCGAGCGGGATCGCCTGCGCGGAAATCGTGGTCGTAGCCGGCACCAGGAGCCCGACCGCGTCACTGAGCAAGGAGCAGGTGGCCGATGTCTATCTGGCGAAAAACCCGGCGCTGGCGCCGATGGACCTGCCCGAGGCCAGCCCGCTGCGCGACGAGTTTTACACCCGGGTGACCGGTAAATCGGCGGCGCAGGCAAAATCGGTGTGGGCACGGCTGGCGTTCACCGGCAAGGCCAAGCCGCCGAAAGAGGCGCCCAACGGCGGCGAGCTGAAAAAGCTGCTGGCCGCCACGCCCAACGCCATCGGTTACATCGACAAAACAGAACTCGACAGCAGCGTCAAAGTGCTGTTCAGCGTGCAATAAAGCGGAGCAACCAACATCATGAAGTACATTTCCCGAATTCTGCCGCTGGCTCTGGCATTGGCCTTCGCCCCGGCAATCCATGCCGGCGAAGCGGCCGCGACGGCGTCGCCGCTGGAGTTTTCCGGCATGGGCTTTCTTACCGTTGCCGGCGGCAAAATCCTCGGCAGCGGCGAAAAGCGCGATGTCTCCGGCTGGAGCTGCCCGTGCTTTGTCTCCGACTACGCGCAGGGCGGCCTGTATGAAGAAGGCAAGAGTGCCACCGTCAAGCCCGATTCCAAGCTCGGCCTGCAGGGCAAGGCCACCGCTTACAAGGATTTTTCCGTTACCGGCCAGGTGGTGTTCCGTGGCGCGCGCGACGGCAAGCCGAATCTGGAATGGGTCTACGGCGCCTACGATGTGAACGACAACCTGGCGCTGCAAGTGGGACGCAAGCGTCTGCCGCTGCTGTTCTACTCCGAGTCGCAGGATATCGGCGTGGCCTATCCGTGGGTGCATCTGCCGGGCCAGGTGTACGGCTGGGAAATCGTCAACTACAACGGTGCCAATCTGCTGTACCGCGACCAGTGGGGCGACTGGTCGGGCACGGTCAATGTGTTCGGCGGCAGCGAGACCAACAAGGACAACGGCTACTGGAAAATCTACAACGGCAAGCAATCGAAGACCGATTCGCGCTGGACCGGCATCGCCGGTGCCGAGCTGGTAATGAGCAAGGATTGGTTCGAAGGCCGGCTCGGTTATATCCAGAGCAAGGTGCAGAACCGTCCGGTAAAGGATGCGCTGGAACAGCAGGTGCTGGACGACGAAGGCAACGCCGCCGGCTATTCCGACCAGGTGCAGCAGAAAATCTACGCCGGCTCGGCCAATATCGACTACCACAACTGGGTGGTGCGCGGCGAGTACATTTATATCGACCGCAAGAAAGCCAACGAGACCGATATCTCGAAAATGATCGCACTTGGCTACCGCATCGGCAAATTGCTGCCAATGCTGAGCTGGGCCGATTATCACTACGGTTTGCCGCACGGCTACGTGACCGGCAGCGAGACCATCGAAGCGCACCGCGTCACCTCGCTGGTGCTGCGTTACGATCTGACCACCTCAAGCGCGGTCAAGCTGCAGTACGACCAGTGGAAAGACCGCGGCGACGAGAATTACCGCACCACGCTGCCATATGGCGATTCGAAACTGATCGCGCTGAGTTACGATATGACCTTCTGATCCGGGTGTGGCGCAGCCGGCAAGGCTTTGCCCGGTACGGAATGCCCTGAAACGCATGGAAGGCCGGGATGTTGCAATGGACTTTTGCCCAGCGGCAGATAATGCTGCTGTTGCTGGGCTCTACCGGGTGGCTGGTTGCCGCCACACTCACCGCCGGGCTGCTGGAAATGCCCGGCAGCCTGCACGACCAGCTTTACTGGTTTGCGGTGGCGATGTGCCTGCTGAATATCGCCGCTTACCTGTTCAACGGCTGGCATCTGTACGTAAACTGCGTGCGCGAACCGGCGCGCTGGCAGGCCGACAATTACGACTGGCGCAGCTGGCTGGCCGTTTCGGTATGCCATGTCTCGGCGCTGGCGCTGATCTACCTGTTGCCGGCACGCGAAGCCGAGCTGACGCTGCTGGCGCCATTTGCCGTCATCGTCGCGCCGTTCCTCAACCGCTTTACCCCGCCTGTTGCGATTGCCACGATGCTGCTCAATACCGCCGGCGTGGCTTTGGCTGCGCCGACGATTACCGGCGGCGAAGTGGTGCTGGTGCTGCTGGTGCAATTGGCGCTGTGGCTGCTGGGTTTGGGCGGGATTCTGGAATTGCGCGACAAGCAGCAGCTGCAGGCCGCATTGGCGCAGCTCGGCACCACGCAGTCATTGCTGTCGGCGGTGGTCGCCGACAGCGAGCGCCAGCGTATCGCGCGCGATCTGCATGACCGCATGGGCCATCATCTGGTGGCCCTCAATCTGCAGCTGCAGCTGGCCGAGCGCGGTGCGCTGCCACCGAATCAGCCGCCGCCGCTGAAGCTGGCGCGCGAGCTGGTGGCCGAACTGTTTGTCGATGTGCGCGAGACGGTGTCCAGCCTGCGCGAGCCGCCGCAGTTCAACTTCGGTGTGGCGCTGCAAACCATGCTGGCGCGCATCAGCGCACTGCAGGTGGATATCTCCGGTGAGCTGCCGGCGCACATCGACAACTATCAGGTTGCCGACTGCCTGCTGCGCTGCATCCAGGAAGCCATCACCAATTCGCTCAAGCACAGCAACGCTACGCGCATGGCGCTGCAATTCGCGCAGCAGGACGGCACATGCCGCCTGACACTGCGCGACAACGGCAGCAAACGCCGCCGCAGCAAGTGGTCGTCCGGCGCCGGCCTTACCGGCATGCGCCAGCGCGTGACCGAGCTGCACGGCAATGTCGAATGGCGCAACAGCGGCGGTTTCGAAATCGACATTCGCCTGCCGTTGCCTGCCAGCGTGTGATGCCATTATTGCGGCGGGTGCGGCGTTGCTCGCCGGCAACCTTCAGGCACGCAGGCGCAGCGTCAGCCCCTTGAGGAAATTGCGCAGCACCTGATCGCCGCAGACACGGTAATTCTTGTGCCCCGGCGCGCGGAACAGCGCGCTGATTTCCGGCCGCGAAATGCGGAATTGCGCGCGGTTGAAAATATCCACCAGATCGTCTTCTTGCAGCTCGAAGGCGATGCGCAGCTTTTTCAGCGCCAGATTGTTGGTGATGCGCGCCACCACTTTCACCGCCGGCGCTTGCTGCCCCGGCTGCGGCTCGCGCGCACCGCGGCGCTGGGTGATCAGGCCGTCGAGAAACGCATTCATCGGCAGATGGCCGCAATCCAGATAGTCGCGCTCGTCCTCGGCCAGCAGCCAGCGCGCGACATCCGTCTTGTCTACGGTTTCGCCACCCAGTTTGACCAGCTCGACGATCTTGTGGTCGGCCAGATCGAGGGTGTAGCGGATGCTGCGCAGGATATCGTTGTTGGTCATGGCCTTGCCTTGTGCTGAAACGTGGTGGCCGCGACGTTAACGGGGAAGGCCGGGCAGGTCAACCATTTGATGGACGTGGCGCAGTGGCGCCGTATCCGGTAAAACGGTCAGGCACAACTTAGCCAACGGAACCGCCATGACCCACACACCCAGCGCTGCGGCGCAAGCCGCCGCCATTCTCGTTCCCCGTCGCCTGCAGGGCCAGCCCGGCGAGCGCCTGCCGGAATCCTGCCGCCCCGCCGCTATCGATGCCGCACTGGCGATCCAGGCCGAAGTCAGCGCGCAGATCGGCGACGCCATCGGCGGCTGGAAATGCGGTATGCCGGGCGCCGGCAAGGTGGTGGTGGCGCCGATTTATGCGCGCACGATCCAGTCGCCCGGCACGGTCAGCCTGTTTGCCCGCAACGGCGTTGCGCGCGTCGAACCGGAGCTGGCATTTGTCTTCGCGCACGATCTGCCGCCGCGTGCCGAGCCGTATGCCAATGCTGAAATCGACGCTGCGATCGGCAAGGTGCAACTGGCGCTGGAGCTGATCCAGAGCCGCTACCGCGACCCCGCCGGCCTGAGCTTTCCCGAAGCGCTGGCCGACGGGCTGGTGAATCAGGGATTGGTGCTGGGGCCGCAGGTCGATTTGCAGCGCGCACGCGAATCCAGCGAGCTGCAGCTGCAAATCGAGATCGGCAGCGACACCATCGACAAGCCCGGCAAGCATCCTGCCGTGCAGCCGCTGGCGCCGCTGTACTGGCTGGTCGAATTCCTGCGCTGCAGCGGGCAGGGGATTGCCGCCGGCCAGGCGGTGATTACCGGCTCGTACGCCGGTGTGCTGGAGCTGGCGCTGGATCAGCCGATCGGCATTCGTTTCGGCGACCTCGGCCGCATGAGCCAGACCTTCGTCGCCAAGCCCTGAATGGCACCGGCCTGCAGACCGCTTTGCCAGCGCTGCGCAGGCATGCCTGCAAGCCGCGCCGGTATTGGTCTGCAGCTTTCAGCGCTGGTGGCCGAAGCGCACCTCGATCTGCGGATGGCGCTCGACCAGCGCCTTCATCTGCAGCAGGCTTTGCAGGTTCAGCTCGTTGTTGCGGGTGAAGTCGCCCGGCTCCACGCCGTGCTCCCAGCCCCAGCGCGTGTGACTGGCGTCGCCGGTCAGCAGCACCGGCCCCTGGGTGCTGCGGATCAGGTAAGCAGTGCTGCCGGCGGTGTGGCCGGGCACGCTGATGGCAAATACGCTGGCGTCGCCGAAAATATCCACCACGCCGTCGAAGCGCTGCTGCGGATCGGGCTGGAACGGCCATTCGTGCAGCGGCTGCTTGCCTTGCAGCAGATGATCGGTGCTGGCCTGCACGAACAGATTGATCCACTCCGGCTGGCTCGCCTCGCGCCGGCCGATGTACAGCGGCACGTTGTCGGCAATATCCGGCATGCCGGCGATATGATCGAAATGCAGATGGGTGAAAAACACCCCGGCCAGCTTGCCGTCGATATCCTGCAGGATCTGCGCCGTGCTCTTGCGCAGCTGCATGGTGTGAATCGGCATCGCCTGGCGCATCAGCCAGCTCACGCCGACCTTGCCCGGCTCGCGCAGAAAGCGCTCCGATACCCCGCTGTCGATCAGGAAATAGCCGTAGCGCGGATGTTTCAGCAAATGCGCGTAAATCTGGATCGGCTCGTCGCGATGCTTCAGCCCCGCCGCCGCCGGCCGGCTCAGGTTCACCAGCCCCGCCAGCGGCACCGCCCAGTCGGCGCTGGCGATGGTTTGCAGCTCGATCGGGCCGGGCTGCTCGATCTGCCGTTCCAGCGCCGTGCTCGACGACGGCTGGCCCAGCTCGGTCGGTGCCTGCAGGTGGCTGGTGGCGGCGCAGCCGGCCAGCAGGCCGAGTGCGGTGGCAAGCGCCAGCAGGCGCAGGAACGGTTTGGGCATGACAGACTCCGTGAAGGATTTCGCCGATGATGACATATCCGGATATACCACAGCAATTGGCAAAAATTGCATAATGCCATGCATAAATGAATGGACTGCCGGAGAGCTGCATGCAATTGCGCTGGGACGATCTGCACCTGTTTCTGACCGTGTGCGAACAAGGCAGCCTCAGCGCCGCCGCGCGCCTGCTGCAGCTGGGCCAGCCGACGCTGAGCCGGCGCATCGGCGAGCTGGAGCAGAGCGTGGGCGAGCCGCTGTTCGTGCGCCAGAGCCAGGGCATGCGCCTGACCGCTGCCGGGCAAAAACTGCTGCCGGCGGCGCAGCGCATGGCCGAATGGGCCAGCGCAGCCGCCGTCGCTATCGACGGTGACGCGCATCTGCCACAGGGCCGGGTGCGCATCGCCGCGCCGCTGCTGGTGGCGTATGAAGTGGTGGCGCCGCTGGCAGCCGAGATTCGTCGCCAGTATCCGGCAATCCGCATCGAAATCCTCGCCGGGGTGGAAACCCTCAACCTCAGCCGTGGCGAAGCCGACCTGTCGCTGCGCATTGCCGCACCCAGCGATAGCGAGCTGCTGATTCTCGACCGCATCTGCAGCCACTGGCGCATCTATGCCGCACCCGAATACGCCGCGCGGCTGCCGCCCGGTGTTGCGCCGGGCGATCTCGACTGGATCGGCTGGGCGCCGCCGTTCGACCAGCTGCTGTC
>ERZ724505.1573-NODE-1573-length-12346-cov-6.254414_pt1 | contig 12346 bp, 19 predicted proteins | sample MGYA00376038_ERZ724505 | MGnify/ENA primary metagenome ERZ724505 (study PRJEB28724, sample SAMN07190884) | wastewater metagenome | isolation source: effluent of sewage treatment plant in Hong Hong | place: Hong Kong | collected 2016-03-17 ... | reverse complement strand
GACGTTCCTGGAAAATTTAAATGAATACCGTTAAAAATCTCCGTCATACATTTGCCTTTGCTCTAGAGAGTGGAGATTTCGTCATAGATAAAACTGGCGTAAAAACCATTGAAATCATTGGTGCCTCATTTATTGCAGATGAAGTTGCAATCTTTGGCGAAGTCAATGAAGACTATGTCCAACGTGAATTGGACTGGTACATTTCGAAAAGTCTAAATGTTAATGATATTCCAGGCGATCCTCCAAAAATTTGGAAAGATGTTGCTACCCCTGATGGTAGAATTAATTCCAATTATGGATGGTGTATTTTTTCTGGACAAAACTATTTTCAATTTGATAACGTTTTAACTGAGCTCAGTAAAAATCCAAATTCTCGCCGAGCTTTAGCCATTTATACACGTCCTTCAATGTGGTATGATTACAACAAAGATGGAATGAGTGATTTTATGTGCACAAACGCGGTACAATATCTCATTCGTGATGGAAAACTCAATGTTGTTGTTCAAATGCGATCAAACGACGTTATTTTTGGATATAGAAATGATTATGCTTGGCAAAAATATGTTCAGCTAGAGCTGTGTGCAGCATTGCATATTCAACCTGGTAATATTACATGGCAGGTTGGAAGTCTTCATGTGTATGAACCACATTTTTATCTAATCGATCATTGGTCGAATACCGGTGAAATCAATATCACTAAAAAGAAATATAAGAAATTATATCCGGAGACAATCTTTTAATGGACTGGGATGAAAAATATCTGAATTTAGCAGATCATATTGCTAGTTGGAGTAAAGACCCATCTACAAAAATTGGTGCTGTTGCTATTGGAAAGCATGGACAAATTCTTTCAACTGGATATAATGGATTTCCACGTAAAATAGATGACTTAGAAGACCGTCTAAATAATCGTGAACTCAAATACAAATACACTATTCACGCTGAAATGAATTGCATTTATAATGCATCCCTAACCGGAATTTCTTTAGAGGGATCAACTCTTTACGTAACAGGCCTTCCTATTTGTTCTTCATGCGCATTGGGTGTTATTCAGGCTGGAATTAAAAGAGTTGTAATGAGATATTCATCTGATATTGCTGAAAAGTGGTTTAATTCGGGCGAGCAATCTGTCAAAATGTTTATGGAAACAGGAGTTGAAATTTTATACAAATGAATATTCTAATTACGGGTATGAACACCCTTCAAACAACGCGGGATCATTTTCTCAAACAACAACTTAAAGTTGCTCCAAGTCATTATTCTCTAATTCGATGTTTAGAGGATATGGGATATAATGTAGATCAGCGACCTATTATGTTAGGTGAAACTCTTACTGAGTATGATCAAGTCATTTTCTTCATGCATAGTCCACAATCCTTTTGTCAAAATCTGTATTTAGGCTTATATGCCCTAAGTCAACGCCCAGATGCTATTTTGGCATTTGATGATTGGCAGGTTGATCAAATTTATAACGGGATTGCTGGTATTGCTAAGGCATTTGAAGAAAATGATTCAAGTGCTTATCGCGATTATATTTTAGATATGCAAAATGTTAAGTATTCGCGAGAAGAATACATGAAATATAACAGTTGTTATGCCGCGGCATGCAAGACTATTCTAAATAAAAATAATCCTTTACTTATTTCAGCCTTTTCAGGTGGAAATTTAGACTTACTTAATCTTGGGTGGGATAAAAGTAGAGTATTTTCATACAACCCAAATCCATATCATTATAATAGAACTCCTGATAATGATTTTCTATCTGGTGTTCAAACAATTTTTGGTTCAGCCGTTGATCCTGAAGATAAAATTAAGCAATGGAATTTTGCTTCTCTTGTTCAAAAGAAGACTGCAAAGTGGCTTAAGAATCAAAATATTTCTTGGCCTATGACAATGTATGGTCAAAAGTCAGGGCCTGATAAAAACGAACGACTAACAGAAGATAAAATGTGTGCAGTATTTGCTAGGGATTGGGGTTGTTTGATGCCGGGTTATAAGCATCAAGGATCAGGATGGTGGAGAGCCCGTCCTCTTCAAGTTGCAGATGCTGGATCCATTCTTGTAGGTGATTATGCAGAGATGAAAGTTTTATATCGAGATGACTTTATTGCCAAAATAAAGGCCGAAGATATTGAACAAATGGGGTTGACAGACCTTGAAAAATTTGCTAAAATGCAACACGATTGTTTATACGACAATCATCCCCTTTTAAAATCTGTGCAGCAATTGGAACTCAACAGTGTTCTACTTTCTGCATCTTATAATTAATTGGAAAAATATTTTATGCTAGAAATCGAAAATGACGGCAAGTATATTTCAATTTTTCTAGTTCAAAACAATAAACCCCTATTAGTTCCACGCGAGCAATGTAAAATTGAAGATTTTTATACACCATCAAAAGAATCAGTTGCATATTGGAAACATTACGGGTATAATAGATTAACCCTAAATTTAGAGTAAACTTATGATTAATTTTTCATTTAACGTATATGACCTACGTATCGGTCGTTCTTATATTTTTTGCAATCCTTCTGATGCTTCTTTTGTAGATATTACAAAAGTCACAAATATTCCTGGATAAACCCATGCAAATTTTAGTTGTTGGAGCCGGCCTAGCGGGAGCTACGGCCGCTCGAATGTTAGCAGATTCCGGTCATTCTGTAGATGTTATTGATAGCCGATATCATATAGCAGGAAATGCATATGATTTTGTTCTAGACAATGGAATTCGTGTCCATAAATATGGCCCTCATATCTTTCACACGAAAAATGAAAAGGTTTGGAATTTTGTTCAACAATATTCTAAATTCATTCCGTATAGACATATGGTGCAAGCTCTTTTGAAGAATGGGAAATATGTTCCATTTCCACCAAACAAAGCTACTAAAGCTTTTGTTCCTCATGAGAATATTGTAGATGTGTTTTATAGACCATATACAAAGAAAATGTGGGGTGTTCCTTTAGAGGAAGTGGCACCTTCTATTTTGGCGCGAGTTCCTGGTAGAGACGATTACGTTGACATATATTTTCCAGATGACCCATATCAAGGAATGCCGGTTCAAGGATATGAACAACTTGTACGTAATATGCTGAGTCATAGAAATATCACTGTTTATACTAACACATCTTATGATCACAACATGAATGATACGTATGATCACGTCTTTCATTCTGGTTCTATTGATGAATATTATGAATATGAGCTCGGAGTTTTAGATTATCGTTGTATCGATTTCAATGTTGTTGAAATTCCAGCTTTTCATAAAATTCTTCCTACAACTACAATTAATTTTACTGATCCAGCTGTTCCATATACACGTGTAACAGAGTGGTCTCATTTTCCAAATAGCAGTTCATTATCAAATTCTACAATTTTGACATACGAAACTCCGCGCGCTGCTCAAGAAAAAGTTAGAGAAGATAGATTTTATCCAATTCAAAATGATAGAAATAAATCTCTATATCAAGAATATAGAAAATTGCACAAAGAACACTCTTCAAATGTGACATTTATCGGCAGATCAGGCCAGTATGTCTATCTAGATATGGATCAAGCCATTAACTCTACAATGGCTAAGATTGAGAAATTTTTGGCACTATGAAATGGGTATCATTGATTCCACTTATCGGTGGATTATCGATTGCTATGGAGGACGTTTTCGGTTGTCCTCCACAATCTGTTATATCTGCTCCTGAATTCAAAGAAAATGATCAACATCTTTTAGAATATTACTCTAATCGATTTTTAGATATTCCATATCTAGGAATGGAATGGATTCCATCAAATATCGATGTCGTTGGAGCTATTCCTCCTTGCGCCGGACTATCTTCTCTAAGTAAGGATTATGGTGAATTCAATTCTCATAATGATTGGCTCATAAAATCTGCAGATTATGCCATGGGTGAAATAAAGCCAAAGGTGTTTTGGGGGGAAAATTCCCCGCATCTTGCTGGAAATGTTGGAGCAGGAATTAGAGTTAAGCTAAGTGTTATTGCTCGTAAGAATGGATATTCATCCCTCTATTATAGAACATCAAGCCATAATCATGGTCTATCGCAAGTGAGAGAAAGAACGTTCTTTTTCTTCTTTAAAGATTCTAAAGTACCAATGTTTAGGAATTATAATATTGCTCCATCAAGCATAAGTGATTTGCTCATGCAAGATAATGATTTCGATATGGTCATCAACAAAAATATTCCATCTGAACACCCTTCATATAAATTTGTTCTAGATGAATTGCATGGAGGAATTTCTCATGCAAAATTCTCGAGAGAAATAAATTATCAACGGGCTGTTAGAGATGTTGATATCTATTCTTACATTGAGCTTCAATGTAAAAATTTGAATGATGTCGTTTTATGGATGAAATCTAATAATTTTCTAGATGAAGCAAAAAAATGGGAATATAGAATAAACAAACTTCAATCTGGTGGAAGTCTCATGTATAGGGGGCCAATTGTTCCAGTTGATCAAATTGGAGCATTTGTAGGTCATTATCCTAAAATGTTAACGCACCCTCTAGAGGATCGCTATATAACTGTTAGAGAAGCTTTAACCATTATGGGAATGCCAAAAGATTTCTTTTTGGTTAAACCAAATAAAAATTACAATCATATCTGCCAAAACGTTCCAGTTCAAACTGCTACACATATGGCAGAAGAAATATTAGCATTTTTAGATGGAAAAAGACCTATTCTTCCAACAGATTATGCTATTCAACATAATACTAAAGAAAAAACATTAGGAGAATTTTTCGAATGAGTCATGACAATGCAAAAGAACTGCGTTACATCCAAATAGGAGATGCCTTTATAAATTTGGATAAACCAAAAAGCAACTTAGGTAATTGGCAAATTGGCAGCGATGTATCATATATCGTAAATCCTCTTCAAATCAGCTATAAATATAATGAAGCACATCTTCTAGATGAAATTAGAAAATATGTAGATTCTACATATGGTGCTCACTATTCCCAAAATAAACTTCAAACATCAGAATTTATCATCGACGCTGGTCACGGTGTCGGCTTTACGATTGGGAATATTATGAAGTATGCTCAAAGATATGGCAAAAAGGGTTCTCCTGAAGATTGGAGAAAGGATTTGCTTAAGGTTATTCACTATGGAATCATGGCTCTTTACGTCCATGATCAGAATCAAAAACAAGGATAAAATATGGAAATTAAAATTTCAATCGATGAATTGAGGAAGAAAAAGCTTTTTCTAGGTGTCCCCATGTATGGTGGATCGTGTTCAGGGCTGTTTGCTAGATCTACAAATGATTTATCAGCTCTTTTTGCTCAATATGGTATCGATCTACAATATTATTATCTCTTTAACGAGAGCTTGATTCCTAGAGCTAGAAATTATGCTGCCGACGAATTTCTAAGATCTGACTGTACGCATTTTATGTTCATTGATGCCGATATTGGATTTAATGCACAAGATATTATCACGATGCTTGCTTTGATGTCAGATGAATCAGAATATGATATTCTTTGTGCACCATATCCTAAGAAATGCATTTCTTGGGAAAAAATCAAAATGGCTGTCGACAAAGGTTTAGCTGATAAAGACCCAAATATTTTGGAAAGATTTGTGGGCGATTACGTTTTTAATCCTGTTAATGGATCTTCTCAGATTCCTTTAGGTGAACCATCAGAAGTTTTAGAGTCTGGAACAGGCTTTATGATGATAAAGCGCTCTGCACTTGAGAACTGGGCTAAAGCCTATCCTGAACAATCATATAAGCCAGATCATGTTCGAACAGAACATTTTGATGGATCACGTGAAATTACAGCATTCTTTGATTGTGTTATTGATCCAGAAACCAAGAGATATCTATCAGAAGATTATATGTTCTGCCAATATGCAAGAAAAGCTGGTCTTAAGGTTTGGTTGTGTCCTTGGATTCAATTGCAACATGCTGGGTCTTATATTTTTGGCGGGTCTTTAGCTGACCTAGCTTCAATTGGAGCTCCTGCAACCATTGATCCAGCTCGCCTAGGCTCAAAAAAGTAAAATAAGTGTGTACAAACAAATCCTCTAAGATATAATTTAGAGGATTTTCTATATTTCATTGGAGTTAATATTTTATGAAGCTATCTGAGCAAACTATTGCTATTTTTAAACACTATTCTCAAATCAATCCAGGGATTCAAGTTCGTCCTGGTAATTCTCTAGTTACGGTTTCACCAGTAAAAACAATTTTTGCTAAAGCTGTAGTTCCAGATGAATTTGAACAAGAATTCACCATCTATAATCTTCCACGTTTTCTAGGAACGTTATCTCTATTTTCTGATCCAAATCTGGATTTCAAAGAAAATTATGTTGTAATTTCATCTGGAAAGCAACGTGTAACTTATGCATATGCTGATCCATCAATGATTGTTCAAGCACCTCAAAAGGAAATCAAGTTTCCAGAGTCTATTGTAACGTTTAATCTGAAGAATGAAGATTTGCAACAAATTCTTAAGGCGGGTGCAGTCCTAGGTTCGCAAGAAGTTGCTATTTCAGGTGACGGTGAAGTTATTAATATTTCTGCCGTAAATGCTAAAAACTCATCTGATACGTTTTCAATTGAAGTTGGATCAACTGATAAGCAATTTAAAACCATTTTCCCTGCTCAAAATCTGAAGCTTCTTCCAAAGGATTATGAAGTTTCTCTAACAGCCCATGGTATCTCTCGCTTTGTAAATGATGATATTACCTTTTGGGTAGCTGCAGATGCAAAATAACTTTGCAGAAAATTTTTATTCTGATACGGAACTCTTTAAAGAGTTCCGAGAAGAATATGGAACTATTACAGCAAAACGCATGTATGAATACGTGAAGTTGTCAGAGATTAATTCTAAATCTGATTTATCAGAAGAACTTAAGTTCCTTTTAGGGATGCTTCTGTCTAATCAATATTCAACGGTTTTACGTGACGTAAAACGGTATTATGAATCTAAAAATATTGGTGTACATATTTCCTAAGTTTGATATATTATCAATATAAGCTAATTCGGAGATACATGATGAGCTTAGAAACGGTTAAGTGGTATGAAAATTTCAACATCAACGATGAAGATTTTGAAGATGTTGAAATCACCTGCTGTTTAGAAGGTTCTTATAATGAAGGATATAATGTAGATAAAATTTGGGTCACTGGAGTTGATTCTGAAATAGAGGATGTAATCCTCGACTATCTTTGGAATAATGAAGATGAAACGCTTTCAAAAGCGCTAAATGCACTTTGGAATTAATTTAGATTAGGAAAATATATTATGAATTTTGCAACTGAAGTCGACACTCTAGATGCCATTGAACTAATGTGCAATGATCTAATTGAAGAAGGTGGTGAAGAAGCTGTGGGGTTTTCCCAAGACCTAATTTTCAACTACCTTCAAATGGTTCCTCCTAAAACGGTGATTTCTCTGATTTCCCGGACATCTGTTCCTGAAGATTTCCAAGAGACTATTGAAGCATGTCAAGTTCTCGATTATCTGATCTATAAGACTCAAGGCATGATTCCTCTTGAACCTGTTATTGCTTATCTGGCTGCAGTTTCACCGTATCTCATGGTGAAAATCATTGAAGATATTAGAACGAAAGAACGAAATACATAATGAAAATTAATATTCAAAAGGCCTTTGAATTTGCACTCGCTGCACATAATGGTCAAACTCGTAAAGATGAAGTGACTCCATATATCTTGCATCCGATGCAAGTTGCTGCGAATGTACATTGGCAAGAGAATTCACGTCCTGAATCATCATTTTATGATGTAATCGTATATTTTGATAAAATGTATATGATTGTCGAGGATAATTATTCTTTTTATGATCCTGTTATTTGTGCTATTATTGTAGCACTTCTTCATGATGTTATTGAAGATTGTAATATCACGCTTGAACAGCTTGTACAAGAATTTGGTGAATGGATTCGTGAACCCATGATTCATGTTAGCTCTATCACAAAGGGCGATCCAAGACCTCGTAAAATTCGTAAGCAAGTTGATGAAGATCATTATGCAAAAGGCTGTGATATTGCTCATACTGTAAAGGTTGCAGATATGATGCATAATATTTCTGATATGGGTAATAATCCAAATGCTGATCTAAAATATCAACGTATGTATCTTCTAGAGAAGAAGAGTCTGCTTAATCGTCTAGATAAAGCTAGGATTCAATTTCGAAATTTTGTGATGACGCAGATTGATGATAAATTGAATTTTATTGAGGAAAAATTACAACATGATTGATTTAACTAAACCTCTTTCTCCTCAGGATATGCCTGAGGCAAAGGCTGGGGTTATTCCGGGATATGTTTTTGAGGCGGTAAATACTCTACTGACATATAATTACTGTGATGGAGAAGCAGAAATTACCATGTCTTCTTTAAAAGAATATATTTCGAAAATGGGTCATACTTTTGAAAAGCATCATATGAATTTTGAGGATGCTTATAAAATGCGCGGTTGGAATGTGTCATTCCACAAACCTGCGTATTACGAATCTGGTGATGCATATTATCTATTTGAGGCTCTATAACGTAACTGAAGAAATTGTTCAAGAAGTGCAACAAAAAAGTTGACATATTTTTGAAATATGATATAAATACAAAGTGAGTTTTATTGGTCCGTAGCTCAATGGTAGAGCAGCCGGTTGAAGCCCGGCGGTGACTGGTTCGATTCCAGTAGAGTGCACCATTTTTCCCTCGGGGGTCGTCTGGGGACGACGCCGGTCTGTCTAATCGGGCCGAGGCGGGTTCAATTCCCGTTCGAGGGGCCAATTTGGTAGGCTTTGTCAGCAGGGTCTGAACACCGTTTGCTAAACGGTTGATACCGAAAGGTATGAGTTTCGATTACTCAGTCTACCGCCATTTTATTTTTACAATTTTTGAAATAGTTTTCTAGCAGTATGTCCTGATGTGGATCAAGCTATTAAAATGGCTGAAGTTCTCTAAATTTATGTGTACTAATTTCTAGAATTTGATATATTAGTTTTATCAATTACGGAGATATACATCATGAAGCAATTCAATAAGCAAACTCTTCAAGTCCTTCGCGATCGTCTTAATGATGTTCTGAAGGACTTTGATCCTGATCTTCAAATCGAACTTGGTAAGATTGTTTTCACTGAAGCTGAATGTGATCTTAAGGTAAAGATTCGCATTAAGGACGCCATTGGTACCGAAAAGACTGGACTGGGTCTTATTATGAAGCAATATAATCTGAATATGGTTTCTCGTGATCTCAAGCTCAAGCTTGTCGATTATCGCCCTCGCTCCTATAAGTATCCTGTGATTTATCAAGATGTTAATACTGGAGAAAGGTTCAAAACGTCTATTGAACGAGCTAAGTATCTCTTTGCTGCTTAAAGAAGATTCATATGAATTACATTATGACTAAAATTATTTTTCTAATTTTTTCTTTGTCTCTTTGCTTTAGTGCATAAATAATAACATGGAAGGGTAACCGGGGCGGCCCTCGGCACTGTCTTGAAAACAGTTGGTACCTTTGCGGGTATGGAGATCGACACTGCCACCCTTCCTCCATTTAAAGAGAGATAGACTCTCTTAACTTTTAATTGTAAGGATTTTACAATGTATGATGTATTAGTTTATATTGGGCGCTTTCAGCCTGTTCATAATGCTCACGTTGAGACTATCCGTCGAGCATCAAAACTAGCAAAAAAGCTAGTGATTATTTGTGGTTCTGCTAATCAACCACGTACATATAAAAATCCATGGACATTTGAAGAACGCAAATATCTAATTGATGTCGTTTGCAAAGACGTGATGAGTCCAACTCTTTGTCAACATGTGATTGAACCGAATATCGATTCAGTTTATAATGATTCAGCGTGGATTGAACGTATTCAAGAAATTGTTTCTCGAAATTCACGACCAAATGATAAAATTGGTATTATTGGGCATAAGAAGGATTCTTCTTCATTTTATCTCGATATGTTCCCTCAGTGGGATTTCGTCGATACACCTCTAATTGAACCTCTAAATGCAACTGATATTCGCGGTCTCTTTTTCAAAGAGAACTGCAATATGAATTTTATTCGTGGAGTTGTTCCATCTGTTGTATATAATTTCCTACACAATTTTGGTCTATCACCGGAATATACGTCTATTCTAAATGAACGTAAATTTATCGACACATATAAAAAGCAATTTGAGCATCTTGCTTATCCACCAATTTTTGTGACTGTAGATGCAGTTGTTCTATGTTCTGGTCATATTCTTCTAGTTAAGCGTAAATCTGAACCTGGTAAAGGCCTTTGGGCACTTCCGGGTGGATTTCTAAATGCTTATACAGATAAATCTGTTAAGTCTGCTATGTTAAGGGAATTGCGTGAAGAAACTAAAATCAAAGTGCCTGAACCCGTTTTAGCAGGATCAATTACAGATAAGGAAGTTTTTGATGCTGTAGATCGATCAGCTCGTGGGCGTACAATTACGCATGCATTTAAAATTGAACTTCCTGCAGGAACTCTGCCAAAAATTAAAGGATCAGATGATGCTGAAAAGGCACTATGGGTTCCTCTAAATGAAGTGACTTCTGAAAATATGTTTGAAGATCACTTTGACATTATTAATTATTTCGTTGGTTGACATTCAGTCAGCTATAATCTAAAATGCTAAACGATAGAGATTAGCATTCTTATCTTAAAGGAGTTTTAAGAATGAACTTTGATACAATTATTCTCGATTCAGATTCTTACAAGTATTCCCAATTTCTACAATATCCAAAGAATACCACTAACGTGTTTTCATATATCGAAGCCCGTGGATATAGCTGGGGTGTAGATAAGCACGTGTTTTTCGGCCTTCAAGCTTTTATTAAGCAATATCTTCTGACACCTATTACGCAAGAAGATATCGATTTTGCAGAAGAGATTATCACTGCACATGGTGAACCCTTCAATCGTGAAGGATGGCAATATATTCTAGACACTTATAATGGAAAGCTGCCTGTTGTAATCAGGGCTGTCCCTGAAGGCACTGTTCTAAAGACACATAATGTTCTAGTCACCATCGAGGCAACTGATCCTAAGTGTTTCTGGCTGACGTCATTTCTAGAAACAGCTCTTCTTCGTGCTATTTGGTATCCAACTACGGTAGCTACAAACAGTTACGTATCAAAGCAAATCATTCTGAATTTTCTAGAAAAGACTGGTGATCCTTCTAGCATTGATTTTAAGCTACATGACTTTGGCGCTCGTGGTGTTTCATCAAAGGAATCTGCTGGTCTCGGTGGTATGGGCCACCTTCTAAATTTCCTTGGTACTGACACTGTTACAGCTCTTCTCTATGCTCGCAAATTCTATAATGCCGATATGGCTGGATTTAGCATCCCTGCAATGGAACATTCGACTGTAACATCTTGGGGCCGCGAAAATGAGGTCGAGTCATATCGTAACATGCTCAGGACCTTTGGTCGCGAAGGAACTATCCTAGCATGTGTTTCAGATTCATACGATATCTATAATGCATGCGAACTATGGGGTACAGTTCTAAAGGATGAAGTTATTAAATCAGGTGCAACCGTTGTGGTTCGTCCAGATTCTGGAGTTCCAGAGGAAGTTGTCCTAAAGTGTGTTGAAATTCTCGGTAAGAATTTTGGATATACTAAGAATAGTAAGGGGTACAACGTTCTGAATAACGTTAGGGTTATTCAGGGTGATGGAATCAATCAAGAAACTATTCAAAAAATTCTCGAGAATCTGGTTAAGCATGGTTGGTCTGCAGATAATGTGGCCTTTGGTCAGGGTGGTGCACTTCTTCAACAAGTGAACCGCGACACTCTTAAGTTTGCTATGAAGTGCTCTGCAGCTCTTATTGATGGAACTTGGGTTGACGTCTATAAGGACCCTATCACTGATCAAGGTAAGAAGTCTAAGAAGGGTCGTCTTGATCTATTCAAAGATGAAGATGGCAATTTCTTCTCAGGTCGAGAAGATTGGATGCCTTCTCAGCTACGCACTGTATATAAGAATGGTGAACTTCTAATCGATGAAAATTGGGAAACCATTAAGGCTCGTGTTAAGTGATCGAAAATCAAACAGAGCGTTTGAGAGCTTTTAAACAGGCTCTCAAACACTTTAGAGAAACATATATTCCTTGTTCTAAATGCGATTCTTTAGGAATCATTGTGAACGAAGATAACATATATGGCGATCATCCTGAGTGTGATGTTTGTAATGGAAAAGGATATTTACCTAAACAATTATCACTTTTTTAGTGTACACGTTTTGATAATTTTGATATATTAGCATAATCAAATTGATCTTTAAGAGAGTTTAATCATGCAAAAGTATGAAGTTAATGTACATGACAATGGCAATAAATT
>ERZ724505.1571-NODE-1571-length-12352-cov-4.593559_pt1 | contig 12352 bp, 15 predicted proteins | sample MGYA00376038_ERZ724505 | MGnify/ENA primary metagenome ERZ724505 (study PRJEB28724, sample SAMN07190884) | wastewater metagenome | isolation source: effluent of sewage treatment plant in Hong Hong | place: Hong Kong | collected 2016-03-17 ... | reverse complement strand
GCATCAATTGCGCCGTCTTTCGGAATGAATCCCCGCACCGGTCAAGCCTCCTTATCCGACAGGCTGACGCGATCGCTGATCACGTCTGGCCTCGTGAGAGGCATTACACATACGTCGATCCGAAAGCAGTTAGGAGCACCAATCCGGGATTCTGCTTTGTGGCCGCTGGATGGAGGAGGTGCGGGCGAACCAAGGGCGGTCTGCTCATCTTCGAGCGATCGTCTCTCAAATAAGGGGGAAGAATAAATGAGCCTGACATTCAAGCAATTCAGCGAGATCAATGCGCGTCGCTGCCGTGAGGGTTTTGGCCACAACCTCGGAGACTGGTCCGCATCCGACTGGATGACGGCGACACTCGGCGAACTCGGAGAGGCCGCTAACGTCATCAAAAAGCTCAACCGTGAGCGCGACGGCATCAAGGGGAATACCGCCTCGATCGGGGCCCTCAGAATCCAACTCGCCCGCGAGCTCTCCGATACGTTAATTTACCTCGATCTGATGTTTCAGGCGCTAGGCATCGACATGGAAACCGCCGTCACTGAGACATTCGACGCGAAGTCCGGCGAGATCAAATGGCCTCATCGTCTCTCCTCTCTGGAGTCATCCAAATGAAAGAGGCGACAAAGCATACGCCTGGGCCTTGGGAAATCGTCCGGTATGGTGACGGTGATAGTTTGGTGATCTGCACCGCGCCCGATGGTAATTGGCGCATCTGCTTCATGGCAACGCCAGGCGCGTCATCTGGCGCAATGAAGAAGATCGAGGCCGATGCCCATTTGATATCCAGCGCACCTGATCTGGCAGAGGCACTGGAGCCGTTCTCCCGGGCGCTTGACGATTTCCGTTCCTACCTCACAGACGAGGAATGGCAATCGATCGACCCTGAAACCCATTTGGTCGGAAACGGTCTCAGCGTGGCAGATCTGCTCCGCGCTCGTTCTGCTCTGGCGCGTGCGAGAGGTGGGGCATGACCTCCTGCTATTGCGAATACGATGGTGAGCCTCCGTCTGTTTACCGACAGACTAGGCATATGGCTCGGCAGGAACACCGTTGCTGGGAGTGCGGGTCGACTATCAGGGCCGGCGAGCGATACGAGGCGACCTTCGGCATCTGGGAGGGTGACGCTAGTCACTTTAAAACCTGCGAACGGTGTGTGTCGTTCCGAGATTGGCTGACGGCCAACACGCCGTGCCTCTGCTGGACGCACGGCAGCCTCCTGGACGACATTCGCGAACATCTCGACGCGATCGCGGGGGATCTGATGGACGAGGCCCCCGGCGTGCTGTTCGCGGCCGGCAGGCGATACGTCCGCCTGCGAGATCGCGCACGGTCGGATAGGGCAGAGCGAAAGACGGCGAGGGCAGCATGAACGACTCCCCATCCTCCCTCATAGAGACGGTAGCAAGAGCTATTCTCAGCCGGCGCTACGACCTTGATAACGGGCGCCTCAACGCGAACATCTCGTGGGACACGATCGATGAGACCACGCGTGGCCGCTATCTGGATCAGGCCCGCGCTGCTCTTGCCGCCATAGAGGCAAGCGGGACGCATGTCGTCGTGCCGGTGAAGCTGACGCAGGAAATGTATGCAGCCGCCTCCTATACGATGGAGGACGGGGTCCAATCTCATTGGGCTGACATGCTCGCCGCCCGCCCGAGGATCGAGACATGAGCGTCCCACGTTACCTGACCCGCGTCGAGGCTGCCGAATACCTGCGCGTCAGCCTCAGGACATTCGTCGATCTCCCCATCCCGATTTGCCGAATCGGCCGGCGTCGGCTCTATGATAGGGCGGCTCTGGACGCGTACATGCAGGGGGTCACATGCCTACCGTCTACAGGCGCCGTCGGCGCGACGGCACGCTCGCGCCGACGTTCACGGCGGATATCTGGATCGACGGCGCCAAGTTTCCTCGAAGCACTGGCGAGACTTCCCGCCGGGAAGCGGAAAGGAAGGCCGTCGAGATCGAGCGGCAGCTTAGGGCAGAACTCGCCAGAAGTCATGAAGCCCTGACACTGGATACCATGATGGGGCGCTACTGGCAGGACCATGCCGGCGCCCTCGCATCGGCCAATGACACGAAGTATTTCATCCGCCAAATCCTCAAGGTGATGGAGCGGGACACTCCGCTCGAGAAGCTGTCCAACAGCGACGTGGCGCAGTTCGTTCTCACGCGCTCGCGCATGGGCGTCTCGGACAGCACCATCAACCGCGAGCTGGACGTGCTCCGCGCTGCCTACACGATGGCACGGGATCGCTGGGAGCACCCCGTCCGGCCCATCCGTTGGATGGACCACCGGCGCCAGATCGACGCCGAGCGCACCGTCACGCTGACAATCGATGAGGCTCGCCAGGGGATCGCGCTGTTGGCCCCGCTGTGGCCTGACACGGCCGACTGCATGGAGCTCGCCATCTACACCGGCGCCCGGCTCAACGAGCTCGAGACGCTCACCATCGGCCGTGTGAGCTTGGCCGCCCGTGAAGCGACGGTGCTGGCCAAGCGCAAGGCGCGACAGGACTACCGGGAGAGGCGCATCTACCTGAACGCCAATGCGTGCGCGTTGCTCGAGCCGCGGCTGAAAGGCGAGGCCGACGACCGCGTGTTCACGCTCACGAACCGACGCAAGGCCTGGGAGTGGGTACGCAACCAGATCGGTAGGCCGGAAGTCCGGTGGCATGACCTGCGCCATACTCACGGCACCTGGGTGCGTCAGGGAGGCGCCGCCCTCGAGGTCGTGAAGAAGAGCCTTGGGCACACCCACATCAGGACCACGCTACGCTACGCCCATGTCGCCGCCGACGAGGTTCACGACGCTGTGGAGACGCTTCCGAGCCTGAGAGACCGCAAGGTTGTGCCCCTTCGGCGTGGTGGTGGCACGTGAGGGTGGAGTCAGGATTCGTTCTTGCACTTCGCCGCATCGCGATGCATAGCTAAATCGCCTATTTTCGGGCGCATGGGCGGTTAGCTCAGTGGTAGAGCGCCTCGTTTACACGGATGAGCGAATTAGACGTTAATGCTTGATTTGACACGTTATTGTTTTTGGTGAGGGTGGCGTGTGGTGGTGGTTCAGCCGCCCTCCCCTATCCCTCCTTGTTGGCGGGAGGCTCGACAAATCGCCTCCACCAGAGCGCCTTGCGTTCGGGTGACGGCGGCCACGGGACGAAGTAGCCGTCGTCGCTGATGGTATCCTCTCTCCGGAACTTCAGGCCGACGCGGCACACGTGGCAGTCGTATATGGCCGGAGCCGAGGAGTTGCAAGCCGGGCACCATCCCCACCAGAGGCGGTACGCACCGACCACTTTCCGAATCCATGGTCGACCTTGGACACTGGATCGGCGACGAACCATATCGAACGTTCTCCGCGCAAGTTAGGATTACCGTGGACGATCTGCGTCGGTGGTACTCACGCCACCAAGATCGCCGCCCCGAGTAAGATCGTGACGGCCACATACGTCACTTGCCGACGATACCAAGTACGGTCGGCAGAGCCTCGGCCCACGTGATTTTTCCTGCCGCCAGGGCTCCCAGGGCCAGAGAGCACATGCCGAGTGTCAACCAGTCTGACATCGGCACGCGGCGACCGTCGATCCTGATAGCCAGATCGTCCACCTTCTGCTCGACCCGGCCAAGCCTCGAGGCGATGCCCACGAGGATCGCCGTATGATCCGCCGGAGGCACCGGCCCATGGTGCCCGTTCATGCGCATATGTCATGCCCCTGCCCTCGATGATTTGCACCACGCAGCACGCGCCTCGTTGTTGCCGACGATCTCTCGAGCTGTGTCGTCGGTGATCCTGTCGGCCTTCCTGACGCCGATCTCGCGCCAGTTGTTGGGCCCGCAGACCTGCGCGATGGTGCCCTCGATGGTGCGGGTGCAGCCGCCTGTTAATAAGGCGACTAATATCAACGATGATGCGGTCTTCATGCTGTATCTTCTTTCACATGAAAATTACGCATCAGCACCTGTTAGAACTCTTAAGCTACGAACCGGAAACAGGCGACTTCCGATGGAAGGTCGATGGCTTCCGTCGGGGCCCCGGAAAATTAGCTGGCACACTACAAAAGACCGGGTCAGCCGCCGGGTATACGTACATTACAGTAGCTGGCCATAAATACAGAGCCCATCGCCTGGCTTGGTTCTATGTTTATGGTGTCGCTCCCGGGCTTATCGACCATATCGATGGGAACAAGAGCAACAATTCCATACGAAACTTACGCGTTACAACTCAGCGACAAAATTGCTACAATACTAAACGTTCGTCCCGAAATAAATCGGGTCACAAAGGCGTGTGCTGGGACAAGTCGAAAGGCAAGTGGATGGCCTCCATCCGCTTAAGTTGCGGCAAGCAAAAAACGATAGGCCGCTATGACTCAAAGGATGACGCTGCCGCCGCATGGCGCGAAGTCGCACTGAGAGACCGCGGCGAATTTCTACGCCTCGAATAGGCATTTCAACAGTCCCTGCAGTATCGTCTTAGCGCTGCAGCCAATTCAGACGGGCTCGATTTTTCCACTTTCTCGCGTCTCTGCTTGGAGTTGGCGCTAATCTTCTTCCCAATGGCTTCGACGCGCACGCGTTCTTTCACGGCTCCACGCTGCTGCATGTGCCAGGACCAGCCGGCCATCACGGCAAGAGCGGCTGCCAGCGGCAGCGCAAAGCGCCCGAGGATGGTCATTGGCGCACCTGCTGGATGAGCCAGACGCCGCCGAAGGCGAGGCCGCCGACGAGCAGCACGGACCACGCCTGCCCGGAGACCGCGTCCGTCCACGAGCCGACATTCGTGAGGCTCTGTTTGAGGTTCGGCGGCACGGCCGGGATCAGGAATGAGCTGGGAGACACCGGGGAGATGGTTTCCATCACGCCCACGGTGGTGATGCTGGCGATCGTCGCCTTGATGCTCCGCCACGTCCACAGCACGATGTTCTCGCGCTCGGCGCCCTCGGGCTTCTGGAACGGCACGTCGTTCTCGACAGTGGGTGCCGGCGCCTCGGCTTTGCCGAACGCCATCTCGTGCACCTCGCGCCAGTCGGCCTCGCTCAGAGGCAGATCGACGCGGCCGGCCTCGAACCGGGCGATCGCCATCGCAATGGGAACGGCAATGTCGGGGTCCCGGATGCGCTCGTCGGTCAGGATCGACGTCCGCTTGACGCCCGTCGAGCGCTCCATGTGGTCGATGTACTCGGACGCCGAGTGCCCGCCGCACCACGTCGCAATAGCGTCCTGAATAGGCTTGTTGCGGTAGTGCTTGCCCTCCGCGAGCAGCGTGAACAGCGCCGCCCCGCCATGACGATCCGTGGGGAATGTCGCGATCCGGTTCGTGTGCGCCTTGCCGGTCTTCTTGTCGGTCCAGCGCAGGGTTTCGTACGAGGTCGAGCCCCAGCGTTTCGAGGCAAAGCCGGGTTCCATGGCGCCGGGGTTTCGGTTCCTGATGCTGGCGGGGATCATTTGCGCACCCCCGGCATCGGCCAGTGGTCCTGCTTCGGAAGCAGGTCGCTGATTTCCTGCATCGTCGGCGCCGGCTGGAAATAGCCGCTGTACTGCATGGCAAGACGGAATGGCGGGCTCAGCATCAAGTTGATCAGCCCTTCGGTAAAGTTCGCGTCCCGGACATTCGGGCTGACCCTGTCAAGGGTCGCGGCGCCCATTGCCGCGGGGCCGGCGAAGCGGGCGGCACCCCCAACCGGCATGTCGGACTCGAGCCCCTCGGGGACCAGCTTCATCATATTGGGATCGCGGAATTCGTGCGCGCGCGGATCGCGCCACGCCCCGAAGGCAAGGTCCGACAGCGCCGGGGCTCCGGCGCTGGCCCGCGCCGCTGCCGCTGCCGCTGCCGCTGAATACCGATCTGTCATAGGGATGGGCCTGCAGTTGGGTTTCTGCTAGTCTCAGGGGAACGCGGTGGAGACGCACGATGGCAACTGAGCCCGAAAACCACACCCTGCATTACCTGCGAGCGATCAGCGCCAAGCTCGATGTCGTCATGGGCGACGTGGCGGAGCTGAAATCGCGCGTCGGCCGGCTTGAGCGCAGCGTGGCGGACCTGCATGTCACGATGGCCGAGCATTCCACCCGCATGGATCGGGTCGATACGCGACTTCTGCGGATCGAGCGGCGCCTTGACCTCGTCGAGACGCCGTCAGGGTGAAGAATTTCGCGGATCGCCAGACGGGTACACGGTCACTTCGAGCGGCTGGCGCGCCGCAGCTTGCCCGCCAGCGACGGCAGATCCTCGCCCAAAGTTTCCAATGAACTCCCGAATGCGTGCCGCCTGTTCGCCGGTCAGCCGTCGTCTACGGATGTACTGCTCGAGGCCCTGCACCAGCGCGTCACGGCCGACACCCTGCGCGACCAGCATCCGCGCAGCATGATCCGCGATGCGAGACCGACGCTCGCTCACCGCACCTGCCATGAGAAGATCGGCCAGGCGGTGCACACCCTCGAGTGCAATCCCTGTCAGTGACCTCGCCCCGGTGCGCGCGTATGCCTCAGACGACCCCACCGGGCCCGGGAACTCTCTCTGGGCTGCCTGCCTGCGAGCCGTCGGGCTGTTGCCCAAGGCGGCCTGCTCCGTGCCGGCGAAGCGCGTTTCCGTCGCGAGACGCTGCGCAAGCCGATCCGCGTCAGTCGGGTTTGGCGCGATCCGGCGTAGCTTTTCGGCGCCGAACTCGGTCTGCAGGACACGCCTCGCAGCGGTGTCCCCGTTTGGCCCCCAGGCCGTGCCGGCATTGCCCATCGCCGTGCGGGCCGCATCGCGGGCGCCGACGCGATAGGCTTCCTGCTGCAGCGGGTTCATGCGCTCAAGATCGACGTCGATCTGGTCCGGCGTCCGCGACCGCTGGAACGCGCCCTGACCCTGCTCCGCGGCGTCGCGGAACTGCAACCCTTCTCCGCTCTCCCGACGTGCGATAGCCCATGGCGATCGCGCCGGATCGTTCGGGCTGAGGATGCGGTCGACCTCATTGCGCAGCTCGCGCGCGATGCCGCCAAAGATGCGCTGCTGGTTGGATCCGCGCTCGGCCTCTCCGGCCAAGTCATCGACCGCGCGCTTCACGTAATCGAGGAAGCGGGCGTTGAGAGCCGCGTTGTCTACGCCGGAGTTGGGATAGCCCCGATAGAACACGTCGGCCGGGTCGTAGCCGTCGGCGGCCATCAGGCGTCGGGCGCGGTCGAGAGCCCCGACGGAATGGGCGCGATCGAGGATGCCGTGGAGATCCTCACTGACCCGCACGGGAGACTGGTAGAAGCGCTCGTAATGCGGCCGGGCACGGGCGGATGCCTCTTCCCGCAGCCGCTCGACGGTGCGCGGCACGTTCGCCGGTGGTCCGAGCGCGGCGTTCAAATCGGTCTCGATGCGATGCGTGGCGCCGTCCCGCCGTCCTTCGAGGGCCTGCGGGATGCGGGCCTGCCCCCGGCCGGGCGAATTCGCGATGGCCCCCGCCTGGCCGCGCAGGTTCTCGCCCATATCGGCGAGCATGCCGGCGGGCCCGAGGTTTTGCGCCTCGTGCGGATAGCGGGGCAGCAACGCGTCATCCTCGACGGCGCGCGCGACCCGCGAGACCGCGCCGCGATCGTACTGGGGGAGTGGGTTGTTTCGCATGTTGCGAATTCCGGCAACGGCATTACCGACGCCCTGGGCTACGAGAGGCGTCGCGGCGCCAAGCCCTCCGCCGACCACGCCGCCGATCGCCGCGTTCTGTACTCTCTCCGCGCCTTCGCCTTCGCCGGCACCATAGCCCGCGCCATAGGTCGCGCCCGTCGCGAGGGCATTCGCCATGCGCGGCAGCATCGTCGCGCCCTGCGCGACACGAACGGCCGGGGCAAACGGTGCGGTGACAAGGGCGCCGGCCAGTTTCGTGAGACCGCTCGTCGTCACGTCCCCGATCAACGGAAGCGTGCCGAGCTTCGTCGCGTTCGCGTCGGCAGCCTCGTTGCGCGCCCGCTCGAGCGACACGGCCTCATCGTAATCGCCGCCCGCGAGCGCCTTCACGCCAGCAACGCCTTCGTCGAGCCAGGATCCGACCGGCGTGCCCCGCAGCAGGTTCCGGCCCACGTCGTAGACCGTCTGCGCCTTGCCCGCCTCCTTGCGCTCCGAGGCCACCCGCCGCTTCGACCATTCGTCGAGGGCTTGCTTGCGCATCGATTTCGGCAGATGGCCGATCGCGGCCCGGATCTCGTATTCAGACCCCTCCCACGGAACGGCGTTGGACGACGTCTGATCCGGCGCCGCCTCCGCCTTCGGCGCGCGGAACTCGGCCCAAGGGTCGCTGCTCGCCGCCGTATTGACCCGGAAGGCGGCCCATTCGTCGGCCATTAGGGCACCCTCCCCTCGCTGCCGTCAGGGAGGATGATGGGCGTTCCCGACGGCAACCGGCGCGCCTCGTCCGGCGAATTGACACGGACCGGGGACGGCCCCTGCGCCTGCGGTGTGCCACCATAACCCGCACCGCGCGAGGCAACGGCCACATCCGCCTCATAGGCGCGCTGGATAGCTGCATAGACCTCATCGGCATAGCTGATCACGGCGGCCAGATTGACCTTGAACTGCTCGATGCCCTGAGATGGGTCCAGGTTCGCAATCATGTTCTCGAGCCGCGGCCATTCGCGCTCGGTCACCTGGCCGACAGCGCCGCCCGTCTTCGACGCATCGCGCATCGATTGCAGGACGACCCCGGAAATCTGGTTCTTCAAATTCGTCATCAGCGTGCCGGCGTTGCGGGCATCCTCGGAGAGGTTCGGCGCATGCGCCTGGTAAAGACCGCCCGCGACCAGCTTGAGGCCCTTATGATCGCGCAGGGCGGTGGCGGCCCCCTTCAGCCTGCGCAGACCGCCTCCGATCAAGTCGAGCCGCTGCCTCGCTTCCGGCAACTCGGCTCGCACCTTGGCAATGTTCTTACCCTCGCCCTTGGCGACCTCACCGCCCGTGAGCTGGTCTCCGACCTTTCGAATCGTCTGGGCCGTCGAATTCGAGATCGCTTCGTCGCCGACGATCGTCACGCCTCTGGCCGGGGACGCACCTTGGCCCAATTGATGGGTGCGCAGATTGCCCCGCTCGCCAAGCTGGATCACCGAGAATGTGCCGTCCGCGTTCTGAATGAGGGTGCCAGCCTTGCCGAATCCTTCGGGATCGGCGAGCGCCGCCTTCCGCTTCGCTTCGGCAACCACGTAGCTCTGCACGCCAGACGGGTCGCCCGTGATGCCGGCAAGGTCCGTCAGTGGCTTCGGTACGCCCGCCCCCCCTTGCGCCCCGGCCCAGCTCTTGATCGCCTCACGCTGCTGGCCCTGCCGCGCATATTCTTCCGCCTGACGATCCGCGGCCGCCTTCTGAATGGCGAACTGCCGCTCCTGCATCTGCCGGCGATGCTGTTCCTGCTCGCGATCGAACTGCTGCTGCACGAGCTTCTGCAGCGGGCTCATGTCCACCTGCATCCGTGCCGTCGCAGCTGCAATGTCGGGCGCCGGGATGTGGAACGGATTGGCCATCGGTCACCCCCTTCAGGAGAACATGTTCCAGAATTTCTGGCCCGCCGTCGGCGTGTTCGCCGTCGTCGACCAGCCGCCGTTCGCCGCCGTGCCGGCGTCGCTGTAGACGGGCGCCTGCGGCTTGCCGAGACCCTGCCAAGCCTGTAACCCCAGAGAACCCAGGTTGATCAGATTGTTGAGCCCGGAACTGGCCGCCTGCCCCTGCGCCAGCGCGCTCTGCGCGTTCGTGTTCGCGATGCCCGTCTCCTTGCCCATGATCAGGTCCGCCAGCTTCGTCCCCTGGCTCAGCGCGTTACCCGCCATGCCGCTGTAATAGCCGCTGTCGAGGCCGGCCTGGCCGCGCGCCGTGTTGCTGATCAGGTCGACGAGGCTCGTCGCGTGCTGGCGCTCGTTCTGCGCGAGATCGCGGGCGCGGCCCTGCTCCAGCGCCGAGAGCTGGTCGCCCTGGCGGCCGTAGAGCTGCGCCTCGCGCGCCCCCGACGCGTCGGTGAAGCCGGCCAGCTGCCCCGTGTACTGGCCGCCGCGCGCCGCCTGCTCCGCGAGCCGGTTGAGGTAGGCGTTGTAATCCTGGCTCAGCATTTCCGACTGCACACGGTCGCGCGCCATCGCCTCGCGGCCAGAGCCCAGGTAGCCCGCTGCATTGGCCCGGGCGGCGCTCTGCTTGTCCAGCATGTCCATGCGGTAGGCGATGCCGGGATCATTGCCGGCAAAGCTGGCGGAGGCCGATTTGGCCGCATCGGCGCCGTTGAGCCCGAGGAAGGTATCGTAAAGGCTCTGTGCGCCGGTGCCGCTGGCGATATAGGGCTGATAGAGGCCCGTGATCGTGTCCAGCGCGCCGGAGTTGGCCGCCCGCGCCTTGTCGTAGAGGCTGTTCAGGTCCGATCGCGCCGTGCCGTAGCCCGCGTTGAGATAGTCCGTTGCCGCGGTGCCGCCGGCATTGAGCGCCCCCCAGGCGCTGTTCAGGCCGCCCTGCAGCGTGCCCGACGCCGTGTTGTAGCCCTGCGTCAGGAACCCGTTGGCATCGGTGTAGCCCTGCTGGATCAGCGGCTTGCCGAGGTCATAGGCGTTCTGCAGGCCGGTCTTCGTGAACTCGGCCGCCTTTTTCGCCGCGTTGGACTGGGTGCTCCCGGTCAGCGACCCGAAGAGATCAGAGAGGCTCGGCATAGTAGGTCATCCCCGGAGATAGAAACAGGCGATCTGTTTCACGTCTGTTTCACATGAAAACCGCACCGCCTCGCGCGCGGTCGCGACCGTGCAGGCGCGCAAGATGTCATCCGCCTGCCGCATGCCCTTGCCCGGCATTGCGGATGTGACGATCAGGTCGCCGGCCTCGATGTCGCCGCCGAGCCCACAGACGTTGATGCAGCCCTCGCCGACGCCGTTGACCACGGCGAGATCGTGCGTGAGGCCCCAGCCGTACCAGTCCTGATCGACCATCGACGGCGGCGGCTCGTCCATCAACGGGTAGCGCTTCACGAACGCCCCCCAGGCGCCCTTCTGGTTGGGCTCGGTCGACAGGCGCACGTCCGTCATGCAGTCGGAAAGGCGCCGGCCACGCACCCCTCCGTCGACCACGATGTCGTCCGGCTCGAACGTGTCGGATTTGCTCACAAGGGCGTCGTGAGCGCCCGTGAACGGGCCGTAGCTGCCGGCCGCCGCGTAGACGGCCCAGCCCCCGAGCGCACTCGAGCGCCCGAGGTCGCCACGTCCGCCGCCGGACCCGATGTTGCGGCCGATCACCGAGATTGCGCTGGCCGTCGTCGTCGTGCCGGCCTGGATGCAATAGCCGCCGCGCGATGTCGCGACCATGCACCCGCCGCCGGTGCCGAGGTCGCCGCCAGTGGTCGACGTGTTGGTAGCGACGAACGGATACCAAACCGAGGACGGGCTATCCACCTTGACGAAGGCGCCCCTCGTGATCACATCGGCGCCGACGGACGCGACCAACGCGCCGTTGATATAGCAGCGCAATTCGTTCGTCGCGTCCGTGATCTGGATGCGGGTGTTCGTCAGGTTCGTCTGCATGGTCCCGAACGTGCCGTTCAGGACCTGAACATTGACCGCGTCGAGCATGTCCGTCGTGATCACGAGCGCGTCGAGCTCGTCGGTGACGATCGTTTCGACTTGAGCATAGATGCCGAGAAAGACGTTCGAAGCGATCACATCCGCCGTCACCGCGCCCGCCGCGAGCGTCCGCGTCGTGATGGCCCCATCGACGATCAGCTCCCCCCTGGCGATGCCGTTGACGAACTCGATGATTTTCAAAAACCACGGGTACCAGGCGGTGGTGATCTTGCCGTAACGGTCCACCAGCGCGCTCGCCGCGCTCGGCACCACCTGATCGAGCTGCGCCGTCATGCGCCGACCCTCGTGATGTCGGCATGCAGTGCGATGGCGCCCCGTTGTCCCGATGTCCCGGAGACGCCGGGGATCGCGTCGACGTGCAGCGCGTGCATCTGGATCGGATGGGGCTGGATATGGACCGGCGGCGTCACGATGGTCATGTCGACGTCGCTGCCGTTCTCGACAAAAGCGCTCGTGATCTTGATTTCGATCTGGAAGCCGTCCTCCTTGGATTGCCCGAAGCGGTTGAACTTCGTGCGCCGGTTGCGCTGGCCCGCGGTGCCGACGCTCTTCGAGCGGGCCGCCGTCCAGGTCGCGCCGTTGTCCTTCGAGACGCGGACCTCGACGTTGCTGCCTCCGCTCGGCGTGCCCGTCGCCTGCTGGTAGAGAGCGCCCGACGTGTAGTCGCCGAGGATCACCTGATTATTGAACGTGGTCGCCGCCACGATGCGAGAGAAGCCGAGTCCCGCACCCGTCCGGCGGTGCCAGAGACCCGTCCGGCAGTTGTACTCATAGGTCCAGGTCGCGC
>ERZ724505.1569-NODE-1569-length-12357-cov-5.223053_pt1 | contig 12357 bp, 9 predicted proteins | sample MGYA00376038_ERZ724505 | MGnify/ENA primary metagenome ERZ724505 (study PRJEB28724, sample SAMN07190884) | wastewater metagenome | isolation source: effluent of sewage treatment plant in Hong Hong | place: Hong Kong | collected 2016-03-17 ... | reverse complement strand
CCAACCGCCTCGGCACCAACTCGCTGCTCGACCTGCTGGTGTTCGGCAAGTCGGCCGGTAACAGCATGATCGACTTCATCCGCAAGGAGCGTCCGACGCACAAGCCGCTGCCGGAAAATGCTGCCGACTTCAGTCTGGCGCGCGTTAACCGCATCGACACCCAGACCAACGGCGAAGATGTCTCTGCCGTACGTACCGCGATGCAGAAAGTGGTTCAGGCGCGTGCCGGTGTATTCCGCACCGACAAGAATCTGGCGCTGGGCGTGACCGAGATCAAGGAAGTGGCCGAGCGCGCCAAGCGCACCCAGATCAAGGACAAGAGCAAGGTATTCAACATGGCTCGCGTCGAAGCGCTGGAGATGGAAAACCTGATCGAAGTTGCCGTAGCGACCCTGATTTCGGCCGAAGCCCGCAAGGAGTCGCGTGGCGCCCATGCGCACGATGATTACCCGAACCGTGACGACGAAAACTGGATGAAGCATACGCTGTTCGACTCGGCAAGCCGCACGCTGAGCTACAAGCCGGTGCACACCAAGCCGCTGTCGGTGGAATACATTCCGCCAAAAGAGCGCACGTTCTAATCGGTCGGGAAGGATTGCAAGATGAAAACCAAATTCAGTATTTATCGCTACAACCCGGACGTCGATGCCAAGCCCTACATGCAGGACTATGAGATCGAGCTGGAGCCGTCCGACAAGAAACTGCTCGATGCCCTGATGCGCCTGAAGAGCGTTGATGACTCGTTGAACTTCCGCCGTTCGTGCCGCGAAGGCGTGTGCGGATCGGACGCCATGAACATCAATGGCAAGAACGGCCTGGCCTGTGTCACCGATGTGGTCGATCTGAAACAGCCGATCACCCTGCGCCCACTACCGGGCATGCCGGTGATCCGCGACCTGATCGTCGACATGACCCAGTTCTTCAAGCAATACCACTCGATCAAGCCTTACGTGCAGAACGACGAACCGGCACCGCAGCGTGAACGCCTGCAGTCGCCGGAAGAGCGTAAAGAGCTGGATGGCCTGTACGAGTGCATTCTGTGCGCCTGCTGCTCGACTTCGTGCCCGTCGTTCTGGTGGAATCCGGACAAGTTCGTCGGCCCGGCCGGCCTGCTGGCGGCGTACCGCTTCCTCGCGGATACCCGTGACCAGGCAACCAACGAGCGTCTGGACAATCTGGAAGACCCGTACCGTCTGTTCCGTTGCCACACCATCATGAACTGTGTTGACGTTTGCCCGAAAGAACTGAATCCGACCCGGGCGATCGGCAAGATCAAGGAAATGATGATCAAGCGCGCAGTATGAGCGAACTCGATCGTATCCGCTGGCGTTCGCGTCGGGGTTTGCTGGAGCTGGATCTGGTGCTGGAGAAGTTTCTCGACCGGTATCTGCAGCAGCTGGATCAGGAACAACTGGATAGCTACAAGGATCTGTTGTTCCTGCCCGACAACGACCTGCTGGATTTTGTCGATGGCCGCCGGGATTGCCCGGAACCGCGCATGCAGCAGCTGATCGTGCTGATGCGCGATTGCTGGCAGGCGGCGCAGAACGATTGCAGCCAATAAATACAAGCATCGGCGGCTGGCCGCCGGTGGACTGAATCAAAGAGTTTTTATAAGGAGCTTTTCCGCATGGAAAACCGTAAAGTTACACTGACATACAACGATGGCAAGGATTCGCAGGACTTCCCGGTGCTGCCGGGCACATTAGGTCCGGATGTAGTCGATATCCGCACTTTCGGCAAAACCGGCATGTTCACTTTCGACCCCGGCTTCCTGGCGACTTCTGCCTGCGAATCCAAGATCACCTTCATCGATGGCGATCTGGGCCAGCTGTACTACCGCGGTTACCCGATCGAACAACTGGCGGAAAACAGCGACTACCTGGAAGTCTGCTACCTGTTGCTGAACGGCGAACTGCCGACTGCAGAACAAAAAGCCAAGTTCGACTACACCGTTATGCGCCACAACATGCTGCATGACCAGATCCTGTCGTTCTTCAAGGGCTTCCGTCGCGATGCACACCCGATGGCGGTAATGGTTGGTGTGGTTGGCGCATTGTCGGCCTTCTATCACGATTCGCTCGATATCAACGATCCGCACCATCGCGAAGTATCGGCTTTCCGCCTGATCGCGAAAGTGCCGACTATTGCTGCACAGGCTTACCGTTACAACAAAGGTCTGCCATTCTCGTATCCGAAGAAAGGTCTGACCTATGCCGAGAACTTCCTGCACATGATGTTCTCGACTCCGGTCGAAGAATACAAAGTCAGCCCGGTGCTGGCTCGTGCGCTGGATCGCATCCTGACGCTGCACGCCGATCACGAACAGAATGCATCGACTTCGACCGTGCGTCTGGCCGGTTCGTCGGGTGCCAACCCGTTCGCCTGTATCGCTGCCGGTATCGCCTGTCTGTGGGGCCCGTCGCACGGCGGCGCCAACGAAGCCGTGCTGAAAATGCTGGACGAAATCGGTTCGGTCGAAGCGGTTCCGGCATTCATGGAAGGCGTGAAAGCCAAGACCCACAAACTGATGGGCTTCGGTCACCGCGTTTACAAGAACATGGACCCGCGCGCCGCGATCATGCGTGAAACCTGCCACGAAGTGCTGACCGAACTGGGTCTGGAAAACGATCCGAAGTTCAAGCTGGCAATGGCGCTGGAAAAAATCGCACTGGAAGATTCGTACTTCATCGAGCGCAAGCTGTACCCGAACGTCGATTTCTACTCGGGTATCGTGCTGTCGGCAATCGGCATTCCGGTTTCGATGTTCACTCCGATCTTTGCGCTGGCCCGTACCGTGGGCTGGATCTCGCACTGGACCGAAATGATTGCCGATCCGGGCATGAAGATCGGCCGTCCGCGTCAGCTGTACACCGGTGCACAACGTCGCGACTACGTTGCGCTGGAAAAACGCAAGTAATCAGGTAGCAAACACGGCCCGCTTTCGCGGGCCGTGACGTAATGAGCTAAATGCGTTGATGATCGTGGCTTTTTTGCCCTCTGCGAGGGCAGGGTTTGCTTTTGCCATGCCGATTGCGGCAGGCCTTCGCTCACCCGCAAGAAACGCCACGGCCATGCCTCGGAACGGGGGACGCATGTAGCAGTTTGTTGAAATCATCCCAGCTGGAGAAATGGGGGCAACCACTATGATGCACACAATGCTGAGCAATTCTTACCTGTTTGGTGGGAATGCGCCGTTCGTAGAAGAACTATATGAGGCCTATCTGGCCGATCCCGCTTCCATTACCCCTGAGTGGCGGGACTATTTCGACAAGCTGCAACAACTGCCGGGCGCGGCAGATCGCGATATTCCGCATGCGCCGATTCAGCAATCCTTTGTCCAACTGACCAAGCAGCCGCGTTTTGCCAATGCGCAAAGCGCCGCATCGCAGCAGGAAGCGACGCAGAAGCAGGTGCAGGTGCTGCGCATGATCAGCTCCTACCGCATTCTCGGCGTGCGTCACGCCAACCTTGACCCGTTGCGCCGTTACGACCAGCTGGAAGTTCCCGAGCTTGATCCGGCTTACCACGGCTTTACCGCCGAAGACATGGCGGTAACGTTCAACACCGGTTCGCTGACCGGGCCGAAAACCGCGCCGCTGTCGGAAATCCTCAACATCCTCAAGCAGACTTACTGCGGTAATGTCGGTGTTGAGTACATGCACATCATCAACTCCGAGCAGAAAAAGTGGATTCGCGAGCGTTTCGAATCGGTGCGTTCGCGCCCCGAATTCAATGCCGCGAAGAAACGCCGCATTCTCAAGCAGCTGACCGCCGCCGAAACGCTGGAAAAATACCTGCACACCAAATACGTCGGCCAGAAACGCTTCTCGCTCGAAGGCGGCGAAAGCATGATCGCGGCGATGGACGAGCTGATTCAGAGTGCCGGCGAAAAAGGCGTGCAGGAAATCGTGCTCGGCATGGCGCACCGCGGCCGTCTGAACGTATTGGTGAATACGCTGGGCAAACTGCCGCGCGACCTGTTCTCCGAATTCGAAGGTAAGCACAGCGACGATCTGTCGTCCGGCGACGTCAAATACCACAACGGCTTCTCGTCGAACATCCCGACTCCGGGCGGCCCGATCCACGTTTCGCTGGCATTCAATCCGTCACACCTGGAAATCGTCAACCCGGTGGTCGAGGGTTCGGTGCGCGCACGTCAGCAGCGCCGCGGCGATCGTACCGGCGACCAGGTGGTGCCGGTGTTGCTGCACGGCGATGCCGCATTCGCCGGCCAGGGCGTGGTAATGGAAACCTTGGCGCTGGCCAACACCCGTGGCTATGGCACTGGCGGCACCATTCATTTCGTCATCAACAACCAGATCGGTTTTACTACCTCCGATCCGCGCGATTCGCGTTCGACCCTGTACTGTACCGACATCGCCAAGATGGTCGATGCACCGATTTTCCACGTCAACGGCGACGATCCGGAAGCGGTGATTTTCGTACTGCAGGCGGCGCTGGATTTCCGCATGCAGTTCAAGAAAGACGTCGTGATCGATATGGTCTGCTTCCGCAAGCTCGGCCACAACGAAGCCGACGATCCGTTCGTTACCCAGCCGATGATGTACAAGAAAATCGGCCAGCATCCGGGCACGCGCAAGCATTACGCCGATCGCCTGGTAACCGAAGGCGTGATCGGCGCCAACGAAGCCGACGAAATGATCCAGGCTTACCGTGCAGCGCTGGACCGTGGCGAACACGTTGAGCAAACCCGGCTGTCGGACTACCAGCGCAGCTATTCGATCGACTGGACCCAGTTCAAGGGTACCCACTGGGCGCATCCGGTCGAGACCGCTGTGCCGCTGGGCGACCTGCAGCGCCTGGCTGACAAAGTCACCTCCATTCCGGCCGATTTCAAACTGCATCCGGGCGTGGCGAAAAACGTGATCGAAGCGCGCAAGCGTATGGGCAAGGGCGAAATTCCGCTCGACTTCGGCATGGCTGAAACCCTGGCTTATGCATCGCTGCTGGAATCGGGTTACGGCGTACGTCTCTCGGGCCAGGATTGTGGCCGCGGCACCTTTACCCATCGTCATGCGGTGCTGCACGATCAGGCGCGCGAACGTTGGGATCAAGGGGCTTATGTTCCGCTGCGCAATCTGTCGGAGAAGCAGGCCAGTTTCCTGGTGATCGACTCGCTGTTGTCGGAAGAAGCGGTGCTGGGCTTCGAATATGGCTACGCCTCGGCCGAGCCGAACGAACTGGTGATCTGGGAAGCGCAGTTCGGCGACTTCGCCAACGGTGCGCAGGTGGTGATCGATCAGTTCATCACTTCCGGTGAAACCAAGTGGGGCCGTTATTGCGGCCTGGTAATGAGCCTGCCGCACGGCTACGACGGCCAGGGCCCGGAACACTCGTCATGCCGCGTCGAGCGTTATCTGCAGATGTGTGCCGAGCACAACATCCAGGTGGTGATGCCATCGACTGCCGCACAGTGGTTCCATGTCTTGCGTCGGCAGATGTTGCGCCCGTATCGCAAGCCGCTGATCGTGCCGTTGTCGAAGCGTTTGCTGAAAGCCAAGGAAGCCTCGTCGGACATCAACGATCTGGTTAACAGCGGCTTCAAGACCGTGATTGGCGAGGCCGATGCCAATATCGATGCGAAAAAGGTCAAACGCGTGGTCGTATGTGCCGGTCAGGTGTACTACGACTTGGTTAACGCCCGCCGCGAGCGCGAAGTCAACGATGTCGCCATCCTGCGTCTGGAGCAGCTCTATCCGTTCCCGACCGATACCTTCCGCGAGGAATTGGCAAAATTCCCCGCAGCCAAGGAAGTCATGTGGGTGCAGGAAGAGCCGCGCAATCAGGGCGCCTGGCTGCAGATTCGCCATCGTCTCGAAGCCGGTCTGGGGCCGAAGCAGACGTTGTCGTATGCCGGCCGCGTATCGTCGGCATCGCCGGCGGTCGGCTATATGAGCAAACACGTCGCGCAGCTCAAGGCCTTCCTCGAAGAAGCGATGACGCTGAAAAAGTAATCCAGATCACAACAGTAGAGATAGATCGCGCCCGGCGAGCCAAAAGCGCCGGGCGGAAATGAAGAATCGGAGATAACGATGCTGATTGAAGTAAAAGTACCGCAACTGCCTGAATCCGTAACCGAAGCGACCCTGGTGTCGTGGCACAAGGCCGAAGGTGAATATGTCCAGCGCGACGAAAACCTGATTGATCTGGAAACCGATAAGGTGGTACTGGAGTTGCCGGCGCCGCAAGCCGGGGTGCTGGTAAAAATCATCAAAAAAAGCGGCGACACTGCCGTCAGCAATGAGTTGATCGCGCAGATCGATACTGAAGCCAAAGCCGGTGACGTTGCTCCGGCGGCAGCGCCTGCGCCCGCAGCTGCCGCCCCGGCTGCCAAGCAAGAGGCTGCTGCCAGCCCGGCAGCGCGCAAGCTGATCGAAGAAAATAATCTGAATGCCAGCGCGATTGACGGCACTGGCCGTGGTGGTCGCGTAACCAAAGAAGACGTGGTCAACAAACTGGCAACCCCGGCAGCTGCGCCTGCCGCCGCACCGGCTGCAGCAGCTCCGGTTGCCGCAGCGCCATCGTTGCTGGCTGCAACCCCGGCTGCCGTTAACGTGCAGAACGTGCTGGCTGGTCGCCCGGAACAACGTGTGCCGATGTCGCGTCTGCGTCAGCGCGTGGCAGAGCGTCTGGTGCAGTCGCAGCAGACCAACGCGATCCTGACCACCTTCAACGAGCTGAACATGCAGCCGGTGATGGATCTGCGCAACAAGTACAAAGACAAGTTCGAGAAAGAGCACGGCGTCAAACTCGGCTTCATGTCGTTCTTCGTCAAGGCTGCAGTGCATGCGCTGAAGAAATACCCGGTGCTGAATGCCTCGGTCGATGGCACCGATATCATCTACCACGGTTATTTCGACATTGGTGTGGCAGTGGGCAGCCCGCGTGGTCTGGTAGTGCCAATCATCCGCAATGCCGATCAGCTGAGCCTGGCGGAAATCGAGAAACAGATCGCCGATTACGGCAAACGTGCGCAGGAAGGCAAGCTGGGCATTGAAGAACTGACCGGTGGTACTTACACCATCTCCAATGGCGGCACTTTCGGCTCGATGATGTCGACCCCGATCATCAACCCGCCGCAGGCTGCGATTCTCGGCATGCATGCCACCAAGGAGCGTGCCGTGGTCGAAAACGGCCAGGTGGTGGTGCGGCCGATGATGTATCTGGCACAGTCCTACGATCACCGTATCATCGACGGCCGCGAAGCGGTGTTGAGCCTGGTGGCGATCAAGGATGTGCTGGAAGACCCGTCGCGCCTGCTGCTCGACCTGTAATTCGGTAACCCTTGATCCGAAGTCACTGTAGGGTGGGTTAGCCGCCGCGCGGCGTAACCCACCGCATCAATGGTGGGTTACGCCTACGGCTAACCCACCCTACATGAGGAATCCCCATGTCCAAATCGTTTGACGTAGTCGTAATCGGCGGTGGCCCCGGTGGCTATGTTGCTGCCATCCGCGCCGCACAACTGGGCTTTAATACCGCCTGTATCGATGAAAACAAGAATGCTGCCGGCAAGGCTGCATTGGGCGGCACCTGCCTCAATGTCGGTTGCATTCCATCCAAGGCGCTGCTGGAATCGTCGGAAAACTACTACCGCATCAATCACGAATTCGCCGCGCACGGCATCAGCGTCAAGGACGCCAAAATCGACGTCGGCCAGATGATCGCGCGCAAGCAAAAGATCGTTGACCAGTTCACTGGTGGCATCCAGTTGCTGTTCAAGAAGAACAAGGTGGCCAGCATCAACGGCCACGGCAAGATTCTCAAACGTGAAAACGAAAAGTGGCAAATCGAGGTAACGGGTGACAATCCGGAAATCATCGAAGCCCAGCATGTGATCATTGCTTCCGGCTCCAAGCCGCGTTATCTGCCGGGTATCGCTGTCGATAACGTCGACGTGCTCGACAACGTCGGCGCGCTGGATCTGCAAGAAGTGCCGAAACGCCTCGGTGTAATCGGTGCCGGCGTGATCGGCCTGGAAATGAGCAGTGTCTGGCGTCGTCTCGGTGCCGAAGTCACCATCCTCGAAGCCATGCCGGCATTCCTCGGTGCCGCTGACGAAGAAGTGGCCAAGCTGGCGCAGCGTATTTTCACCAAGGAACTCGGTCTGAAAATCGAAACCGGCGTGAAAATCGGCGAAGTGGTCAAAGACAAGAAGGGCATCAAGATCAATTACGAAGACGCTGCCGGTGCCAAACAGGTACTGGATTGCGACAAATTGATCGTTGCCGTGGGCCGGGTGCCGAACACAGACAATATCGCCGCACCGGAAGTCGGCCTGCGCATCGATGCTCGCGGCTTTATCGAGGTGGATGGCCATTGCCACACCGGTACCCCGAATATCTGGGCAGTGGGTGACGTGGTACGTGGCCCGATGCTGGCGCACAAAGCGTCGGAAGAAGGCGTTGCCGTGGCTGAGCGCATTGCCGGCCAGGCGGGCCATGTCGATTTCAACACCGTGCCGTGGGTGATCTACACTCAGCCGGAAATCGCCTGGGTCGGCAAGACCGAGCAACAGTTGAAGGCCGAAGGCGTGGATTACAAGAAGGGCTCGTTCCCGTTTGCCGCCAATGGCCGCGCGCATGGCATGAACGCCGCAGTCGGCTTCGTCAAGATGCTGGCCGATGCCAAGACTGACCGCATCCTCGGCGTACATATCGTTGGCCCGTTTGCCTCTGAGCTGATCTCCGAAGCGGTGGTGGCGATGGAATTCAAGGCTTGCAGCGAAGATATCGCCCGCATCATCCACGCCCATCCGTCGTTGTCGGAAGCGATGCATGAAGCTGCGCTGGCCGTGGATAAACGCGCTTTGCACAGTTGATGTAGGGTTTTCCTGAAGTGTCCTCGGCGGCTGGCCCGGCTATGCTGCCGAAGTTTTGCTGAATAACGATCTGGAGCCTGCCCGGTTCGCCGGGGCAGGCTCTCAACTGGAATACAAGGAAAGTTCAGATGAATCTGCACGAGTATCAAGCCAAGGAGCTGCTGGCCAAATACGGCCTGCCGGTACAACAGGGCATTCTCGCCAACACCCCGGAAGAAGCCGCCAACGCTTTCCGCGGTCTGGCTGGCAAATTTGCCGTGATCAAGGCGCAGGTGCATGCCGGTGGTCGCGGCAAGGCCGGTGGCGTGAAAGTGGTCAAATCCGCTGACGAAGCTGCCGAAGTGGCGAAAAACCTGCTCGGCACCCGTCTGGTGACTTACCAGACTGACGCTGGCGGCCAGCCGGTACACAGCGTGCTGGTGTGCGAAGACATGTACCCGGTGCAGCGCGAACTGTATCTGGGTGCGGTGGTGGATCGCGGCACTCGCCGCGTAACCTTCATGGCCTCGACCGAAGGTGGCGTCGAGATCGAAGAAGTGGCGCACAACACCCCGGAAAAAATCCTCAAGGTAACGGTTGACCCGCTGGTTGGCCTGCTGCCGTTCCAGGCACGTGAAGTCGGCTTCCAGCTGGGCCTGAACGATGAGCAGATCAAGCAGTTCACCAAGCTGATGACCGGCGCTTACCGTGCTTTTGTCGAAAACGATTTCGCGTTGTTCGAAATCAACCCGCTGGCCATTCGTGGCGACGGCAGCCTGTGCTGCGTCGATGCCAAGGTCGGCATCGACTCCAACGCCATGTTCCGTCAACCGGCACTGGCCGCTGCGCGCGACAAATCGCAAGAGAACGAGCGTGAGCTGAAAGCCTCCGAGTTCGATCTGAACTACGTCGCGCTGGAAGGCAATATCGGCTGTATGGTCAACGGCGCCGGCCTGGCGATGGCGACCATGGACATCATCAAGTTGTACGGCGGTCAGCCGGCCAACTTCCTCGACGTCGGCGGTGGCGCAACCAAAGAGCGCGTGATCGAAGCGTTCAAGCTGATCCTGGCCGATCCGTCGGTGCAGGGCGTGCTGATCAACATTTTCGGCGGCATCGTCCGTTGCGACATGATTGCCGAAGCGATCATCGCCGCGGTGAAAGAAGTCAACGTGACCGTGCCGGTTGTGGTGCGTCTGGAAGGCAACAATGCCGAACTGGGCGCGAAGATTCTGGATGAGTCGGGTCTGAAACTGACTGCTGCGCAAGGCCTGGCCGACGCAGCCCAGAAAATCGTTGCTGCTGTCAAAGCAGTAGCCTGAGCCACCCGCACTTTCAGGAGTCAATAATGAGCGTATTGGTCAACAAAGATACCAAAGTGCTGGTGCAGGGTTTCACCGGCAAAAACGGCACGTTCCACTCGGAACAAGCCCTGGCTTACGGCACCAAGGTTGTGGGTGGCGTGACCCCGGGCAAGGGCGGCAGCAAGCATCTGGGCCTGCCGGTGTTCAACACCATGAAAGACGCGGTACGTGAAACCGCTGCCGACGCATCGGTGATCTACGTACCGGCACCGTTCGTGCTGGATTCGATCATCGAAGCGGTCGATGCCGGCGTGAAGCTGATCGTTACCATCACCGAAGGCGTGCCGACACTCGACATGCTGAAAGTGAAGCGTTATGTCGAAAGCAGCGGCGCCCGTCTGATCGGCCCCAACTGCCCCGGCATCATCACCCCGGGCGAGTGCAAGATCGGCATCATGCCGGGTCACATCCACCTGCCGGGCAAAATCGGCATCGTGTCGCGTTCCGGCACCTTGACCTACGAAGCCGTGGCACAGACCACCGTAACCGGCCTGGGTCAATCGACCTGTATCGGTATCGGCGGCGACCCGATCCCTGGCACCAGCCACATCGACGCACTGAAACTGTTCCAGGACGATCCGCAGACCGAAGCGATCATCATGATCGGCGAAATCGGCGGCACCGCGGAAGAAGAAGCGGCCGAATACGCCAAGGCACACGTCACCAAGCCTATCGTCGGTTACATCGCCGGTGTGACTGCGCCGAAAGGCAAACGCATGGGCCACGCCGGCGCGATCATCTCCGGCGGCAAAGGCACGGCAGAAGAGAAATTCGCCGCGTTCGAAAAAGCCGGCATCGCCTACACCCGCAGCCCGGCCGAGCTGGGTTCGACCATGGTCAACTTGCTGAAACAAAAAGGCATGCTGTAAATTGCCGCTTTCCGGCTCGACGACAACGCCACCTTCGGGTGGCGTTTTTCATATGCACATCCCGATTCTGCATCAAACCCAATACTGGCTCGCGGTCAATAAACCCGCCGGGCTCAACTTCCATTCCGAAGACGGCGAGGCCGGGCTGGTAGCCTTGTTGCGCCAGCAATTGGGTTTTGAGCTGTCCTCGGTGCACCGGCTGGACAAACTCACCTCCGGCATCGTGTTATTCGGCAAAAGCCCCGAGGCGGCCAATCAACTGGCGGAACAACTGCGCAACCGGCAGATGGCCAAGTTCTACATCGCTCTGTCGGATCAGAAGCCAAGCAAGAAGCAGGGCGCCATCGTCGGCGACATGGCCAAAAGCCGCAACGGCACCTGGCGCCTGACGCGTAGCAAAGAGAACCCCGCGGTCACGCAGTTTTTCAGCTACGGGCTGGAAAACGGCCTGCGCTTGTTCCTGCTGCAATTACACAGCGGCAAGACGCATCAGCTGCGGGTGGCGATGAAAAGCCTCGGCTCACCGGTGTTGGGCGATGCGGCCTATGGCACCAAGGCCGAGGTGGATCGTGGCTACCTGCACGCCTGGGCGGTGCGTTTTGTGTTTGACGGTGAAACCATCGAGCTGATTTGCCCGCCGAGTGAAGGCGAAGCGTTTACCAGCCTGGTTCTGCAGCTACAACTGGCAGCAATATGCCCACCGTGGGCGCTGCCGTGGCCGAGGCTTTAGCGGTTAAAGGCATCGGCCTGCAGGCCGCTCTGGTATTGCCTTGCAGGCCAGCCTGCAAGGCAATAGGGACGGGCGTTACAGCCCGGCGCCTTGCGCTGCCGCTTGTGGGTTGCGGCGGCGTATGGCCAAGGCGTGGAAAACAGTCGGTACGTCGTGTTGCCAATGTTTCAACGTCAACGAAATCATTAATCCCTCAAAGTCCGCCACGATGCCGACATAGATCGCCAGCGAGACCAGTGTTCCTGCCTGACCAAAGCCAAGCAGCGACATGAAGCCGGCAAACAGGAAAATGCCCCACAGTTTGGACGACCACATGTGATAGCTGGTTTCACGCCGGTATTTCAAGTAGTCGAACAGGTAACGCGTCAGCTCCAGCAGTAGCAAAACACCCAGCGGCACCATGCGTTCCCGGATCGCATCCGGATAAAGCAGGTAAGCCGCAATCGATGCGCAAACATAAACAATCGAGTCGGCAATGCTGTCCAGCCGCCTGATTCCTTCGGTGGCGATGTTCAGCCGTAAGCGTCTCGCCAACCCACACTCCCCATACCCGGGGTTTTCAGGTAAGCG
>ERZ724505.1568-NODE-1568-length-12369-cov-4.991879_pt1 | contig 12369 bp, 13 predicted proteins | sample MGYA00376038_ERZ724505 | MGnify/ENA primary metagenome ERZ724505 (study PRJEB28724, sample SAMN07190884) | wastewater metagenome | isolation source: effluent of sewage treatment plant in Hong Hong | place: Hong Kong | collected 2016-03-17 ... | reverse complement strand
AGGCCAACACCACGGCGGTGGAAATCAACCCGCAAGTGATTGCCGTGGCGCGCAGTCATTTTTTTCTGCCGGCCAACGATGAGCGGCTGAATGTGATGGAAGGCGACGGCGCGGCGTATGTTGCCGGGCGCACCGGCATCGCCGATGTGTTGCTGGTTGACGGCTACGACAGCGTGGCAATTGCACCGGCGCTGGATAACGATCATTTTTATCGTCATTGCTACGACGCGCTGACTCCGGATGGTGTCATGGTGGCCAATCTGTGGGGCAATCACAAGAATTTCGATGCCTCGCTGCAGCGCATTGACAAGGCTTTCAACGGCCTGGTGTGCTGCCTGCCGGCGCGCAGCAAAGGCAATATCGCCGTGATGGCGTTCAAGAAAAGCCCCGGCAGTCCGAAATGGGAAACGCTGCGCGAGCGTGCCAGAGAACTGGAAAACGAATACCGCATCGAATTTGCCGAATTCGTCGGCGCGCTGACGCGCATGAATCCGCATACCGACAAGCGCCTGATGCTGTAGCGCGCCCGGCGTTCACAACCTTGTAAACTTTCCATCTACCCCGAAATATGGAAGAATCGGATTAATTTCATATTTGGTAGTTAACATGCTCGACAAAGACGGCTATCGCCCGAATGTCGGCATCATTCTGTGCAACGCCAAGAATCAGGTTTTTTGGGGAAAAAGGGTCCGCGAGCACTCCTGGCAATTTCCGCAAGGCGGAATCAAGGCTGGTGAAACGCCGGAACAGGCGATGTACCGAGAGCTGATGGAGGAGGTTGGTCTCGCTCCACAGCATGTACGTATATTGGGTAGAACCAAGGACTGGTTGCGCTACGATGTGCCGACCAACTGGATTCGCCGCGAATGGCGCGGCAGTTATAGAGGGCAAAAGCAGATATGGTTCCTGTTGCGGCTGGCTGGCCGTGACAGCGACGTCTGCCTGCGCCGCACGCATCATCCGGAGTTCGATGCCTGGCGCTGGAACGAGTACTGGTCGCCGCTGGAGACCGTGATCGAGTTCAAGCGCGAGGTTTATTCGCTGGCGCTGAAGGAGCTGGAACGCTTTCTCGGCCATGACCGAGGCGAGCGTCCGGCGCGTTCATGACCATTTCCGGCCACAATAATAATGCTGGATAACAGGTGACGCGGCATGCCATTGCCGCGTTGCCGTTCGAACGGCTCCCTCGTCCCCGGCCAGCCACGCTGATACCACTACCACATACTTTCGCATGCCGACTTCTTTGTTGCCGCCGCAATTGCTCCGCACCCCCGCAACCTGGCTGATTACCGGGGTTGCCGGATTTATCGGCTCCAACCTGCTGGAGGCGTTGCTGCGGCTGGATCAGCGCGTTATCGGGCTGGATAATTTTGCCACCGGCCATCGGTACAATCTGGAGCAGGTCCGGCAGCTGGTGACGCCGGAACAGTGGGCAGGCTTCCGCTTCATCGATGGCGATATCCGCGATCTGCCGACCTGTCAGGATGCCTGCAGCGGTGTCGATTACGTGCTGCATCAGGCGGCACTGGGCTCGGTGCCGCGCTCACTCGACGACCCGATTACCAGCAATCAGACCAATATCGACGGTTTTCTCAACATGCTGGTCGCGGCACGCGATCAGCGCGTCAAGCGCTTTGTCTACGCCGCATCCAGCTCTACCTATGGCGATCACCCCGGTTTGCCGAAAGTCGAACAGGTGATCGGCAAGCCATTGTCGCCGTACGCTGTAACCAAATACGTCAACGAGCTCTACGCCGATGTGTTTGCCCGCAGCTACGGGCTGCAAAGCATAGGCCTGCGCTATTTCAACGTATTCGGCCCGCGTCAGGACCCGAATGGCGCCTATGCCGCAGTGATCCCGAAGTGGCTGGCGGCGATGATCGGCAATCAACCGCTGTACGTGAACGGCGACGGCGAGACCACGCGCGATTTCTGCTACGTGCAGAACGTGGTTCAGGCCAATTTGCTGGCGGCATGCAGTGAAAATGCCGATGCCATAAATCAGGTATACAATGTTGCGGTCGGCGGGCGTACCAGTCTCAATCAGCTGCTGGCGATGATGCAGCAGGTGCTGTTGCCGCGCTATCCGCATCTGGCCGATTTCAAGCCGGTCTATCGCGACTTCCGTGCAGGCGATGTGCGCCATTCGCAGGCCGATATCGGCAAGGCTGAATGCTTGCTGGGCTATCGTCCGACGCACTCCATACAACAGGGCCTGGCAGAGGCAATCGACTGGTATGTTGCCCATCTGGCGTAAACGATGTCGATTGCGTAGCGGGCGGTTATGGAATTTGTTTTGTTGAAAGTAAGCTCATGATTCTCGTCACTGGCGGCGCCGGTTTTATCGGCGCCAATTTCGTACTCAACTGGCTGGCCGTCAATGACGAACCGGTTATCAATCTCGACAAGCTGACCTACGCCGGCAACCTCGACAACTTGTCGTCACTGGATGGCGATGCGCGGCATATCTTTGTCAAAGGCGATATCGGTGATCGTGCGCTGGTCGATCAATTGCTGGCGCAGCACAAACCACGCGCGGTGATCAATTTTGCAGCCGAAAGCCACGTCGATCGCTCGATCCACGGCCCGGAAGATTTCATCCAGACCAATATCGTTGGCACGTTCCACATGCTGGAATCGGTGCGCGGTTACTGGAATGGCCTGAACGATGCCGATAAGGCGGCGTTCCGCTTGCTGCACGTGTCGACCGATGAGGTGTATGGCTCGCTGGAAGCCAACGATCCGCCGTTTGCCGAAACCAAGCGCTACGAGCCGAACAGCCCGTATTCTGCGTCCAAAGCGGCGTCGGATCATCTGGTGCGGGCTTATCACCACACCTATGGACTGCCGGTGCTGACCACCAATTGTTCGAATAATTACGGCCCGTATCATTTCCCGGAAAAACTGATTCCGCTGATGATTCTGAATGCCTTGAATGGCAAGCCGCTGCCGATCTATGGCGATGGTCAGAATGTGCGCGACTGGTTGTATGTGACCGATCATTGCTCGGCGATTCGCCGGGTATTGGAGGCTGGTGTCTTGGGTGAGACCTACAACGTCGGTGGTTGGAACGAGAAGGCCAATATCGACGTGGTGAATACCATCCTCGGCATCCTCGATGAGCTGCAGCCGCGTGCTGACGGCAAGTCTTACCGCGAGCAGATCACCTACGTGAAAGACCGCCCCGGCCATGATCGCCGCTACGCGATCGATGCACGCAAACTGGAGCGTGAACTGGGCTGGAAGCCGGCCGAAACTTTCGAAACCGGCATCCGCAAGACCGTGCAATGGTATCTCGACCATCCGCAGTGGATCGCCAACGTGACCAGCGGCGCGTATCGCGACTGGGTTGCCAAACAATACAACTAATCAGCTATTCCGAGGTATCTGGCCATGAAAGGCATTATTCTCGCCGGCGGTTCCGGCACGCGTTTGTATCCGGTCACCCAGGCTGTATCGAAGCAGCTGCTGCCGATTTACGACAAGCCGATGATTTATTACCCGCTGGCCACGCTGATGCTGGCCGGTATCCGCGACATCCTGCTGATTTCCACACCGCAGGACACACCGCGCTTCGAACAGCTGCTGGGCGACGGCAGCCAGTGGGGGCTGAACCTGCAATACGCAGTGCAGCCGTCGCCGGATGGCCTGGCGCAGGCATTCATCATTGGCGAGAAGTTCGTCGGCGACGACAAGAGCGCGCTGGTGCTGGGTGACAATATTTTCTACGGCCACGATTTTGGCAACGACCTGAAAGCTGCTGCAGAGCAGGAGAGTGGCGCTACCGTGTTCGCCTACCCGGTGCATGACCCGGAGCGTTACGGCGTGGTCGAATTCGACAAGAATGGTCGTGCGGTCAGCCTGGAAGAAAAGCCGACGCAGCCGAAATCGCGTTACGCAGTAACCGGCCTGTATTTCTACGACCGCCAAGTGGTGGAAATCGCCAAATCGATCAAGCCGTCGCATCGCGGCGAGCTGGAAATTACCGACGTCAACAAGCGTTATCTGGAGCAGAACCAGTTGAACGTGGTGACCATGGGTCGCGGTCATGCCTGGCTCGACACCGGCACTCACGAATCGTTGCTGGAAGCCAGTCTGTTCATCGAAACCATTGAAAAGCGCCAGGGTCTGAAAGTCTGTGCGCCGGAAGAGATCGCTTACCGCATGGGTTACATCGATGCCGAGCGGGTGCGCAAGCTGGCAGCGCCGTTGGCAAAAACCGGCTACGGCCAGTATCTGTTGCGCATGCTGGAAGAGCGGGTGTTCTGATGAAAGTGATCGAAACGGCAATTGCCGACGTCAAGATTATTGAGCCGCAGGTATTCGGCGATGAGCGCGGCTTTTTCTACGAGAGTTTCAACGCACGCAAACTGGCCGAGCTGGCCGGTATCCGCGACGAATTCGTCCAGGACAATCATTCGAAATCGGCGCGCAACGTGTTGCGCGGTTTGCATTATCAGATCCAGCATGCGCAGGGCAAGCTGGTACGCTGCGTAGCTGGCGAGGTGCTGGATGTTGCGGTCGATATCCGCAAGAGCTCGCCGACTTTCGGTCAATGGGTTGGCGTCAATCTGTCGGCCGATAACAAGCGCATGTTGTGGGTGCCGGCCGGTTTTGCCCACGGCTTTGTGGTGCTGTCGGAGACGGCGGAGTTTCTCTACAAAACCACCGACTACTGGTACCCGGAGTACGAGCGCAGCATTGCGTGGAACGACCCGCAACTGGCTATCGACTGGCAATTCAGCGGCGAGCCGCAATTGTCGGCCAAGGACAAGTCCGGCGTGTTGTTGCGCGATGCCGAGGTGTACGCATGAGCCGGCTGAAAATTCTGCTGACCGGTGCCGGCGGCCAGGTCGGCTGGGAGCTGGAACGGGCACTGGCGCCGTTGGGCGATGTGATTGCCACCGATCACCATGTGCTGGATCTGGCGCAGCCGGACCGGATTCGTGAGTTTGTGCGCGAGCTCAAGCCGACGCTGATTGTCAATCCCGCAGCGTATACCGCAGTGGACAAGGCAGAGCAGGAGCCGGAGCTGGCCTATGCCATTAACGCCACGGCGCCGCAGATTCTGGCGGAAGAGGCGAAACGTCTTGGTTGCGGCATCGTTCACTATTCGACCGACTACGTCTACGACGGTAGCAAGAACGCGCCATTGGTCGAGACCGACGTGACCAATCCGCTGAATGTCTACGGTGCATCGAAACTTGCCGGTGATCAGGCGGTTGCAGCGTCCGGCGCCGACTATCTGGTATTGCGCACCAGCTGGGTGTATGGCGCGCGTGGCGCCAATTTCATGCGCACCATTCTGCGTCTGGCGCAGGAGCGCGAGGAGCTGAAGATCGTAGCCGATCAGATCGGCGCACCGACCTGGAGCCGGATGATTGCCGAGGCGACCGCAGCGATCGTCGCGCAGTGTCATGGCCCGCGCGGCGGCGGCATGGCGGCGGTGAAAGGCGTTTACCATCTGACCGCGGCTGGCCAGACCAGCTGGCATGGCTTTACCGAAGCGATTCTGGAGCTCAGCCGCGAGCTGCCGCCGTTCGGCGGGCGCAAGCTGCAGCGCGTGTTGCCGATTCCAACCAGCGAATACCCGCTGCCGGCAAAGCGTTCTCCTTATTCGGTGTTGTCGAACCAGCGGCTGCTGGACACGTTCGGCCTGCAACTGCCGGACTGGCGCGACTCGTTGCGCCAGGTAGTGGCGAGTTTCGCATAAAGGTTGGCGTCAATGGCGGTGACGGAAAAGCAGATCGTGCGCATCATTCCTTCGCGTCTGGCGTCGTTTCCGCCCGATGTGTCGCGCTTTCTCGACCGGCGCAAGGGCATGGTCGAAGAAATATTCGTTCCGTTCGGTCAGCGTCAGGCGCGTGCCCGGGTGCGCTGGTTCCCCAAGGGGATTACCGACAAGGAGCGCGAGATGGTGCATTTGCTGGAAGATCTCGAACCGGCGCGCTAGCCGGCGCTAGTGGCGACAAAATATCCTGTTGATGTAACAGGGTATTTTGTGTAATCTGCGCCCCTCGCGTTTTGCCTGCCTTGTATCATGTCCAAAAAAATCTACATCAAGACTTTCGGCTGCCAGATGAACGAGTACGACTCGGACAAGATGGTCGATGTCCTCAACGCTGCCGAGGGCATGGTCAAGACCGACAGGCCGGAAGATGCGGACGTGATCCTGTTCAATACCTGCTCGGTGCGCGAGAAGGCGCAGGAAAAGGTGTTTTCCGACTTGGGGCGGGTGCAGCATCTGAAACAGCTGAACCCGAATCTAGTGATTGGCGTCGGCGGCTGTGTTGCCAGTCAGGAAGGCGAAACCATCGTCAAGCGTGCGCCTTACGTCGACGTGGTATTCGGCCCGCAAACCCTGCACCGCCTGCCGCAGCTGATTGCCGAGCGCAAGAGCAGCGGCCAGTCGCAGGTCGATATCTCGTTCCCGGAAGTGGAAAAATTCGACGCCATGCCTCCGGCGCGTGTCGAAAGCGGTGCGGCGTTCGTCTCGATCATGGAGGGCTGCTCCAAATATTGCAGCTTCTGCGTAGTGCCTTATACCCGTGGCGAGGAAATCTCGCGCCCGTTCGACGACGTGCTGGCGGAAATTGCCGGCCTGGCGGCGCAGGGCGTCAAAGAAGTCACGCTGCTGGGGCAGAACGTCAATGCCTATCGCGGCACCATGGCCGACGGCGAAATTGCCGATTTTGCGTTGTTGCTGGAAGTGGTGCACGAAATCCCCACTATCGAGCGGATTCGTTATACCACCAGCCATCCGAAGGAAATGACGCAGCGGCTGATCGATTGCTACGCCAGGCTGCCGAAGCTGGTGTCGCACCTGCATCTGCCGGTGCAGGCTGGTTCCGACCGCGTGTTGATGAACATGAAGCGCGGCTATACTGCGCTCGAATTCAAATCCATCGTGCGCAAGCTGCGTGCGGCGCGGCCGGATATTTGCCTCAGTTCGGATTTCATCGTCGGTTTTCCCGGAGAAACCGAGGCCGATTTCGTGGCAACGCTGAAACTGGTTGAGGATGTTGGCTTCGACGGCTCGTTTTCGTACGTATACAGTCGCCGGCCAGGCACTCCCGCTGCCGAGTTGAATGACGATACGCCGGAAGAGGTAAAATTCGCCCGCTTGCAGCGCCTGTTGCAGCATACGGATGCCAATGCGGCACGGATCAGTGAACAGATGGTCGGTACGGTACAGCGAGTACTGATCGAAGGATTATCGAAAAAGAGTCCCGATGAACTGGCAGGGCGTACCGATAACAACCGGATCGTCAATTTTGTCGCTCATCCGCGTCTGATTGGCCATTTTGTCGAAGTGCGCATCACCGCCTCGCTGTCGCACACCCTGCGCGGTGAAATGGTAACGACAGAATCGCTGGCCTGAGAGATTGTTCACGATCGGTTGCGAGAGGGCGTCAGCGGGGCGAAGAGCAGCGCATGAGCCCCGATCGCGCCCTCGCAGCAAGATCGTGAGCAGCCTCTGAGTTGCCGATGCTTGGTTGCGCGTCAGTCAGGCGCTAAACTGGGCGTTTTACCCTGCGCTGCCGACCATGCCGAATACCTGCGAAATCGCGTTCACTCCAATCGACAATGAACGTCTGGCGAACCTATGCGGTACGCTGGACGAAAACCTGAAACAGATCGAAGTCGCGCTCAACGTCAATATCTCCCACCGCAACGAGGTATTCCGCGTCAGCGGCGACGCCGGGGCTGCCAGCCACGCCATCGAACTACTGCAGAAATTCTACGCCCGCACCGAGCAGCATCTCGATATCGATGACATTCAGCTCGGTCTGATCGAATGGTCGCGCGCGGCAAATGCCGTGGCAACGCACGAATCCGGCCCGGCGCTGATGACCCGCCGCCACGATTTGCGCGGCCGTACGCCGCGCCAGGTGGAGTATCTGCGGCAAATCCAGAATCACGACATCACTTTCGGCATCGGCCCCGCCGGCACGGGTAAGACCTATCTGGCGGTCGCATCGGCGGTCGATGCGCTGGAGCGCGATCTGGTCAAGCGTATCGTGCTGGTAAGGCCGGCGGTCGAGGCAGGCGAAAAGCTCGGCTTCCTGCCCGGCGATCTGGCGCAGAAAGTCGACCCCTATCTGCGCCCGCTATACGACGCGCTGTACGATCTGATGGGCTTCGACAAGGTGACGCGGCTGTTCGAGAAAAGCACCATCGAAATTGCGCCGTTGGCGTACATGCGCGGCCGCACGCTGAACCACTCGTTCATCATTCTCGACGAGGCGCAGAACACCACGCCGGAGCAGATGAAAATGTTCCTCACCCGCATCGGCTTCGGTACCAAGGCGGTAATCACCGGCGACATTACCCAGATCGACCTGGCCAAGCACCAGAAATCCGGTCTGGTAGAGGTGCAGCAGGTGTTGGGCAATGTGCGTGGCATTGCGTTTCAGCTGTTCCGTTCGGACGATGTGGTACGCCATCCGCTGGTGCAGAAGATTATCGACGCCTACGACCGGCACAATATCAGCAAGGAGAAACAGGATGGCCGCTAAAGCGCCGAAATTGTCATTGAGTGTGCAATATGCGCTGGCCGGCGACGGCCTGCCAACGCGGCCGCAATTGCGCCAGTGGGTCAAGGCCGCGTTGCAGCAGGATGCCGAAATCACCTTGCGCATTGTCGATGCACCGGAGGGGCAGGAGTTGAATCGCGACTATCGTGGCAAGGATTACGCCACCAATGTCCTGACTTTTGTCTACGACGACATGCCGGCAGAAACCGGCCTGCCGCTGATGGGTGATATCGTGCTGTGTGCGCCGGTGGTGGCGCGCGAAGCGGCAGAGCAGGGCAAATCGCTGCTGGCACATTACGCGCATCTGGTGGTGCATGGCGTGCTGCATCTGCAGGGGTTCGACCACGAAACCGACGCAGAGGCGGAGCAGATGGAGGCGCTGGAAACCCAAATCGTCATCAAATTGGGGTACGATAATCCGTATCTGGAACAACCCCACTAGTTTTATGGACGAACCCTCCAGGCCTGGCTGGCTTGAACGACTTTCGGCATTCCTGATGCGCGAGCCGGAAGACCGCGATCAATTGCTGGATTTGCTGCGTGGCGCTTACGAGCGCAATCTGATGGATGCCGAAGCGCTCGGTATGATCGAAGGCGTGCTGCAGGTATCCGAAACCGAAGTGCGGGACATCATGATTCCGCGCTCGCAGATGGATGTGATCGATATCAACGATCCGCCGGAAAAATTCATCCCGTTCCTGATTCACACCGCCCATTCGCGCTTTCCGGTGGTCGACAAGAGCAAGGACAACGTAATCGGTATCCTGCTTGCCAAGGACATGCTGCGCTATTACGCCGAAGGCGAAGAGAATTTCAATGTGCGCGAAATGCTGCGGCCGGCGATTTTCATTCCGGAATCGAAGCGTCTCAATACCCTGCTGCGCGATTTTCGCACCAGCCGTAACCACATTGCGATGGTGGTCGACGAATACGGCGGTGTTGCCGGTCTGGTGACGATTGAGGATGTGATGGAGCAGATCGTTGGCGATATTGCCGACGAATACGATTACGATGAGCCGGAAGACAGCATCATTCAGGATCGCGAGGGGCGCTATCGTGTCAAGGCCACTACGCTGATCGAGGATTTCAATACGCTGCTTAAGTCTTCGCTGGACGATGACGAGTGCGACACCATTGGCGGTCTGGTGGTCAAGCATTTCGGTCATCTGCCCAAGCGCGGAGAAGGAATCAGTTTCGGTGGCTTCAGCTTCGAAGTGTTGCGCGCCGACAGCCGCCGCATTCATAGCCTGATTGCGGCGCGCGTCAACGGGGATGGTCCATCGGTCTGATGCGTCGTTTATCCCTGCCTGTGGCTTCGTTGCTCGCCCTGTTGCTGGGGGCGCTGAGCGTATTCGGTTTTGCTCCGTACAATTTTTCGCTGCTACCGGTGTTGACGCTGGCCGGCTGGTTTGCGTTGCTCCACGCCTATCCGGCGGCCAGAGCGGCGCGCTATCTGGGCTTTGCCTTCGGCTTCGGTTATTTTGCCGCCGGCATCGGCTGGCTGTACATCAGCCTGAATCATTACGGTGGAGTCCCCGCAGCGTTTGCGGTACTGGCGGTGGCGTTGTTCGCTGCTTATCTCGGACTGTTTCCGCTGTTTGCCGCCTGGTGTGCGGCGCGTATTGGTGGCGCGCCCTGGTTGCGTCTATTGCTGCTGCCGGCTGCGTTCGGCCTTGCCGAATGGTTGCGTGGCTGGCTGTTTACCGGCTTTCCCTGGCTGAGCGCCGGTTATGCGCAGATCCCCGCTGGCTGGCTATCCGGCTTTGCGCCCCTGTTCGGAATCTACGGCGTAACCTATCTGGTGGCATTGAGCGCCGCGCTGCTGGTTCTGGCGGTAATCGGCTCGGGGCGTAGCCGTGTGTTGCCGATGCTGGTGTTGCTGCTGCTCTGGGCCACTGGCGCGCTACTGGGACGGGTGGCCTGGACACAGCCGCAGGGGGCGCCGCTATCGGTGGCGCTGTTGCAGGGCAATATTCCGCAGGATCGCAAATGGCAGGAAAGCGAGCTGGCGGCAACATTCGAGCGCTATCGCCAGCTGGTGCTGGCGGCACGCGAGCAGTTGATCGTTTTGCCGGAAACCGCATTGCCGATTTTCCTGCACGATATTCCCGGCGAATACCTCGATGCCTTGCGTGTGCATGCACGCCAGAGAGGCGCCGATGTGCTGTTGGGGGTGCCGGCACTGACTCCGGACGGCCAGCAGTACCACAACACCGTAACCAGTCTGGGAACGGCACCGCAGCAGATGTACCGCAAGATTCACCTGGTGCCGTTTGGCGAGTTCATTCCATTCAAGGCGCTGCTTGGATCGGTATATCAGCTGCTGAGTATTCCGCTGACCGATTTCGCTGCCGGAGATGCCGGGCAGCAACCGATCCTCGTTGCCGGCCAGCGCTTGTTGCTCAACATCTGTTATGAAGACGTGTTCGGTGAGGAGTTGCTGGATCGGGTTGCGGACACGACCATCATGCTCAATGTAACCAATGACGCATGGTACGATCGTTCACCGGCGGCATGGCAGCATTTGCAGATATCCCAGGCGCGTGCACTGGAAACCGGGCGCTACATGCTGCGCGCCACCAATACCGGCATGACCGCGATCATTGACCAGCACGGGCGTCTGCTCAAGCTGGCACCGTGGTTCACCGAGCGGTCGCTGAGCGGAGTGGCGCAGGGCTATCGCGGGACGACGCCCTATGTGCGCATGGGCAATTGGCCGGTGGTTGTCTGGTTGTCTCTGTGGCTGCTCGGCGGCGCGGCGCTGGCGCATCGGCGTAGTTAGCTCTGTTGACGTTAGTTTCGCGGCAGTGCTGGTAGGTGAACATGAACCGCCTGTGTGAGCCCGGTTGTTGCCGCTTCAGCGGCTTACAGCCGCAGCTCGCCCCTTTGTGGAGAGATTACTGCACAGCGCATTTTACTGATTTGTGCAACAAAGCCGATCAGTGCTGGAGGTGCAGAAAAAGCATGCCCTAGCACATTTGGTGCAGATCAATAAATTACATCGCCCCAGCAGATGTCTGACCGCTGAAAGTAGCTAAACCGAGTATCTGCGCTGGTAATGTTGGCTTGCATGCAGCCAAACAAAATAGCCACCGACAAGGCCGCTTGGCCCTGTACCCATCCATACGCATCAGTCTTGAATCCTGACTCAAACTGCCCAAGAAACCCCGTCAGACTGTTGGCAATCGAAGAATAAGAGGAGGGAATGTAAGGTTGATTGGTTGAGCCAACGATTGACCAATTCGTACTGCTTGTGCTCAGCATGTCGTTCCAAGTGACGAATGGCTTTTCGTAAACGCATGTCTGCGTTCCGCTTCGACTCGCTTTTCCACCGGAATCGGAGAATGTGCCTTCAACTGCACCGCAGGCATTGGTCATCAGGAAGGTATATTTGCCATTACGGTATGAAGGAGCAACTGCTGTGGGTGAAATATTCCCGGCATTGTCGGTAGTAGCATTAGGTGCACGGACTTTATCGGCAAACCACTGCAACCCCATCCAATTAAGATTGCCAATCTTTGTAAAGTTGATCCCCTCTTTCGCATCTGCAACCGAATAGTCAACTGTAGGCTGACCATTTACGACAACGTCCCTAAAGTACACGATTCGTACTTCGCTGTTACCGTTTTTCGACATCGCGACAGCTTGCCCCGTCCCGTATTTCCCGTTCGGGCATACATTTATATTGACTGTATACGTATCAGAGCCACTTTTGGTTAGACAGTCGTTAGTTATAGGAGTCGGATGTCGCCACCACTTTTTCCCATCGTTGGAGAAGGCTGAGCTTCCCTCTGTTTTTCGTCTGCCAAAGGGAGTGCGTTATGCTACCTGC
>ERZ724505.1567-NODE-1567-length-12374-cov-4.565306_pt1 | contig 12374 bp, 22 predicted proteins | sample MGYA00376038_ERZ724505 | MGnify/ENA primary metagenome ERZ724505 (study PRJEB28724, sample SAMN07190884) | wastewater metagenome | isolation source: effluent of sewage treatment plant in Hong Hong | place: Hong Kong | collected 2016-03-17 ... | reverse complement strand
TATCAATTCATCTTTGGTCATAGTGATTTACTTGTAAAATATAGTTTTATCTGTTCCTCACTCCAAACCTTACCAGCTTTGTAGATGAATTCCTTACCGCAGTCTCTGCATGTCTTACTATGGAGTACACCCTTAGGATTAGGTTCTAACTCTCTTGCTATTCTAAATAGCATAAGGTAGTGCCAGTTGTGTTTGTGCTTATCCATCTTATTCTTTTTCATTGGATTGCTTTAATGATTCTTTAATCGAGTCCCAATCTATAGGAGCACCACAGAGAAAACACCATTTGTGCTCTGGATCCTTGAAGGTTTCCTTATAAGGTTCTAACCACTCTGAGTACTTAGAAACATCGGACATTTTTATTTGTCCACTTATTTCATCTTCATAGATAATATGGTCACACTCCTGCTTTGGTTCTTCTGTATATTTCTTATTACATTCAGGACATATTTTTTTAATTCTATAGTCTTGCATATCCTCTCCTTGAACTGTCAAAGAATTTTTGACAGTTGTTTTTCCTGCTTTACAGTGAGCACACTGATCGCAATGCCCTGGAACACCATAATTAGTGACTTTAACTTCTTGCATAGGGGTTTAGTCTTTAAAGAATAATTTCATTAGTTCAGGGGGAACTCTATCCTCTAGGTCTTTTTTACTGAGCTTTTGGTACATTTTCTTTTTCTTTGCTTCAGGAATAGAAAACCAGAAAGCGTTTTCATCAGCATTCTGTTTATCCCAATCTTTATAATCTTTTAATAGGTTCTTTCCCATAAAGACTATTGGTTAATCTTAAACAATTGCCAGCGATACTTTTTGTGAATTGGATTAATGCAACCTGCAAATTCTCTAATCAAAAACCTTCTGAAGATTAACCCTTTATCAATAGCTATTATCTTACCCCAAGTCCTATATCCCCATAGGCTAAAATCTTTAAAACATACAGTATCCCCAACCTGAATCTCGTCGTTATCCTCTGGTTCTAGATGATTCCCACTTGGCACCATAAGCAATGGTTTATCGTTCTTGGTCATAGGTTATTCTTCAAATTCTTCTTCATTATCTGGATCTGAACGGTAAACTTTTAGAAGAAGTTTAGAGACTTCTTCAGTACAATCTGAAACCGTCACCTCATCATGTCCTCCCTCAACGTAAGCATCAGATCCATCATCAAAAACCAAGCGAGAGATGTGGAAAACTGGCTCATCATCCTCTACTACTATCCAACCAACAATGTCTACTAACTTCTTTTTTCCTAATAACTTCAAGTAGGAGGTAAAATAATTATCGTAATCTGATTTATACTTTTGATATAATTTCATAAAATATTATTCGTTAGTTTTCTTTTGTGACTCTAGCCAGGGCAAGAATTTATTCTTATAACATTGCTGGCATAGAATCTCACCAAAATATCTGGATGGTTTCATCTCAGAAGTTAAAATTCTAGTACCTGGAAGATATATATCTTCCGTTCCACATATGTCGCAAACATCCACTTGTTTTACAACTAATTCATTTACTTCTTTTTTCATAAAATAATTACTTGGTTAACTTTGTGTTAAATAGAAAACAAATAACTATAACAGGAACGAGGGATAGAATAAGTGAGCCGGTTAAAATAAAAATGGTAGTTGAAAGTTCAGCTGTCATGAATCCCAAAAAGAAAAGTGATTGGTTATTCATAAAATTATTTACTTAAAGGCACGTCTAGAATCTTTAAAGTGGTGACATTTTCCAGTTCATTCTTTTGTTCAGTTAATTCTGAAATCTTACTTTCTTCTTTCCAATTCTCACTATCGCTATAGGTTCCTGCAAATAGTCCTTGGAATGCACCTCGTAACCCCTGAGCTTCAGCAACTTTTTTTATCATTGTTGCTGGTTTATCCTTCCATATTGGAGACTTGTCATTGTAGTACTCTTTAAAACTTACAAAGTTGAATAAAGCCTTTGAAGATCCTTTTCTCTTCACTATTGAGTAAGCACCAATTAAATTTCCTCTATCTGTCAATGTATATTCATGCGTCACATCGCCATTAGTAATCACAAACTTGTCATTACTATATACCGCATCTACTTGATGATAGTCATATTCTCTATGGTCTTGCGCTACTTTTCTATAGCCATCTCTTCCAATAAATATTTGTGCAGCACCAGTGCCATACTTAACCGCCCATATTTCTCTTAAGAAAGGGTTTAAACCAGTCGCCTTTCCCATTCTTAGAAATGTCATAAATTCCATTTCTGTCAGGTTATTGGCAAAGGTTTTTTTAACCTGCTCCAAAACCTCTTTGTCGTCCCAAACATTAACCAGCGCTGTTGTTGTATCTTGCATATAAAATAAAAAGTTAATTAGTATGTTTCTGTAATGATATTATCAAGTTGTTAATAATAATGCAAGTGTGATTAGTATATTACTTCTTTGAATATTACTTCCTGGTTTCTGAAGATCATGAGCTTGCGCTTTAGTCGGTAGACAGGATCCATCTGTGTGTATGTTGATTTCACATCTTCTACTATCACTCTCCCTTTCTTATCGTTATACATAAAGTCTCCTATATACTCGGTTCGCCTAATGGTAGTTCCCTGATATTTAAACGATGGTTGGAGAAGGAATCTTGGCTGTAATACTAAACCCGATATCTTTCCCGCATTCTGCATCATCTTCAGTTCGAGATACCTTCTCGCCTCGACACGACTCATAAACTCAATCTTGTCTACTATTGTGTGTACATTATTATGCCTACCGCCACGCAACTTTCTTCTAGTGATTCTCATAGTACTTCTCTTAATCTAGGATCAGGAACGCTGTAGAGTACAACTTGTTTTATTCTGAATTCTGTTTTTCCCTTCTCACCATTTAAAGCCGTCTCCTTTGTGTTATACTTCTGAATCCAACGAGTTGCATGAAGGCGTGTTGTAAATGCGCATCTTATCCAGCGCATTCTTCTAGTAGTACTATTGTCTTTAAGTGTGATGATAAGATAAATATAACGAGTATTATTCATTTGTTGTTTCTGTTAGTAGTACTGCGTAGTGCTCCATCATTTTCACATTCTCACCCTTCTTTCTTTGCACTACAGTTATTGGCTTTAAGTTCTCACCCATGACTTCATCACTGAGCCTGTAGGTGCTAAGAATTTCAATAAGCTTTGAGACTTTCATATTCTTAGGCATTAATAGTGGATAAAAATACCTCAATGCTTTCTTTAACTTTCTCTAATGCCTCTCGCTGATTGGCACCAACTTGTATAAAGCGGATGCCTGCGCAATCAACGGTAGCAACAAGCTTACCCTCCACTTGCCACTTAATAATTTTCTTCTGCATTTCTGAATAAGATGTGTGCATTTATTTAGTGTTTAATAATTTATCTTCCACGTTAAGGATGTTTTTAGCTAAGTTAAGCAACCTTGCCTCGAAGTGTTTTTCATCGAAACCCAATAAGTGCTTACTAATCACTTCGACATACACCTTCACAGCTAACCCAATCGCCCACTCATTTCTTAATTGTTCTTCGGTCATAGAGAAGCGTTTAAACGATCTAGGATGATCGTTGTAATACAGAGTGCTACTATCAACCCACTGAATAGTAAAAAGATCGTCTTAGTGTCATCACAGTTGATACAGGTACCACTGTCGCGTGCTGTTATTCTTTTGAATTTAAAATTAGTTTTCATATAATTTAAGCGTTAGATTTATTGATTCTCTCTACAAAGCTATTGATGGTGTTTACCCAAGGAGATTTTCTTGCCTCTTCTTTTTGCTCTTCAGTTAATTGACTCCAATACTTACAGTTTCCATTTACGTAACATTGGTACATTGTAAGAGCCTCAGTTCTAGTATCGAATCCGTACGCATGAACCATGTGGTTTACATAGAACTCCCAGAATGCATTGAATGAATCAAAGCGTCTCAAATAACAACCATTCTCGTCAGGGTGTGTACGTTCACGCTCCCCTGCTGGTCTCAAGTCTTTAAGTCCTACGGGATTGTGGTAGAACTCAACACCAAGCCTTAATGCCTCCTCTGGTGTTTTCCAATTACATCTAAAGTTTGTTCCGCTACTAGATTCTGACTGAGCGATGCTGACTAATATGTCACATCCCACTTCTTTAACACCTTCATTGTTGCAGTACTTTTCAATTGGGACACCAGCATACGGGCTATTAATTTCAGAAAGTAGTTTTGAGTATCTGCCAACGTTTATATGGTCAGGTGCAAAGTGCATGACAGATTTAGTACTTATGCTACCATTGGTAACGGGTGATTCTGTTAGTGTTTCACCTGATGAAGCTAGTGCTTGAGGGACCAAGGCTTGTCGTAGAGCCATAAATCCCTCAGGTACATATTTCTTATTCCCCTTCTTAAACTCTTCTAATGCCCTACCTGTCGTAATGGTTGGTTTAATAGGATTGATAAGGTTGTCGTAGTGACCAGTTAAAGTCGCCAGCGTTGTTTCATGTCTTGCATTCTCTGCTTTAATGGCATCCTCTTTTTGAGTTGTGTAGTAGTCAATTTTTTCAATTGCACACGTATCACTATCCTTAAAGCACCAGTAATGGTCGGACCCAAAAATTAAAGCGGTAATGAATAAAACAGCACCACACAACATTGCAATGAGAATTTTAAAAGCGATTGTTTTCATAGAATTTATTTTAGTTTTAGGTGTATTTGTAGACGTGATGTTCATACATTGTACATTACTTGTATATCACATCATCCTGCACACTTATAGGTTAGCACTTCATCCCATCTTGACTTACTGTATAGCTAACAGTTGTTATGCCAGGACACAACAAAGAACGCACAAGTAAAACATCGTCTGAGAATCGTGGCATTGCCAGGATGTCTTGATGTACTGTCTCCCGACACGATTCCGACTGCGCAACTGTTACTACAGCTGCTATATATGGAGCCGAACATGAAGTGAACATAGGGTGTATTGGTTAATACACCTCTATATTATCATAGTGATAATATTATTACAACAGTAATAATAACTAAGGTTTGACAGAGAAATCTAATTCTTCCCAGTTATTTTTTTGAGTCCATTCCCCTCCTTTAAATCTTAGGGATATGATGTACTCCTTTCTCTTGAGTGCTCCAAACGCATTAGCGCTATCTACCCAATTGCGTAAGTTATAGGTAGTTCCATCACATGAAAAGCTACCAACGCTCTCATACGTAGATGGAATATGAGAACTTCCAACATACTCTAAGTGATCCTTCAGGAACTCTTTCGACATCACTCTCGCATTAGATTCATACTTCTCACACTCTTTAGTGACTACTATATTCGCAGGTTGGTTACTTGATGACTTAAAGAATGAGGGAACAACAAAGAAGAGCACAATTAAAAAACCCACAGCATATACTACGGGCTTCAATTTATTTTTTGCCTCAGCTTCATTCATATTACTTCACACTAAGGAACTGACCCAGATCCATATCCATTGCCTTAGCAACTTTCTCTAATGTTTCTCTACTAGCATTCTTTCCCCCATTAAAGAGAGATGTAACAGTATTGTGGTCAATACCTGCGACCTTAGCTAATCGATACTTAGTCATCTTAGACTGGATCAACTGCTTCTGTGCGTCATTTAAGTTCCGATTTGGATCCTTCTTAGCAACAGTCATAAGAAAATATTATTGAAGAACAGAGACAATATAAACACCTATCAACTAATTATCAATAGGCAAATAATATGATTTTAATACTAATAGACTAGGAACGTTATTTTTTGCAACTAAAAAAACCACCCGGTGGTGGCCTCTTTAGAAAACTTTATATGCTCGTTTACGGCGGATAGGTGCCGTTTACTGTCCTAAAACATTACTATCATAGCGAATTTGTTTTTTAATGCAAATTGTGTAAAAGTGCATGATGATTATTTGGTGTTTTAAAACTTCACCAATTAAAAGGCTACTGTAGCCGCTCGCCCATTACTGCCCCTTAACATCTATGACTACAATCTTTTAAAAGACTGACAAGAAGCACTTGACGGTCTTGTATTGAACGTGCCCTAATATTTAATTATTACAAGAAAAGTGAGTTTTAGTGCACCATCAAATGTAGTGAACGTAAATACAATATGTACATGCAGTGTCTACTACCCATTGCATACATACCAGTGAGAGGTAGTAGTTTAAAACTAATTTAACAATATTTTATGGAAAAAGAATTCACACCAATGCCAAAGTTTTGTATTGGTGACTATGTGGTTTGTATTACAGGCAGGGAGTTGATCCTTGGAACTATTAATCGAGCATTTAAGGATCTCGATGATGGAAAGGCAATTTGGATGTATAACTTAGAAGGGGGAGGGGTATTCGACGAAATGAAGATAACAAAATATGAAAAAGGAGGTGTTGTTTATTTATGAAAAAAACACAGTCTTTTTTTAAGGGGGTGAGAAGTAAAATTGCTATCGAAATTTCTAAAAAACCTGCTGTTTTGATCATCCTATATCGACTAGCAATGTTCACTCCGAGAACAGGGGACGAGGAAAAAAAATGGGTACTTATAAAATGGGGAGATATTGGCTTATCAAGGCAACAATTCAGGGATGCAAAAGACTATATTGTGAGGAACCATCTAGGAACCATCAGAAGAACCATATGGGGAACCATGTTTAAGCTCATTGGTAACAGCGTTTTTGACATCAACGAAGAGGATGGGAACCATATGAAGAACCATCGAGGAACCATATCAAGTATACAAGAAGGTAACAAGAAGATTAAACAAGAAGATATATATAGCGATTTAGAAAAAAATTCTGACCAGAACTTACCAGAGAAAAAACCAGAAGACCTTCCAAGTTCCGTGAAGGTTTCCGCGCTCCACGAAAAAGTACTGCACCTGGGTGAAGATTACGGCGTGAAGTTAGTAACCAAGGGAATACGGTTTGAGAAGATTGAAGCAGCATACCAGCACGATCATGTTCTAGCTGTGGCTGAGGCTTTGTTCCTTTGGGCTGTAGATAGCAAAAACTTGAAGGAGGTTTCAACGGCAAGGCTCAAGAAGTTCCTCATCCAAGATTTGAAATATCGAGCTGAAAAGCAACAAAACAAGTGGGCCGGTGTTTCTGATAAGGCTAGGGTTTTCAACACTAAAACAAACTACACTGACAATGGCTTACAAAAGTCACAAAGTGCCACTTTCCCTAATGATAAAAACTTTCTAGAAATGCAACGACAGAGCGCCATTGCAGAACGCTTTTTTAAGTGGAAGGTGAGTGGTGAAACACAGCTTCCAAAAGACCTAGAAGAGCAATTTAAGACGCTTACGGACGCTTCTTTTATCGAGTCGTGTAAGAAGTGCGTTGCTAAGAAGCTAGGAATTCAGGTAACTGAGGTAAAGATTTGATAAATGTGCAGTGTTTGTACTATACTCGAACTGTACAAAGACTACACATGCCTAAAAGAATTGATTGGGAAGCCCTAAAACAAGATTATCTTTTGAGCGAATTTGTCGATGTCCAGGAGTGGGGAAGGAATAAGCTGGGGGGAAATACGGCCGAGAAGAGCGGTCATTTTCAAAGGAAAACAGTAGGTTGGAAAGGTGAGAAAGAGGCTTTGAAGAAAGAGCAAACAAAGCTTACTGTTGAGAAAGTTATTGAAGAAAGGAGCACTGACTTAGCTAATCTATTAGGTGATGTTTATGACCATATCAAGCAAAACAAAGAGATGCTTTTTTCTGAAGGAGCTAAGGGCTTAAAGACTATCTGGGAAATAGTAATGGTAGCGAACGGATTACCAACATCTATCAGCAAGAACGAGAATACTAATCGCAACATTGACGAAGAGAAAAAGGTTTTAGAGAGTTTGGTTAATGTAGCGAAGAATGCAGAGTCAGCAAGAAAGAAAAAGTAAGCTCAACATTCTTCCAGAGGAAGATCTTAAAACCATACTTAAAAGGGTTAAGGTAGAAGATTTAACACTAGACCAACAACGCTTAGTAATTCGTAGTAAATGCTATTACGACAAGCGCTTCTTTGCTACGTACATCACGGAGCGATGGACGAGTGATAAGAAAAGCGGAAAGCGCTATAGCATACCACCATTTCAAATAAATTTATTAGAGTTATCAAGTAGTGGTGAAGATGTTTTGTTCATTATTCCCAGAGGATATTCAAAAACAACTATTGTTTCAAAAATAGGATCTTTATGGGACCTATTGTTCCAAGAAGAGCAATCAATCTTACTGATCATGTCAAAAGGTTTAGGAGAGGAGGTGATCGGTGATATTCGTTATGAGCTTGAGAATAATGAGAAGATAAGGTGGATATGGGGAGACCTTGTTCCGATGAGTAACAAGTCAGAGAAGACCAACGAAAAATGGAGACAAAGAGAGTTGCAACTGCTTAATGGGTGTAGCATTAAAACCTTAACGAAAGGCGAGGCAATACGTGGAAGCCGACCTACTAAGGTTATTATTGATGATCCTCAAGAGAACAAGGATGTAAAGAATCCTATTCGAGCAGATGAGTTTTATAATTGGGTCTTCACAAGTGTTTATGGAGCGATAAACCCTGATGAAGGCTCAATGGTTGTGCTCGGAACAATCATCAGTAACAATTGTTTTGTTAATAAGCTTAAGCAGTCTGCTGAGCAGCAACAATTCAAAGTTATAGAATTCCCAGCCATATTGAATTTCAACAAGGAAGAGTTTACCGGAGAACCTCTTTGGCCTGATAGGTGGCCACTCAGTAAGCTTAAGCAGCGATGGAACAAGCTGAAGGAGAAAGGTTTTATGCAGGAGTACATGAACGTACCATTAATTCTCAATGGCTCTCCTGTTTTTGATGATGAAGACAAGAAGTTCTTAGTAGCAGTGAAGCCGTTAAGCATCGAATCTTCAGTCAAGTGGTTCGTTAGTAAAGAGTCGAGAAAAGAGTTAGATGTGGTTATAGGTGGAGACTTGGCTCATGGATCAGTTGATGGAGATTATACGGTCTTTACTGGACGATTGAGGACTGGCGAGTTGGTGTTTCAGTACAGGGGATTTATTACGCAGGACAGGATGGCTGCATTGTTAGACACTATCGTTGTGCAGTTCAAGTCAGTGTTTATTGTTCCTGAGAACAATGGCGCTGGGGCTTTTATACTTGAGACAAAGAGGTATCCATGGCGTCAGTACATGTACAAGCAGAAGACCATGGACAAGGTAATCATGAAGGATCAAGACAAGTATGGTTTTAATACCAATGAGAAAACAAAGGAGATTCTTGTGTCAGACCTCAGAAAGTTTATGAGGATATCTCGTTTCGAAGTGACAGAGGAAGAATTTGAGGAGATTAATTATTTCTACTACAACAACACTAATGGAGGAATGTCAGCCATAAGCCCTTATCACGACGATACGGTTATTAGTGATGCGTTAGTAATACAGGGAATTGTTAGGGGAAGAGTGAAGGCAAATGTATATAATTAATCAACTGCACTTGTACAGTTGCTGTACAGTATCTAGAATGTAGACGTCTAAGAAAATTGATGAAACTATTCGGTAAGCAGTTGTGGGGTGCAGAAAAGAAAGAATCTTCTATTCCAATTCAATCTGCATACAATCCACAGTTTTCACTACAAGACAGCAGGAAACTACAAAGTTCAGAGATGTACTCAGGTTGGGTTTCTAGTTGTGTTAAGGCTATTGCAGAAGAAGTGGCACGTATAGAACTTGTACTCTACAGAAGAAGTGGAAAGAAAGTTGAAGTTATTGAAGAGCACCCAGCACTAGATCTTTTAGATTATGTGAATGAGTTTTTTACTAAGTTCACCTTATTTGAAAGGCTTCAGTCTAATCTTGAGCTAAAAGGAAATGAGTATTGGTACCTAGAGAGAAAGGGAAAGACAGGGCCAATAATTGCAATATACCCGCTTAATCCTGATGCTGTTACTCCAGTGAAGAGTGATTTTTATATTAAACATTACGCATATCGAGTTAACGGTAAAGAAATAAAACTCAAGCCAGAACAAGTAATCCATTTTAAAACATATAATCCATTTAGTGATATTGTCGGTCTGTCAACGATTGAGTCAGCAAGGTTGATTATTGAAACTGATGTTTTTAGTAGAGAGTACAACCGTAGATTTTTTGCTAATGATGCAACACCAGGAGGTGTCTTGAGCCATCCGGATGAGCTTGACCAAATATCTGCTGATGCAATTAAGGAAAAATGGAATGAATCGTATGGTGGTTATAAGCGTGCATTTAAAACAGCATTGTTGTCTGGTGGGTTAACCTACACATCAATTACGCCGAAGCATAGTGATATGCAGTATATCGAGCAGTCAAAACTTAATAGGGATGACATTCTCGCCATGTTTCGTGTGCCTAAGAATATCTTAGCGGTACTTGAGGATGTGAACTATGCAAGCGCTAAGACTGGGAACTATGTGTTCTCATTGAGAAACATATCTCCAAAGATGCATAGGATTGTGGACACTCTCAACGAGTTCTTTCTTCCCTTATTTGGAGAAGGTGATATTTGGTTTGAATTTAAGAGTCCTGTGCGAGAAGACATATTAGAGCTAACTCAGGTTAACCAAATCCTTTTTGCAAATGGTCAGTTAACGATGAATGAGTGGAGACAACGAAGCGGTTTATTACCTATTGAGAATGGTGATCAAGTATTCCTACCATTCAACTTATCTCCATACGGAAAGCCAATACAGCAAAAGACTCAAGAGGTGGCAACATCATTAACAAAACTATCACATGAAATTAAAGACTCTGTTCTTTCTCAGCTGCACTTACATAAGCTTGAGAGTGCAAACTGTACTAAGGAGGTTTCGCCTGAGGCATCTCATAAGAATGAATCGAGTGATGAACAGTCTCACAAGAGATTCCAACTAAGAATGGATCCTCATAGTTTTGAAGACTTGGGCCAAAAGATTAATGGAATGATGCGTGTTCGTGAGGAGCCATATGTTAAGAAGGCTCAAACAATAATGAACAAGCTATTTGCTGATCAGAGAGAAGAAGCAATTGCTAATCTGCGTTCATACATGAAGAAGGGAATTAAGAGCACTAAGGCTAAGTTACCTGAATTTATTGATATCGCTAAACAAGTAAAAGTTACCATTGATTTGTTTAAGCCGATCATGGAGGAGTTTGTGAATAAGGAAGGTCAGACAGCATTTGCAGCGCTTGGATTAAAGGCTGAAGATTTTGATATTGCTGCTCCAAATGTAAGAAAGTACTTAGAGGCTAGCGTAAAGAAATTTGCTAATGAGGTTACTACAAACACCAGCACAATGATTCGTCAGCAAATTGCTGATGGCCTTGAGAGCGGCGAGGGAGTTCAGGCTATTACATCAAGAATTATTGATTTGTCCGGTCTTTCTGAGACGCGCTCAGAGCTTATTGCAATTACTGAGATACATCGTGCGCAGGGAAATGCAGAGATTCAAGCGTGGGAGCAATCTAATGTTGTAGTGGCAAAGATTTGGTACACGGCACTTGATGAAAGAGTCTGTGTTGAGTGTTCTTTAATGCACGGAAGAGAGGTAGATCTAGGAGATGCGTTTGTTAGCGTATCTGATTTAAGAGATATGGGTTACCAAAACTACGATGGGGCAGTTGAAATTGCTCAGCTTCATCCTCGCTGTAGATGTTCGATCATTCCAGTTGTTAAGGGAAAAGATTAATAAAAGCTAATTAACATATATGCAAACGCAAGAAACCATCAAAGTATATTCAGAAAAAGCAGCTAAAGAGCTTAAACAAGCACTAAGCAAAATCACCCCAAAGAAAAAAGTACAAGGAGATGGTGAGTTTGAGGTGGTTGCTACAACTGAAGGAGTAGACAGAGATGGCGAGGTAATACAAGTAAGCGGATGGGATTTTAAAAACTTCTATAAAAATCCAGTTCTTTTATGGGGTCATGAGTATGAAGAATTACCAATAGGCGCAGTAACAGAGCTGCGAGTAGAAAATGGATCAGTGATAGCAAAAGGATTATTTGCAAGATCAGAATTTGCCCAAGAGGTGAGGGCTCTTTATGATGATGGTTTTCTCAAGACAGTATCAGTCGGTTTTATACCACATGAGCGCAACGGAAACGTTATTACAAAGGCTGAGCTATTAGAGTTGAGCTTTGTATCAGTTCCAGCAAATCCAGACGCATTAGATCGTTTAAAGAGTTTTGAGGCTAAGTACCTCAATGTTTCTATTGAGAAGAAGGAAGAGAAGAAAGAGGTAGAAGAGACAGAGCAAGTGGCTCCCACAGAAGAGGAGCAACCTAAATTAGAATCCACAACAGAGCAAGTCGCTGCAAATCTCATTGCTGAATATCCAACGAGCAATGAAGCAGTGAAAGCTCACATAGCGGAGAAAGCAGGACGTGTCCTGTCTGCAAAAAACAGGACATTGGTGGAG
>ERZ724505.1566-NODE-1566-length-12375-cov-3.754789_pt1 | contig 12375 bp, 13 predicted proteins | sample MGYA00376038_ERZ724505 | MGnify/ENA primary metagenome ERZ724505 (study PRJEB28724, sample SAMN07190884) | wastewater metagenome | isolation source: effluent of sewage treatment plant in Hong Hong | place: Hong Kong | collected 2016-03-17 ... | reverse complement strand
ATTACTTATATATGCTTTCTTATATACCTTACATTTACACCTTAATATTCAGATTTTTCTCCCAGGGTCTTGACAAGTTTTCGAGGCCCCCGGTACAATGCCGTTCAAGTTCGTGTCGAGTCAGCGCGGGCCACAAAAATTCACCGTTTACGTTTCACCTTCACATGGGACAAAGTTTCAAAGGCCAATCCATCCACCCTCCACCCGCCCGCCATCGACAATTCGGCCCGCCCTCCAGCGCCCTACCACGGTTCACGCCGATTTGGGGGACCTCGGGGGCGGGCCGAACCGCTTTTTGGCCCCTATTTAGGCGCAGTTGGGGCCTATCACGGTGTGGTCCCCCGCCAGGGGGAGCCCCCCGTCAACGCTCGGCGCGCGAATTGTGGTTATGGCCGGGCTTGACACAGCCCCTTGGGGTGTTGTACCTTCCACCCGCGGATGTGGCAATCACGCCACAAGGGCGCAGGACCAACTACATCGGGAGATCATGGTACAATGTCAATGACCACACCGGGCGCGGGACAATCTTCAGGCACATCCAACAGTGGAGGCGGGCCTAATGCTGCCCCTGGTGCAATTCATCCTTCTTCTGGCGATGGCGGGGCTGGTCCTGATGTCTCAGGGGCCGCCGCAGGGGCCAATGGGGCCAATGGGGCCGCGCCCAAGGCCATAAAGCCCATCCGCACCATGCCGAAGGGCATCCCGGGCGTGATGCCGCGGCTCACTCCGCGCGAACATGCCGAGATCCGCGGCGAGATCGACGCCGATGGCAACCCCACCACGCCTGAGCGCGGGCCGGACGGGAAGTTCCTTCCTAAGAATGGGGCCGAGGCCGCCCCCGAGGCCAATTTGGAGGCCGGGGTCGCGCCCGAGGCCAAGCCCGAGAAGTTCAAGCTGGCTGATGACTTGGAGTTCGACTCTGCGGAGGCCGCCGCGAAGGCGTACAAGAAGCTCCTCCGCGACCGACAGTTGGCCGCGGGAGATCAGTCGAAGTTGGCGAAGGAATTGTCGGCCATTCGCACCGAGATGGAGGCCCTCCGCGCCGCCGCGGCCAAGACCCAATTCCAGGGGCAGTCCGCCGCTGATGACGCCGCGCTCGGGATCGACCCCGAGGCCGTCCAGCAGCAGCGCGACTACATGGAGGCGCTCGAATACATCGAGACGCTCACCGACCCCAAGGAGCGCGCCGCCGCTCGCGCCACCCTCAACTTCAACATGCAGCAGGCGATGGACGCCCGCGTGCAGAAGCTCCTCGACAAAGTGATGGCCGACAAGTTCGGCTACATCACCGAGGCTAATGACCATCTCCAAATGTCCACACAGGCCGATGCTGCGTTCGATGTGGTAGCATCCCTGCGTTCGAACCCCCAAGACCCCGAGAGCGCCCCGCTCTTCCCCGAGTTACACGAGGAAGCGCCGACAGCGAAGATCGCGGGAGCGTGGGACAAGATGAGAAAAGCCGGTATCCCCTCGAACATCCTTCATAGCCCCGCGTTCATCAGTCTCTTGGTGATGGGCTGGAGAGGGTCGCAGATGGGGCGGCCGACTACACAAGCGGGACCGGCAAAGGTGCCGACGCCTCCTACACCGCCAATCCCTCCCCGTCCTACGGCCCCGGCTGTGGCGACGAGCGTGGGTTTCCCCTCTTCTTCTACTCCCAAGGCTCCCCCGGCGAACAATCCGCTGTTCTCCCACCCCGGTATGCGCATCCCCGGCGTCATCCCGCGGCTGTAGACCGGCCCTAATGCTCGCAGGGGGCTGAAAACACAATGCCCCCGATTTCATTCGCACAGCGCATCGCGCCGACCACGGTTGTCGGCTCGCGCGGCCCCGAAAACGCCGTCTCCGGTAACATCATCCCCGACATTCAGGAAGGGCTCGTTCGCTACGTCAACAGCGCGGCCCCCTACACTGCGCTCCTCAACGGCAAGGGCGACTCCATCGAGCGCCGGTCCAGCACCAACTACCAGCCGCAGTGGATGGAGAAGGACGTTCTACCGCCCTTCTTCGAACTCGGCGCGACCATGAACCCGGGCGACACCACGATCACCGTGGCGACCGATCACTGGAAGCGCATGTCCGCAGGCTACGTCTTCCGTCATCCGACCTCCAAGGAGCGCATCCGCGTCGACACCGACCCGACCACGACCTCCGTTGTCGTTCGCCGGAGCATCGGCGGCACGACCGCGGGCACCTACGCGGCCGGTGAGCGGTTCTACCTCGCGGGCGTCGCCTACGAGGATGGCCAGGACACGCCCCGCGCGATCCACGTCATCGAGACGCTGAAGTACACCAACTGCCAGATTTTCAGGACTCCCCTGAATCTGACGGGCCGGTCGCTGAACACCGACTTCTACTCGGGCAACGACTGGGAGAACGAGAAGTTCGAGAAGAAGATCGAACACATGCGCGCGATCGAGTATGCGGGCTTCTACGGCGTCCGCGATTCATTCTCGGGCTCCAAACACCTCATCACCATGACCGATGGGCTCGAATCGCGCATCGTGTCGAAGGTGTGGGGTATGAACCTCGCCGACTTGTCCTGGGCCTTGATTTGCGACCTCGCTCGTGAAGCCCTCCAGTGGGGCAAGGGCGGGTACTGGTCCGGTGGCCAGCGCCTCAAGTACTGGTTCGTCCCCGCGGTGGTGCTGAACAAGATCGCCGAAGTCGTCCATCCGCAGGTCTTCTACGATCCCGGCGAGGAGATCACCCTCGGCGTGACCGTGAAGTACCTCCTGACGCCGCTGGGCAAGCTCGCCCTGGTCCACACCCCGATGCTCGACGAGATCAGCCAGATGGCGAGCGGCGGGACCCTGGCCGACAGCTTCATCGTCGACCTCAACCACGTCATGCTCCGGCCGCACCAGGGGCGCGACACCAGGCTGCTCGACAACCGCCAGGGCAACGGCCTCGACGCGCAGATCGCGGAGTATTTCACCGACGCCGGGTTCCAGATCGAACTCGAAGACGCGCACACCAAGGTTGAGTTCACGCTCACCTAAAGAACATGGGGTTGAGGTGGGGGTGTAACAGCCCCCACCTTGGTCTCACTCTCTTCATCATCAACATTCAACTCAACTTTGGAGCAAACAATGACCCCCAACATTCGCATCATCCGTAAGGGCGTCCTCACCGCACTGCTCATCGCGCTGATGGCCCCCCTCGCCTCCGCTCAGACGTACTTCGACTTCTTCGCGGCGTTCACGAAGGGCCGAAACGCCGCGAACTACCTCACCGCGGTGAACAACGATGTCGCATTCCTCATCAAGTACACCGGCACCCAGCAGAAGGGCATCGTCGACGTCGCGGCCAATGGCGATATCACCCTGAAGCACGGCAACTCCGGCTCGGAAGTGGTCGACACCACGGTCGAGTGCGATGCGTCCATCGCGGCCAGCGGGTCGCGATCGGGCATCATCGACGTGTCCGACAGCTCGTGCGATACGGTGGGCGAGGTGATGAACATCATCAACTCTCAGTCGACCAACTGGGTGATCGTGCCCATTGACGCGCTACTGACCGACGACCTCAATGCGGGCGGCTCCGGCTCCCTGGTGACGATCACGGGCTCTTCGGCGAGCGTCATCGATGGGTTGGCGCTGACCTGGGACACGGCGACGAAGTTCATCAGTACCATTGCGCTGCTCCCGCCCGAGGCCAGGAAGATCGGCTACTACCTGTCGGGCGTGCCGTCGACTGCTAGCCCTGGTACGCAGTTGAAGCAGAATCCATACGCGGGCCTGCGGACGGTGGTGGGGGCGGCCAACGCGACCAGCACCTATGGCTCGGGCTCCTCGGCCTACCGCATCAGCCAGGAGGTGCCGATCTACCGAAAGTCGGGCACGTCGACCTCGACCATCACCGTCCTTTATGGCGACATTGCGGGCGGCGCGACCACGGTCAACAAGACCTTCATCGCCCCGACCGACAACTATCGCATCATGGGCGATGACGGGGCCAAGGTCGTCTTGCGTCTGACCAACTCCGCGGCCATGACGGCGATCACCCACTTCGCGCAGGGGATTGTCTACAACGCCAAGCTCACCCCGTAGCAAGAGAGTCTCACAGGGGTAGGCCCCGTCTGTAACAGGCAGCGGGGCCTACCTCTCGACACATTTAATAACCCTGTTACAACCACAACAGAAAGAGTAGGGTAATTGCAATGCGTGATGTGAATATGTCGGTCGGTGGGAAGGGTGCCAACCTCGGTACACAGCAGCCCGAGGCGAATACCAACACGTTCGACGCAATTGTCGAGCGCGGGAAGGTCTACGCCGCCAAGCTGGACAACTCTGAGGGTATCCTCTACGAAGCCCCCAACGCGAAGGACTTGAACTTCGTGGTCTTCGAACAAGACGCGGTGTACGACCCCGTGTCCAAGACCAAAATCTCCACTCGCAAGTCGGTGCGGGTGCGCTTCCAGAATGGGTTCTACCTGCTGGACAAGAAGGACAAGAACTTCCGCATGATCTTGACCTTCCTTGAAGGTGACGAGATGAACCCGCCGCACCACATGTTCGGCCGGACGTTCTGGCGCGTGGAGGAAGCGGCTCGGAACCTCCGCGAGAAGGCCCTGGATCAGGCGGTGCAGTTGGTCGTGAACTCCAAGGACCCGAACCTCGCGCAGTCGCTCATCGCCCGGCTTCAGGAGACGTTGAACGTGCAGATCGCGCCCGCTGAGGAGGCCCCCCAGGAGCCCCAGGGCGGCGGAAAGCCCACCGATAAGGGTCAGTCCACCCGCGGTAGCGCGGCGCGGGGCGCTTAACCGGTAGTACCAGCATCAGTATCGGCAACATCAGCTTGAGGGCATCCCACCATGACACAACTTAGTTCCGGCCTCCTCCCGACCGACGATGACGGTAGCGGCACGACCGGCACGAAACAGAACCAGTCGTTCTGGTCGTTGTGGCGGGATGCCATCAACACGCTGATCCACAGTGTGACCAACCCAACGGTCACACCCGAGGACATCATCGACGAGGTGGTCACGGCCCGGGGCAATAAGACCACCTTGGATGCGCGGTTGGATGTGAGCATCGACGATGATGGGGCCTACAAGTCGGTGGGTAAGGTGTTGGCCCTGGAAATCAACGTCAATGGCGCGCAGGGCAATCTATCCACCATTGATGACCGCCTGAGTGTCACCCTTGACGATGATGGTTACATCAACAACCCCTACGCCAAGCAAATCAAGCACTCGGCGGGCACCTCGGGGTCAACAGGTTCGACCGGCCCAGCGTCGGTGCGAGTCGCGGTCGACTACACAGTCAGAAACAACCTTCTCGTCGCCGAAACCGATGCCCACAGCTTCACCCTCAAGGGCGGCTCGCTCGACGAAGATGGCGACATGCTGCACTACCGCGCTCGCGGGACGCTCGCCAACACCGCCAACCTCAAGACCCTGAAGTTCAAATTCGGCGCGGCAGTGGTCACTGCCTTGTCGGCGGTCGCCACCGCGAACGTCGCATGGGCACTGGATGTCGTCGTTCAGCGCACGGGCGCGGCCACACAACTGCTCTACGGTGAGATAAAAGTCGGCACGACCGTATCGGTTATCGCTGCTGTGGCGGGGACCGAAACCCTGTCTGGCGACATCACCTGCAAGGTCACTTTGCAGTCCAACACCGCCAGCAACGACGTGTCGCAGTCGTTGGGTGTGGCCGAGATCGAGTAGCGAAGAATCTCATGCCCACCCCCGCGATCGTCATCACCACGTCGAACAAGCCAGCCACTCAGCCCTCGCGCGCCGATGCTTTTCGAACCGGCCTGTCGCGGGTTGGGTACTATGGCCCATTGGAGTCGGCGACCTCGGTGTGGAAGCGCATCCCCGCCGACGACGCCATCGGACAAACAACTTGGACGAGGACCACCTAAGTGCAACGCTCACAGATTGTCGACTTCGGGCGCAGGATCCTCCGCGACGCCGACCCCAACAACTACAAGTACCCGGCCACCGCCATCAACCCCGTTCTCACAGAGGCCGCGGGGCAGATTCAGAACCGCTACTGCGCCATTGACCCTGTGCCACAGTCGGTGCGGTCATTGGCCGATGCAGTCAACGGTCAGGCGGTGTACTCAGTCCCCAACGACATCCGCACGCCGGGGATCATCACGGTGGAGAGTCGCGCAACCTCGACCGGTGAGTTCACTCGGCACACGTTCATCCGATGGGAGGAGATCGACAAGTTCGTCCGCAACCAGTCCTCAACCAGCGTCATTCGGCCGGATGGGAAGTACTACTCTCCTCGCGGCAGCACTCCTGGGTCGGACTTCCTTATCTGGCCCCCACCGGCGAGCAATGTGACCACTGGCCTGCGGATTCGGTACGTCAACCTGATCTCCCTGTCCGACGACAGCGACATCCCCAACATCCCATTATCGCTGCACATCTGCATCGCCCTGCGCATGGCGGCGTTGTTCGGCGCGACCTACGATGACGCGGGGGACCTGTTGGAGAAGCGCATCGACAAGATTTTCAAGGAGTTCATCGACAGCTTCAAGCCCAACAGCGACGAGGTGCTGACCATCGGTGTTGCGGCCGGGGTCGACCGCACACAGTGGCCCCGCGGCCCGAGTGGGCAGTTGTCGGCGTCGGAGATGACGAGGTAGCCGCGCTATGCCCTTCCTCAAGCGGCAAGTGTCGAACTTCGCGGGTGGGCGCAATGGCGGCACGCACCCAGCGAACATCGCGGAGAATGAACTTGCGGAGCTAATCAACTTCTACGTCGATGGGGATTCCATTCGCCCACGGAGAGGCACGCGGCGGTTGTCGGATGCGTATATTCCCGCGAACTACGGCAATTTCGAGTTCCCGATGACCACCCCGATCCCGCTGCATTCGCTATATTCGTACTTGGACCCCGCCACCAACAAGTTTACGTTTGTGGTGGGAATGCGGGACAGATTCCTGTTGCTGAGGATTACGGACGATCCTTACGCGACGTTTGCAAGCATCACCGCAACGTCGAGTGCCGACAACTGCGCTCCCATCCGCGGCAGTCATGATGTGTTCAGCGGAGAAGACGCCCTTGGGTCCAACTTCGGGCGTTGGCGGTTTGTTCAGGCGAAGGGCTACTGGTATGCGGTGGCGGCGTCGGGCTCGAACCTTATTCGCGGCAACGCCTCGACGTGGAACACTGCGGGAATCCGAAAGCCCGCCAGTGCGCCGATCATCTCCGAGGGCGGCACGGGAAGCATGACCGCAGCCAACTACAGCGTGGTGACGACGCTGTACAACTCCAGAACGGGAGATGAGTCAGAACATTCTGAGGTGTCGAACACCCTGGCGCTGGCCGCGAACAAGACCATCAGCGTCTACACCAATCTCGGGGTCCTCACGAGCGACTTCTACGACACCATTCGTGTCTGGTGTACGCAGCCGGGGCAGGCAGGCGCGTGGTTCCTGGCCGCGGAGATCGACATCGACGAAACCACAGTGGTCATCGACGTGACGCCCAATACGCTGGTGGAGTTGCTCGACACGACCAACGACTACCCGCCGACCTGCAATCTGGTGGATGTCGCGCTGTTCGATGACTGCCTGTTCGTCACAGATGGCGATGTCGTGCGGCGATCCAAGTACCTTCAGTACGAAACTTTCGACTCCGACGACCCCGGCTTCCCTGTTGAATCCAGCAACGGCCACAAGATCAAGATGCTCTATCCCCACGATGGTCGGCTGATTGTGGGGAAGACCAACTACCTCACGACCTTCACACCGACTGGGGCCGGGGACTATCGCCCATTGGTGCTGAGCAACAAATACGGCATCAGGTCCAAGTTCGCCGCGCGCGGGGTCAATCACATCTTCATTTTCTATGACGGGTTCATCATTCGGCGCAGCGACGGGTTTGGTGAGCCAACCGACATCTCGGGCGTGAAGGTGCGTGACATCCTCAAGCGGGTGCCTGACGCACAGAAGGACAACCTGTCCGCCGAGATATTCCCACGGCAAGAGTTGTACGTGGTGATTGTCCCGCAGCCAGACGACGCTTTTGTGACGCTGGCGTATAACTACAAGACTGGCGGATGGAGTGTATTTGAGTTCGGGGATCAACCCGCATTCATAGCGGAAGGGTTTGACGTTGACGGCAATCGCGAAATCTACGCGACTACCGAAGGGTATTACGTGGTTGAGTTGCTGGATGACGATGCAGATGACGATTCCGGCACCGCTATCGAATATAGTTGGGTTAGCAAAGCCTACTCTGCGGATGACCCCACTGATTTCATCGAGTTGGAAGACGTAACACTACTTACCGAGAACCAAGGGGCGACGGGCGCACTGTCGGCATTACGGGACCTCAGTACTACAGCCTTCAGCACCATCTCCGCATATTTGTACTCCACCGTGTCGGCATTGAAGTGGTTCGCCTTGAATACCCGAGGTGTGTTGTCGAACTACATTCAGATCAAGTTCTACTGCAACGAGCCGCTTCCTACGGACTTCCGAATCACCTCAATGTTCCTTCGCGCCCTGGTGAGGGTTGGACAGTCTCTCTCGCAGCGGGGGGTCGAATAGTGGCCCGCCGCCCGTCGAATCGGCAGGGCTACGTGCAGCGCCCGTTGGACCTGCCCGACTCCCAACAGAAGATCAAGGAATTGCTCGCGGTTGTCCAGCAGGCGGTTGACCGCATCAACGGGCAATTGACTGAGGGCACGGGCGACAGCGGCAGCGGTTGCGGCAACATGGAGGGGGTTTGGTGGTATAACACCACCCCAGGAACCGCCGATTCCGACTTCACTGTGGTTCACAACCTGGGCTACACACCGAAGTCGGTGGAGATCCGGTGGGCCGACCGGGACGCGCGTGTGTACACATCGCCGAGTTACGCCCCCACCCCAACCGCAATCACGTTGAGATGCACCGCGAGCAGCGCTACGCTGCGATTGAAGATTTCATAAGAGGATCACCAACTATGCCCCCCATGCCTCCCACCAATCCTGAAGACGACCCGATGATGCAGTTGAATGACCTGTACGGCATGGGGGTGGGAATAGGGGCCGGGACCGGTGCCAGCGCCATGCCCGCTCCCGGCGCGCCCGAGTACGACGGCGACGGGTTGGACTCCGAAGCCGCGGGGGACTGGGACCCCGGTATGCAGCACGCGATGCTGTCCGAGGACGAGGGTGGTGACTTCGATCCGTCCCTCGGTGGGATGGGGATGAATGATATGTCCCCGGCGCACGACATTGGGCTTGAGGGGCTATTCAGTGAGGAGCCCCCGATGTACGGGTCCCCGCCCATCCCCGCGCTTCCTGAAGAGGAGATGCCGATGGGGATGGGCGCGCGTAGGGGCGGCAGTGTGCCCCCGTCGAAGTTCCTCAAGTATGGTGCGTCGTAAGCCCTGGCGAGGCCGCCCGTGTTCGAAATGCCCGCCGCAGAATAGGAGGTAGCCCCGATGCCGTTTGATTTCTTCACCAAGAGGCTGAAGCCCAAGACCGGCCCCAAGACCAATTCCAAGGTCGACCTCCCCGAGCCCGAGTCGACCGACAAGGACCATCTCACGCCGGTTTTGAAGACCCCCTTGGACGATCTCCACAAGGCGAAAATGGGCGGCTCCAAGAAAGGCGGGCGCTAACCCCATGCCCTTCGACTACTTCACCAAGCGCCAAACGCGCACCTCCAATCCCTCCACCGCGGTCCCGATGGCCCCACGCCCGGCCAATGGGCTCACTGGCCAAGCCTCTCCATTCAACGGGCGGCCCCCTGGGCAGATCGGGGCAGGCGGCACCGGCAGTGTTGCTTCCCCGCCACAACCACAACAGGATCAGCAACCCTTTGGGGTAGGCCCATATGCAGGTGTGTCCGCCTTGACACTGCCCCCGGCCTTCCGTTACCATCCTCTCGGGTTGTTCGCTCGTACCCCGCTCTCGGAGTCTCCCCGAGCATCCCTTCCGGGCGAACAACCCAACTTGACACCCGCGCCCGCCAACGACATGGCGACTGTGCGACCAGCGAGACGAGGACGCTAGGTCCATGAAGCAGTACAACCCTGACGACCCGACGAGCCCTACAAATCCCGATCCCATTTACCCGTGCCCCCCTGGCTACCATCGGGACAAGAAGGGGCCATATGGCGGCGAATGCGTGCCAGATACTGCGGTCAATACTGACTGCCCAGCCGGGCAGACCTACAGCAGCATGCGACAGCGCTGCGAGGATGACTGCCCCGGGTATCAAACGCGCGACGGTAGCGGGAATTGCATCGACTTCGGCGATCCACACGACCCCAAGAACCAGAAGTCCACGACCAGCAGTGGCGGGGGCGGGTCATCGCTTCCGAAGCCTGCCGACCTGAACCCCAATTTCTCCTCGCAGAGTATTTGGGATCGCACCAGCAGCCTGTGGGATAGCCTTCTGGCCCAGGGGAACAACCTCAAGCCGCGGTGGAACTCGGACAACACCGCACTGGTCAAGGGGCAGTTGCGGCAAGCCACTGCGGGCAACGCCGCCGCCGAGAAGAAGGCCCTCATGGCGCAGCGTGCAGCCAGTGGGATGCTCACCCAAGGTACAACTCAGCGGCAGTTGCGCGGCATCGGCGAGCGGGCCAACACCAACTACGCGAGCGGAGCCACGGGCATCGACGTGCGCGCGGCCGGCGAGAACTTCGAAGACCAAATGGCGATTCTCAACAAGAAGTCGCAGGACATTCAGGCGTATGGGGCCTTCCAGTTGTCGTTGGCCGGGTCGGATCAGGCCGCGGCGAGCATCAGGAACTCCATGTCCATCGCCCTCGCACAGATCCAGCAGCAGAAGGAAGCACTTCAGAAGCAACTCGACATGCAGAAGTACCTCGCGCAGCTTGGCCTCGCGGGGAATCTCTTCGGCACGTCCGCATAGGAGCCAAGGACTATGCCTTTCCCGCTACTCGCAGTACTCGAAGGAGCCTCCCTCGTCTCAGGGCTCATCGCCAAGAAGAAGTCCGCCGACAAGGCCAACAAGGATGCCGCCTTGCAGGCCGAATATCAGCGCGCGGAGGCCCAGCGCGCCATTGACGATCGCAACAAGGAATCGGCCGCCGCGGAGAAGGCCCGTGTTGCGCGATTCAACATGGCGATGGGGATCTTGCGCTCGATGGGGGACACGGGGGGCATCCCGAAGGAGCGCCTCGACATGTTGGAGGCAACCAGGGGCAAATACGACCCCATTGTCTACACCAGCGCCACTGCCCCGCCTGTGACGAAACAGAAGGGGTTCGACTTCTTCTCCGCCCTATCGAGTCTGACCGGGGCTGCGGCGCAGTACAAGGCCAACAAGGACCAGGCCCGCAACTATGCCAACGAGTACAACAGCCGCACGAAAGTTACGCGCCCCCCGGCCCTCAGTGCCAGCGGGCAGGGGACTCCTTTGAAGTTCGGCTCCAATGTTGACTTCACGAAGAACCGCAAGACCATCACCCAGCCGTTCACCTTCGACGACCTCTACAGCTAACACCCCTCCCCAATGCCCAATCCCCTCACGCAGGCCCGCAAGCTGGGCTTCCCGCTCGTGAATCAGGATGGATTCCTGACTGGCCTCGCGCGCATGGCTGCGGGGGTCAGTCCTATGGATCAGATCAAGACCGTCCTCGATGCGCGGAAGCGATTTGATGAGGACACGTTGCGCGAGTTGGAGAATGCTGGCAAGGCTACGTCGAACAAGACCGCGGAGTACAACCTCGGTCGCGCGCCAATTGAGGATGCGCAGAAGGATAAGGTCTTCGATCAGTCGCAGGCGGAGCGGGCGGCCCGTGGGGCCAAGATCGCTCCTGTGGTTGCTCCCGGGGCTACACCGGACGAGGCGATTGGAGCCTTCGAAGGTCAGAGGGACTTGTACAACCTCCAAAACGCCAACCCTAATGAGGTGCTGTCGCCGGAGTTGGGGGACATGCTGGGCGGGTCCTTCAAGGAGCGCATTGGTCAGCCCGTGGATCGGTCGCAGTTGCAGCAGGGGATCACTGTGCAGACCCGCCGCGATGCGGAGAGGGCAAGGCTCGACGCCGCGCGGGAAGCTGCCGCGATGCGGGCTGACGCGCGCCATAGTGCGGTCGACGAGCGCCGGTATCTCACACAGGAGCGTCAGTGGTTCCAGTCCGTGAACTCGCTGGGGACCGACGCTGGGGTCAAGGCCGATGCGGACGTACTCAGTGCCACTACCCGAGTGCGTGGCGCGTTGGACATGGCGAAGCGCGACCCCAAGGCGTGGCCCCTGGTAGCGGAGACGATCACCGTGGCGTTCGCCAAGCTTCAGGACCCCAACTCGGTCGTCCGCGAGGGCGAGGTCACTCGCTTGATGAATCAGTATGGGTTGGGGCGGCTGGTCCCGATGTACCTCAACAAGCAACTCAGCGGTGGCGTGCTTAATCCCGAGGAGTTGAAGCGTGCGGCCAATAT
>ERZ724505.1564-NODE-1564-length-12387-cov-4.202644_pt1 | contig 12387 bp, 15 predicted proteins | sample MGYA00376038_ERZ724505 | MGnify/ENA primary metagenome ERZ724505 (study PRJEB28724, sample SAMN07190884) | wastewater metagenome | isolation source: effluent of sewage treatment plant in Hong Hong | place: Hong Kong | collected 2016-03-17 ... | reverse complement strand
TCCTTCTTTGAGTACGGCCTCAATTTCTTCTTCTTTGACTGGAACTGGCAGCGCGATTGTACGGCTGAATTCACCCCAGTAGCATTCTTGCAGGAAATAATTCTCAACGCCTTCTTCGGTGCCTGAACTAAGCGTACCGCGGACTGTTAGCTGATTGTCAGAGATACTGACGTCGAGATCATTTTTGTTAACCCCAGCTGTACGGGCTTTAACAATAAGTTTCTCGCGTGTTTCATAAACATCAACGGCCAATTGGCCTGGTACATTGTCGTCTTCGTCCCATTCATCATCAGCTGCTGGAGCGGCTGCCTGAGGCTGGTTATCTTCTGCAGGAAGAGCAACTTCATCGCCTAAGAAAGCCGCTGTTAATTCGTCTTCCTCGAGCAAAAGATCGTCATCGCGATTACGTCGCGCCATAGTTGTTACCCTCCGGTTAGTTAGTGTGCCTGTTTGTCCTTGAGCTATCTGCCAAGGATTAAGAAAAGATTAAAAACCTTGCGTTTTTGTATTACAGGCAGTATAGCTTAGGTTATAAAGAGTACGCAACGGGTGGAGTACATATTTACAACACATTAAACACAACGTGAGTTTTATAGATACGATATTGTCTGTACTTGCCCCATACGACTGCCTTGGCTGCCAGACGGAAGGTAGGTTACTGTGCGGCGCGTGCATTGATGGCTTGCCTCTGGCGCCTCCGAAGTATTTAACAGATTCAAGTCTGACAGTGGTGCGTTCGGCGACTATTTACGAAACAGTTGCCAAAGACTTGATCTGGAAACTGAAATCCTCAGGAGCGCAGTCGGCCGCAAAAATCATGGCTCAACGCATGAAGCCACTGGTGCCAGATTCTAAATCTGTATTTATAGTGCCTGTACCGACCGCGCCAAGCCGGGTGCGACAACGCGGCTATGATCAGGCCGAGTTGATAGCACGCCAGCTGGTGCGGCAAACTGGTCAGCGGCTATTAAAGTGTTTGTCGCGGACAAGCCAGATTCATCAGGTTGGCTCGACCAGCCGGCAGAGACATACCCAAACAACCGGCGTCTATAATGTGATTAGGCCAAGTCGCATCAAAGGTACTCACGTGTGTTTAATAGACGATGTGGTTACAACTGGTTCGACGCTACAAGCTGCAGCTCGTGTGCTTGAGCAAGCCGGCGCATCTAAGATAGACGCTGTTGTATTTGCCCAAGCGCGCATGCGGAATTTGTCCATAAAATAATATTGACTTAAAAGCATAAGTATGATACATTATATAGGTTAAGTAAAAACAAATATGAAAACACCAACTGCCTCACCTCTAGAAATGCCACCAGTCCCCTCACCTGAGGGTGAACCTGCTAAAGTGCTGTCCTTTACTCCTAAACCAGACTCGCCTTTTGGTAAAGCTACAGCTGAAGGACAAGCCCCTCCTATCCCGCCACTCGGCAACGAAGGCCCCGTGCAAACCGAAGTTCCTCAAGCCGAGTCAGAAATACTAGCTACACCAAGCCTCGTTCAGCGCGGCGTTGATGGTGCCAAGCGTGCAGCTGAAACAACAAAAGCCAAGCTATCCGACGCAGAATTTCGAGGCAAACTAGTTGATGCTTCGGTTACAGTCGGTCGAGTTGGAGCCGCAGCAGTAAAATATTCACGCATGTTTGAGTTTGATCCTGAAACAGGCGCACCTCGCGTAAAGCCAAAAGCCGCTGAGTCAGCTCGTAAACACCCCAAAGCAACTGCTGCCAAGAGCGTTTTCCACATTGGTCGAGCCATCGCCAAAGAGCATGGCACCTACGCAAAACGCCAAGCAGAGCGCCAAGCCAAAAACTAATCAATTGCTGTAAAACCACAGCTAAAGTAACACAATAATAATGGCGGAGAGAGAGGGATTCGAACCCTCGCGGGGGATTGCTCCCCCCTATCGATTTAGCAAACCGACCCCTTCAGCCTCTTGGGTACCTCTCCTCGTCGAAGCCTACGGGTTTGTCTCGTTTTGGCAAAAGCCAAAAGCTTCGACTTAACCCTATGCTTCTCCTCTAAAATCTGTAAACATCTTCGCTTGGTTTACAGATTTTGTATAACTATTCTAACCTATCTGGCTTTGGCGGAAGGGGTGGGATTCGAACCCACGGTACCATTGCTGGCACGCTGGTTTTCAAGACCAGTTCCTTAAACCGCTCGGACACCCTTCCTTCAACAGAGGTAATTATACCAGTCCGAGCCCTGTTTCTAAAAATGCGGTACAATAACGCTTATGGCAGATAAGGCTAAAAAAGCAAAGGTTGAGGCAGAAAAAGCCACGCCGTCGGAGATTCCCGAGGAAAATGCATACCAATCTTCATACGATGAAGCCCCTGAAGAAATCGTCTGGACAGCTTCCGAATTCGTGGCTCATGATAAATCTTTTGGCTGGTACATGACCCTAGCAGCAGTTGCCGTGCTTCTATCGGTGGGTGTCTATTTCTTGACCCGAGATTACGTTTCATCAGGGGTGGTGATCTTTGCCGCGATAGTTTTTGGTGTCTATGGCTCACACAAGCCGCGTCAGCTTGAGTACCGCTTGAATCATCAGGGCATCAAAATTGATAAAAAAGTTTATAACTTTAATGATTACCGCTGCTTTTCAGTAATACAAGAAGAAGCCTTTTCTAGTATTACTCTGATGCCATTGCGACGTTTTGCGCCGCCATTGTCTCTGTACTTTGCCCCAGAGGACGAAGAAAAAATCCTCAATCTTTTAAGTACCGTTTTGCCTTTTGAAGAGCGCAAGCGTGACGCGGTTGACGCTCTTATGCACCGCATCAGATTTTAAGTCTTTCGCGCAAAATCATTTAGAATGGCTTATATGAAGCCAGCCCAAAAGCTTATCAAACGAGTCGACGCTTACCAGCAGCGGCATCGGTTATCTGGTTTTAGCTACGCCGTCATAAAAAAATATGGCGATGATCGGGCCGGTTATTGGGCGGCACTTCTGACATACTATGGTTTTTTGGCCCTCTTCCCCCTCTTGATGATACTGACAACGGTAGCTGATAATACGCTTAGTAATTATCCGGAGCTCGAAAAGGCTGTTTTAGAAAGCGTGACGGATTATTTTCCAGTGCTCGGCAACCAGCTGACTGCGCACATTAATGGATTGCAGAGTAACGGCTTCGCGCTGCTGGCCGGTATTTTATTCACGCTATACGGCATCAGGGGTGTAGCGGATGTTTTTAGGCAAGGTGTGCGAAAAATATGGGGATTCAAGAGCAAGCCAGACGACAGCTTCTTTACCGGCTTAATGAGAAGCTTTGCCATCATTATCGTCGGCGGCCTAGGTTTTATCTCTGCTTCGGTCATAGCTAGCTTGGCTGCCGCGGCCGGTCAAGGTTGGGTATTTCGGCTGGCATCGCTCTCATTAAACTTGATTATCTTGTTTGCGTTATTTAATTTCTTGATCAAAGCCAGCCTGCCAAGGCACGTAACACTTAAAGAAACCTGGCTTGGCGCGGCTTGCGCGGCTGTGGGGCTGGTGATTTTGCAAGTACTAGGCGGTTACATTTTAACTAGGGAGCTGCGGCATTTGGATGCGCTGTATAGCTACTTTGCCTTGACCCTTGGTCTGTTATTTTGGATTTACTTGCAGGCGCAAACCATATATTATGCCAATGAAATAGCTGTCGTTAGTTCAAAAAAGCTCTGGCCGCGAAGTTTTACCGCTGATAAAAATAAAAATTAACTTGAAATATAATCACGCCACCAGCTTGGCTTATTTTTGGAGGTTTTTGTTTGAGGCATCGTTTTTAACGACATATAACACCTCCCAAAACATTCACCATTTTAAGCTTATATTTGGCTTAGAAAGCGAGCAGTTATTTTTCTTACAACGAGTCATTTATCCACAGCTGAATCCGGCAATAATTTTGTTTGCATTCTCTTGTCGTAAGGTGTAACCTTTTAATAGTTCTTTGTAATAAAAAATTCAAAACAAAATCTTCAAATGAGAACGCTAATAAAGCACGCCAAACATGGCTTTAAGCACAAGCCTTATCACGTGGTTACCCTAGGTGTTGTATTTGTCGCGAGTCTGATGGCCGTGGGAGTCGTCACGCACACGATCACTTCTTTTGCGGCCGGATCGCCACCAATTAACACCTCCCGACCCTTCTTATCTGGTGTTGCGGCTGTTGGGCAGGTGCTGACGACTGACGATGGCAGTTGGACTGGATTCCCAACTTATACTTATCAATGGCGGACCTGCGACAGTGGTGGCAGCAACTGTTCGGATATTTCCGGAGCGACCGACAGCTCATACACTCTTCAATCCTCAGATGCCGGCAACACAGTTAGGGCCGTAGTAACAGCTACTAATGCCGATGGTTCGGATACTTCAACATCGGACGCCAGTAATATAATTCAGGCACAACTTGGTGACTTAAACAATGACGGGATAGTAAATCTGTTTGACTTAGGTATATTTTTGGGACACTGGGAAAGTGGCACTAGCCCAGCTGAGGATTTCGTGCCGACCGGCTTTATTGATCAAGCTGACCTCGACTTTTTATTGGGGATATATCAACACTAGGCCGACATAATGAGCAAAATATACCTTAAGCGACTAATTCCAAAGAAAATTACCAGCTTGATTGCTGGCTTGATTGTAGCTGGGCTCCCGCTTGCTGCTGTCTTGCCTGCCGGCGCCGCAGTTAACGCGGGATTTTCGCTATCTCCGGCTAGCAAGAGTGTTACCGTTGGCGACGATCTGGTGCTGTATTTGATGCTTGATACCGGCGGCAATTCGGTTAACGCCTGGAAGACAACAATTAACTACTCTACCTCAGCTTTTAGCTCGGCGAGCATAGCGACCGATCCTTCATCACACTTCACCCTCAACCCAGCCACAGATGTGGCTTCAGGCGGTACCATCAAAATATCGCGCTATGCTAAGAGCCCATCGTCGACCAATGGTGCAATGGCAAAAATTACCCTCCATTCTAGCAGTGTCGGCAGCACAGCCCTCAGCTTTGCCCATATTTGCAGCAGTACGGCTGACGCAACTCCCTGCTCTGGCATAACTAACAGTTCAGGTGTTAACCTGTTGGCAAATCTCACCGGCGGCAGCTACACAATCGCAGCCGTACCAACCTCTGGTTCAGGTGGTACTGGTGGCGCTACAAAAAAGAAGTCATTATTGGGTAAAGTTGCCGACACAATCGCGGAAACGGTTAGCCCTACTACCTCTGCCGAAGATGTCAGCAATTCATCAGTATCTACTGCACGTGGCACTGTAAAACTAACGGTAGTTAATAAAAAGAGTGTAGCTATCGAGGGCGCCAAAGTAACTTTAGCGGGTAAATCTGGCGTTACTAATAAAGACGGCCAAGTCATATTGAAGGACCTAACTTCGGGGCTCTCAAAAGGTGTGATTACATTCGACGGCAGGACTCAAAAAATTGAAGTATTGATCCAGCCAGGTACCACCGCGGAAAATCCCCAGACCATAGTTGTAAATTTCGACGCGGGTGGTAGCGCTATTCCTAAGATATTAATGGTGCTGGTTGGATTAATAGTACTAGGTTTGTTAATTGATCTTATCTTTGGATCCAAGGGCGGATTTAAGAAAAATGTCGATAAGCTGATCCACCACGGCGGCGATCACAGCCCAGCTGCGGGTGTTAGTGCCACTACAAAGTTTAGCGAGGCCAAGCCCCACACTAGGCATGACGCTATGACACCAGGGATAATTGTTTCGCCCAATAACAGAGGCGATAACCAAGATTGGAAATATTAGCTTATGTCTAAAATTGATGATCAAGAAGATCTAGATAATACACTTGCAACTCTCAAAGCTAACGCCTCATATGCAAAATTAGCTAGCGTGGCGGCGTTCTTTATTGTTTTTGGAGCTTTCTTTTATCATGCTGTCGAAAAGCTGAGCTGGCTAAACTCGTTTTATTTCACCACGATTACTCTGGCGACCGTCGGTTATGGTGATATTGTGCCCAAGACGGATGCGGGCAAAATTTTTACGATATTTTATGTGTTTTTTGGCATAACAATCTTTGTAGCCTTAACGCGAATTATCCTTACAGAAGTTGCTATTCGCAGCGCTAAACGTCGCAAAAAATTGTAATTGCTCAAGCTTGCTATTTCGCCGTCTTGGTGTATAAAAGTACACAGGAAGGAGGCTGAGGTTTAAAACTGACTCAACATTAAATTACGTACGGAGGAAACATGGCTAGGAAAAACGAAGTAAGTGAATATTGGTGGGTTGGTCTCATCGAAGGTATTGTTGCCATCCTTTTTGGCATCGCTGCACTTTTTTGGCCAGGTCTAACTATTGCAACACTCGTAGTGTTGTTTAGTGTTTACGTTTTGGTGTGGGGTATCGCAGAAATCATCCACGGCTTGATGAGCATCGGCAAAGGTAACACTTGGTTCTTGTCATTGATCTTTGGTGCTTTCGCACTCGGTGTCGGAGTTTACCTAACTCGTCACCCACAGGTTACATTTGCGACTTTCATTCTGCTAATCGGGTTTACATTTATTCTCCGTGGCATTGCTGATATCGTCGCGGCCTTTATTGGCAACCAATTACAAACCTCAAGAGCACTGACTATCATAATTGGTGTGATTGGCGTTATCGCTGGTATCGTCGTCCTCAGGCAGCCAGTCGGAAGTGGCGTAGCAATTGTTTGGATTCTAGGCTTATTCGCCCTGATTTCAGGCATCATGACTATCGCCCTGTCATTTGACCTCAAAAAGCTCAACGAAGCTTAATTAATTCAGCCCTTCTTAAAAACAGTACGAGTCAGACAACAAAAAAGAGGCCTTTGCCGGGCCTCTTTTTTAATTGGTAAAATTAGTACGTTTTTAGGTGTCTAATCTAGCTTCACTACCCTTGACGAGGAGTGCGTAAAGTACGAATCCACTGATGATGATAGCGATGATTGACCAGATTGGATAGGCTGGTAGAAGTACCAAGTTTTCCAAAAGAGCCAATGCTGCTACAACAGCGCCAATAATTCTACCCCACCAACGGCCTGACATTGCAGATCCGGCAGCGGTAATTAGAACTATGCCGAGCACAATATGTGTCCAGCCCCAGCTTGTGTAGTTGAACACAATCAGAGAATCTGGTGTTACAACGTAAGCTGTGTGCTTAACGAGAGCAAGAATGCCTCGGAATAATGAGAAGAACCCTAGTATAAGCATAAGCATACCGGCAAAGTATACCCAGCCAACCCACCCTGATGGTTGACTATTTGCAGCCATGAAACCTCCTTAGATTTGTAATCTAATCATGCCACCCGTATTGTTGGATGTCAATACAATTTTACCTCGGTTAAACGTAAGCGTTGTAGTACTATGTATTTAAGTTAATCTAAAAGGTAAAAATATGAATCCTCAAACTCCAACAACACCAACGGCCGGTGCGCCTGAACCAGCTCCAGTCGCGGCTGCTCCGGTCGTACCAACTCCACCGCAAACAGAGGCGCCGCCTACTGGCCCAGCCTACGTTGGCAATTCCAATATTGTCGATCGAAGCGTGCAAGGCCTGTATCCAACTCCGGTGGCCCCAGCGCCGCCCACACCATTTCAGCCGGCTTCTCTACCAGAAGATAGCTCCTATACCGATGCATCCTCGGCGTTTCGTGAGCTGATTGTTTTAATTTGTGGAATTGCTTCCGCGACCGCCTACTTGTTGATTTTTTACATAGTTAAAAACCTCTGGGCAACCGCCATTGTGAGTGTTTCTTTGGCAATACTTGCGGTCATAATTTCGATTTTGGACTACCGGCAAAACAATAAACACGTTAGCCCGTTTTCGGTCATCGGTCTCAGCGCGGCCACCTTTACTATCGTTTACGTGGCCAACATAGTGATTGCCGAAATGGTCATACACAGCGCCTACGACTCGATGAGCTATTAGCTAGAAGTTATTGCTTGATAAACCAGCACGTCTGGGCCGGAAATATTATAGATATTGTATGATTTCTGGGATTTGTGGCCTGATTTTACACAAATGGCTTGATAATCATCGGAGACGGCCAGATTCAGTGTTTTAGAGTTGCCCTTGCCGACGAATTCAATCTTTGCGGACGTGTCGCCGGTTATATTTTCAGGAACGCGCACATAATAACAGATCGACTTGTACTTAACCTTACTGCCACCATTGTATGTTAATTTACCGCCTGAACTGAGCTGACTGACATTTTGTGAACCAAGCGCATTGACTGCATCATTTGCCGGATAAATCCCAGCAGACGGCGCAACATTATTAGCATTATAAAAATTAGAATAAGTGATGCTATCGGCCCTAGATTGGGTGATTACGTAGGTACCCAAGCCGGCAAAAAGCAAAATAAACGGCAAGGCCATGCCGCCAGGTGTATATTTAAAGACTTTGAGTTTCGCAAATCGATCTTTGCTGGCCATATGCCCTCAGTCTACCTAAAACCGAACCGCAACGCCATACCGAGTCTTTTACCTTGTTTGAGCTGTGTTGTAGCGACTTGCCTGCTGAGCGCTCCACGTGTAAACGCCTAAAATCCCAACAAGCATTGCCACCTGTTCTAACGCAGAAAAACCCCATATTGCGTTGCAGAGCGTGAGAATTGTAAGTGCTGTTATCCCTGTCATTGTCCTGCCAAAAGCTGCCAGCAGCGGTTTCTGTTGGCTCCATCGCGTAGCCTTTGAGGTTTCATATAGTGTAACTAGGCCAAAAAATAAGAGGTAGACAAACCCGAAACGCAAAATGTAGGCGTATTCATTTAGGGCCACCAAAATAAGCCCTGTGCTAATTGTTATTGAAATTGCCGACACCAGGCAGACGCTACGATTGCCGTGCCTGAGTAGAAATGTCATTTTGCCGTTGGCTTTGTCACCTTTTACGTCACGGTAGTCTTTAAGGATTATTCTGCCGATAAAGTGAAAGTAATAGGCTGCCGTGAGCAATAATACTGGTTTGGCTGTGAAGTCGTCGCTTGAGAGCATCATGCCTAGTCCAAATGGGAGGATAATATAGCCTAAAGGCAACAAAAGCGGTGCGAGTCCTCCCCTTCTTGATATAGAAAATGGGGGGATCGAGTATGAAACACTCAGCAGTAATAAGGCTAAAACAATCACTATATACCAGGCTGAAAGCGAGGCTGCCAGCGGAATTGTCAGTGTAGCGGCGATCAAACTTACTCTGAGCAGTGCCGGCTTGTCGGCTTGGCCGCTAATAAGAGGTCTGTCGGTGGCTTTGGGCAGGTTAATTTTATCGATTTCGTAATCTGCGTAATCATTTAGGCCGCTACCAAAAATGTACCAAAGCGCGATTATTAGCCCACAAACGACAAACTTTACGCCAAGCTCAACGATTTCGTCTGGTGTGTTTAAGCTAGAGCCGCTGATATATAGCCCGATTAACATGCCGATGACTAAATACAGTAAAAGCAGTAAAAATGTCGCTGTCCGCAACAGGCTGCGCGCTATTTTGAGACTAGACATGATGTTTTGCGGCATTGAGTAAATTATACTGTCTGAAGTGAAAGTCTTATGTATCATTGGGCCATCAGGTGCCGGAAAATCAGCCATCGTGCAGGAACTGCATCATCGTGGGCTGGTTATTATTACGCCGACCACTACCGATCGCCCTAGGCGCGACAGAGAAGTAGAACTCGAACACAAATTTGTCTCTAGCGATGAATTTGACGAGCTGGTAGACAAGGGTTTATTTATAGATACAGTTCAATTGTTTGGTCTGCCCTTTCGCTACGGCCTACCGCCAGTTAAGCAAAGCCAAGGCCGCATACCTCTTGTTATGCTGCGCGCACCATTAATTAATAAAATGAGAGCCGTCTATCCCGACATAGTGGTGTACCAGATTGAGGCACCTGCTGATGTAGTTGAACAGCGCTTAAAAAACCGGTCTAACAGCGAGAAAGGTACACGACTATCTGATTTAGACGCTGAACTTGAACTCGGTAGAAAAATCGCTGATCGATTCTATATAAATGATAAGGAAATTAACGTCACTGCCGACGCAATTGAAAAAGATCTCAAGCAGGACTTTTAACAGTATTTTGAGCCTGATAATTCGCAGGCGTGTTTGCTCAGAGGATAAGATATGATCAAAAGCCAAAACAAGCCTGGAATCAGACCAAAAATATAGCCTATCGCAACCAGAAAGCCGTTAACTGTTAGTTTAGGGGCAGCTGGATTCTTTATACGCACCGGATGCGCGATAATGTAGGCTAAGGTTCCCCCTGTAACTGCTGCTGCTGGCAGTATCAAAAAGCTCGCAAGATTTGATAACCCCTGCACTTTAGTATAATCCTGAGATGCGCTGCCCATCATTGTTAATATGCAAACAATAATAGTCATAGCGCCAAGAGCGATAAGTGCTAAGTACCGTGCTTGCCTTCGCAACCGTTTATTTTCTGCAGCTTGATCATAGACCTTTTGCTCGGATACAGATGTAGGTTGCGCTGGTAACGGATCTTGAGAAGGTTGCCATTCTTCTTTAAAAGGAATAGCTGCTTTCGGCTTAGTTTTGTTCTCTTCTTTTGGAGGCGGAATATCTTCGTATTTTGGTGAAACGTCCATGATAACCCTTTAGTTTTTATTAGTATATCAAGTTACGAGCCAATATTTAGCAAAAGAACAACAACTATGGGGATTGTCAGATTATCTGTCCCAAAAGGCGAAAATAGTTCATCCAGAGTTGCGGCGCCAATAACAACCAAGGCAAACGGCAGGCTAGCCGACTGAATAGTAAATAAGATTAACGTTGAAACAAGCGCGAATGCCAGACTGCCAGCAAAAGTCTTTTGTGTGCCGGCAATTCTTTTCTTGCCAAACTTCATGCCTACCAACGCCGCCGCTGTGTCAGCGAATCCCATAATCGCCACCGCACACATAAAATTATCTACGCTGGTTGCAAAAAAGCTGGCAGCCAATACCCCAGCTGGGAACAAGACCTCACCCCAACTGGATCTGGAAACTGCATACAGTGATTTCCAGATGCCGATTGATCGAGTGAACAGCATTATTAAGGTGTAAGCCAGCGCTATAACTGCAATCTGTCTTAAGGTAAGAAAAAATGGCAGAGTTAGCACGGCGATCGCGCTACCAACGTGCGAAACTTTACGCCCCAGCTCCGGTCGAAGCTTTTTATTTCTGCTTAACACTTCAACTATCAACAACGGCGCGCCAGCCACAACGAAACCAAACAAAAGATCCATGCCCTAAGTCTAACTAAATAGTATAAATATCGATAAATTTATATCTTGCTAGGCATTGAAAGGTGGTTTATCGACTAACCCAACTGCACTCTAAGATACGACGCTCGTCTTTCGGTAAGTTAACGCATTCAGGCCGATGAATAGAAAAATCGCCCATTTTTCGTGTTGGGACCGCGACTACAGATTGTTGTACACCGACACCCTTACAGCATCCGGCAATATGGTGATGACAACCGAGAGTGCGCATAACGGCTAATTCCCATCTTTGACCCTCGTTGTCGGTATATACGGGTATATTAAGTTTTTCTTTGCCTGATTTTTGCTTAGCTTCAGCGGGCTTGGCCGTTTCCTCAGTGCCGCGCAGTTTTTTGAGCTGATTAACCAATTTACCAGGTTTCAGCGCTTTTGCGCCAATACCCCTCAAAACCTTGTCTAGGTCGCGGATTCCATAGGTTTCGGCTAGGCGTACTCTCTGCTCTTCTTCTAATGCAGAAATTGCATTTTGGCCAACTGCGTGCTCTATTTCTTGAATTCCGGCAGCAATGTGTTGTTCTTGACCTCTGTTTCGCTGAGCTTTTTTGAGTATTTTGATCGCCGCTTTGGAACGCACCTTAGTTAACCAATCATCCGACCAGGTGTGGCTTCTTTGCCCATCACGATACGAATATTCGATCGCAAGACTATCGCCAAAATTTAAAGTGTTTTCATAGCGTACAGGTTTGCCATTTCTAGATATTCGACTGACCGCCAGAGCCCTAGTTTTGTGCACCGCAAAAGCAAAATCGAGAGCAGTATTATCCTCAGCGAGCTGATGCAGGTTACCGTTAAATTCAAATACCAGTATGTTGCCAGGCATTAAATCTCGTAGACTATTGTCTCCCTCAGCTTTTCTTTTTGCTATTTCTGCTGCAACTTCTTGTCGCCAGGAGTATATTCTTTGAGTTTTTTCTAATTGTCTAAACATCTTGCCTGGCGTAATTTTATAGCTGGCGTCATACAACATGTGCGAAAGTCTTTCAGCGCCCTTTCGATTGTCCATTTCGGCTGTTCTGATCTGGAATTCGAGCTTCGCGCCGTTGATATCATCCAAAGTCACATGCAAGCTTCGGTATCCGCCGGGCTTTGGGTTGGCAATGTAGTCGCTGTAATACTCAAGATCAGGCGTAAAACACTGAGACACAATGTCGGCTGC
>ERZ724505.1562-NODE-1562-length-12392-cov-3.885223_pt1 | contig 12392 bp, 11 predicted proteins | sample MGYA00376038_ERZ724505 | MGnify/ENA primary metagenome ERZ724505 (study PRJEB28724, sample SAMN07190884) | wastewater metagenome | isolation source: effluent of sewage treatment plant in Hong Hong | place: Hong Kong | collected 2016-03-17 ... | reverse complement strand
GGCGTGGCGCTGCTCGGGACCGTCTGCGAGCGGCAGGGCGACCTCGGCGCGGCGCTGCCGCTGTTCGAGCGGGCCGTCGCGCTGGACCCGTCCGACCTGGGCCTGCACTCGGCGCTGATCTTCGCGCTCGACCAGTCCCCGGACGTGACCCTTGAGCGGGCCTACCTGGCGCGGCGGGCGTTCAACGCCGTCGGGCGGGTGGACCCGGCCGCCATCCCTCCGCACACGAACGACCGCGACCCGGAGCGGAAGCTGAAAATCGGCTACGTCTCGAACGATTTCAAGAATCACTCGGCGGCGTTCGGGTGGGCGCCGGTCCTGTTCGCGCACGACCGCCAGCAGTTCGAGTTGTACGCCTACAGTTGCACGCCCGGCGGCGACTGGGCCACCGAGACGATCAAGCAGTGGGTGCCGAACTGGCGCGACGCGGCCTACTGGGACGACGACCGCCTCGAAGCGGCGATCCGCGCGGACGGCATCGACGTGCTGGTCGATCTTTCGGGGCACTCCTCGGGGCACCGGCTGACCGTCTTCGCTCGCAAGCCGGCGCCGGTCCAGATCACGGCCTGGGGCTACATCACCGGCACCGGCCTCGACGCGATGGATTACATGTTCGCGGACGACGTAGCCGTCACGCCGGACGAGGAGCGGTGGTACGCCGAGGAGATCGTGCGGCTGCCGCGCATCCTGACGTTCTGGGCCAGCGACCCGGCCGCGGTCGGGCCGGTCCTGCCGCCTCCGGCCGACAGCAACGGGCACCTGACGTTCGGGGTGTTCAACCGGGTCGGCAAGATCCAGCCGTCGTGCGCGCAGGCGTGGGCCGAGATTCTGGCCCGCGTGCCCGACGCGCGGCTGGTGGTCAAGTCGCCGGGGCTGGATGACCCCGGCACGCAGGCGAGCCTGCTGGAGATGTTCGTGCGGGCCGGCTGCGACGTGTCGCGCCTCGACTTCCTGGGGCAGACCACCAAGAACGAGCACATGAAGGCGTACGGCGCGATTGACGTGGCACTGGACCCGTCGCCGCACGGCGGCGGCATGAGCACCCTCGAAGCCGCCTGGATGGGCGTGCCGACGCTGACGCTGCCGCACCTCCAGATCCCGAGCCGGATCGCGACGACCATCGCCCGCGAACTGGGCCTCGACTACCTGGTGGCCTCCTCCTGGCCGGACTACGTCGCGCGGGCGGTGGCGCTCGACGGGCAGCGCGACGAGCTGCGCCGGACGCGCCGGCTGATGCGCGAGATGATGGCGGTGTCGGCCTTCGGGGACCATGGAATTTACACCAGGAAAACTGAAGCAGCTTATCGGGAAGTGTGGCGCCGTTGGTGCTCGGGCGACGGGCCGCGGCGCGGGGGTGACGCATGACGGGCCGCACCGGCGTCAGCATCATCGTCCCGGCCTACAACGAGGGCGGCAACGTCGAGGCGGCGCTCTACGGCGTGCTGTGCGCGGCCCGCGAGGCGCTGGGCCGCGACTTCGAGATCATCGCCGTCACCGACGGCTGCGAGGACAACCCCGGCGCGACCCTGGACGCGCTGGCCGGGGCGTGGCCCGACCTGACGGTCCTCCACCACGAGCGCAACCGGGGGCTGAAGGCGGCCTACGAGACGGGCCTCGCCCGCGCGACCATGCCGTTCGTGGTCTGGCTGCCCGGCGACGGCGAGATGGCGACGCCGAGCATCGCGGCGATCCTGCGCGCGGTCGGCACCGCCGACCTCGTGGTGCCGTACCACGGCACGCCCGAGCGGCGGACGTGGTTCCGCCGGCTGCTGACCTGGGGCAGCACCACGCAGCTCAACCTGCTACTCGGCCACGACCTGAACTACTACCAGGGGACGGTGGTCTACCCGACCGCCTTCGCCCGGCGGCTGCCGCGCACTGAAAACGGCTTCTTCTTTTGCGCAGAGATGCTGGCGCACGCGCTCGACGAGGGGCTGACCTACGTCGAGGTGCCGCTTGCGCACACCGACCGCGCGCACGGCGTCTCGAAGGCCGTGTCGTGGCGGGCCATCTGGCGCGCCCAGCTGCTGATCCTGCGCCTGTTCTACCGCCTGCGCATCCGTCCGCTCGTGGACGTGACGCGCTACGCCGCCAACGGCGGCCTGTGAGGGACCGATGACCGCAGCACCGAGTGTCGAGCAGCCGCAGGACGTGCGGATGACGCTGAACCGCGACGAGTACCTCAGCGAGTACGGCGGGCGCCTGCTGGCCGGGACCGTGGTCGTGGTGGACGAGAAGACCGCGCGCCGCTGGCTCGACAAGGGCATTGCCCGCCCGTCCGAGGAGACGGACAAAACGCTGGCCGAGCAGAAGCGGGCCGAGCTGGCGCGATTGCAGGCCGAACTCGAAGCCATCGAGGCCGAGGGCAAGCGCGGCAACTACGCGAGCATCATCACGCGCGAGGGCGGCGTGCCGGCCCGGCGCGAGCGGCGGGGCTAACCGTTGGCGAGCACGCTGGCGCAGTATCGCCGCGCTCTGGCCCGCGCGCTCGATGACCTGGAGCCGCACGTCGTGCTGTCCGCGACGGCGACCACGGTCACGATCAACGCGCTGATCAACAGCACCACCGGCGCCAGCACCGGGCGGTACAACGGCGCGTACATCTACGTCGCGTCTGGCAGCGGCGCCGGCCAGCAGCGGGTCGTCAAGGAGAACTCGTACGTCCCCTCGACGGGCACGCTGACGGTGCAGAACTCGTCCGGCTGGGACGCGACGCTCGCGGCCGGCGACCAGTTGGAGATCACGCGGCTGTTTCCGGCCTACGCTGACGCGGCGTCGTCGTCCTCGCTCGGGTCGGACAACGACTACCGCTCGCTAGTGAACCGCGCGCTCTCGTACCTGCTGGTGTCGGACCAGATCAGCGTGACCACGGTGGCCGACCAGCAGGAGTACAGCCTGTCCACCTACGCCTACTGGCTGGACCGAGCAGAGCGCCTGATCGGCGTGCTGGACCCTCCCCGCGCGACCGGCTGGCCGACGAAGCCGACCTGGCGGCGCTGGGAGCTGAACCTCGACGGCGGGTCGCCGTCGCTCCAGTTCATCGACCGGGCCTACCCGACCAGCGGCGCGACGTTCGAGTTGAACGTGCTGCGCCCGGCCGACACCCTGATCTCGGGGGCGGAGTCGAGCAGCGGGCTGACCTCCGACACGGCCACCGCTGTGCCTGCAGTCAACGACGTTGTGACCGTAGGCCTGATGCTGGCCTACGAGGCGCTGGCAAATCGCAGCCCCGGCCGGCCCTCGGGCGACTACCTCAAACGGTGGGCCGCGCAGGTCGAGCTGGCGCGGCGGGTACGCGCGTACGACCGCACCCAGGAGACGCCCCAGCAGCAGGCCGTCGCGGCCGGAACGGAGGCCGCCTAGATGGCCAGACTGCGAATCGTCGTGGTCGCGCAGGAGACGGACGGCGACGTCTACCCGCTCGCCACCTGCAAGTTCTACGCGCCCGGCACGGCCACGGCCTCCGGCAGCAGCACCAGCGGGACGCCGTTCGCCGGCAGCCTCTACGCCGCGATCAGCGGCGGCAGCCCGATCAGCACGACCCAGACGCTCGGCAGCAACGGCACGCTGGTGGTCTGGACGACCAGCAAGAGCCGCGTGGACGTGGGCATCGAGCCGGCCGGCGGCGGGACCGCGTTCGTGCGGCAGTACGAGGCCGCCGAACTGGACCCGGCCGACGTGGTGACGAGCGTCAGTGGCGAGCAGTCGGTCATTCAGACAGGCACGCTCGCGGCGCCGTCCGTGGCCTGGACGAGCGACCTGGACACCGGCTTCAACGTCGATTCGGACGGCGACGTGGGCGTCTCGAAGGACGGGGTCGGCATCCTCGAAACGAGCGGCACCACGACCTACCTGCGCTCGCCGGACGGGACCGACGCGGCGACGCTGACCGACGCGGGGGTGTTCACGGCTCCGAACGTCATCAAGTCGCACGGCTACTACCTCGTGACCGACTACGGCATCACGATGTCGAGCAGCAGCACCGTGGCCGCCGCCAACACGACGGCGCTCCAGACCCTCTGGACGACGGTCGCGACCGACGGCGGCGGCGTGATCGTGTTCCCGCCGGGATTCTGCGCGCTGAACGCGACTACGCTCGACCACGCGCTCGGATTCTCGTCGGCGGTCAGCATCCAGGGGGCGGGCGGGAACACGATCCTCTATTTCCACGGCGCGACCGGCCCGTTCCTGAACGTCGCGACGGGGGCCACGAGCGCGATCAACTACGGGTTCTTCCGCGACTTCCAGTTTCGCCACGACGACCCGGTCACCAGCGGGGCGACGCTGCAGCTCGGCTTCGTCGGCAACTATCTCTTTGAGAACATCCGCTCGATCTACAACACGCCCGACGCCGCGTCGCTGACCTCGGTTCGGCTGGCCGGGAGTGCGTCTGCGTTGAAGTTTGTGAACTGCAAGTTCGCGACGCGGTCGGACGAGGCGACGCTATCCGGCGCAGGCCTAGTGCCCATCGGGCTTGACGTGGCGATCTCGGCCGGCTCGCCCGGTGGTATTGAGTTCCACGGCACCGAGTTCAGCGGGTGCCAGAACATCTCGACGGGTATCCGCTGGCTCAACACCGCCGCCATAGACACGGTGACGTTTTCGGGCCTATGCCTGGTGAAAGATCACGAAACGGGCATGCGCTTCGGGTTCGGATCGAACAACGGGACCGTTGCCAACCTGATCGCGAACGGGCTGACCATCGACGGCATCACCGGCCAGTCGCTGCACTACACGCCGGGCGGGACGGCCTCGGTCATCAACCATCAGTACGTCGGGTGCTGGTTCTCCGGCATCGACTACATCGCGATCCTCGACAACACCGGAGCCGGCACCCTGCGCGGCATCCAGATCGACGGCTGCTACCTGACAGGCGGCACGGTCCGATCAATCATCGCCAGTGGGGTGATGAGCGAGTTGTACATCACAAGCAACCGCATCTCGACCGACGTAACGGCAGGCGGGCGCTACGGCCTCGACATCGGGGACGGCGTCAACGCCATCACCGACGTGAACATCGAGGGCAACCGGATCCAGGTCGGTGCGTCAACGGCCGGCGCCGCGCAGATCGCGGCCAACGTCTCACCGATGCACTTCGGCGGCGGCATTGTGCGGGGGGTTCGCCCCGTCATCAACGGCACGCTGTCGAACGCCCGCGTGGTCACCGACTACGCCTTCGCGCCGTAGGGGGGAGGACCGATGCCACCGATCATAGGCCCGGCCTCAAGCAGCAGCGCCACCGGCGTCACCCGCGAGGCGTACCGCCGCCGGCTGGCCGACGAGCTGGGCAGCCTCGCCGTGCTGACTGTGAGCAGCACTCCCAGCACCTCGGTCACGCCCGACGCCGCCCGGCAACTGCTGGTCACGGCGCTGGCCGTCGATCAGGTGCCCGAGTCGAACTTCGACGGCTACTACGTCTACGCCGCAGACGGCGCCCAGGCCGGGGAGACGCGGCGGGTGCTGGAAGGCTCGTTCGATGGACCGATTGGGAGCCTGCTGCTGGACCGCCCGTTCTCGGCGCCGCTGGCCTCGGGGACGGAGGTCGAGTTGACCGCCCCGCTGGGCGGGGGCCGCTATCTCGCAATCAAGGGGCTGAACGAGTGCGTCAACGAGGCGCTGGCACGCATCTGGACGGTCGGGCGGATCAGCGTCACCGGCAACGGCACCTACGAGTACAGCCTGAGCGCGTACCCCTGGATCACCGACAGCGACCAGATACGAGCGATTGACGACGCGCTGTACTTCGGGTCGAACCGCCCGGTGGACCGCTCGCCGCTGCCGTACCGCATCGTCCAGAACGGGGCGTCGCGAACGCTGGTCACGTCCTACAAGTACAGCACCGCCGACACGTTCTACGTCGAGGCGTTCGTGCGCGGGGACCGGCTGGTCTCGGACGGGACCACCTGGGCCTACCAGACGACGCCGGGCCTCCAGAACGACGCCTACCAGGCGGCGGTGCCCGAGGATGTGTGCGTCGCCTTCGCGATGGTCAAGGCGCTGCAGGCGTACCGCCGGGTGCTGCTGGCCGACGCCCGCATGGACAAGCAGACCCGCCGCGAGATGCTGGTCGAGAACGAGCGGCGCACCCTGAGTTACGCCCGGCTGGCAGCCAGGATCAAGCGCGAGCAGTTCCCGAAGCCGATCCCAGAGCCGCAGCGCGGCGTCGCGATTGCCCCGGCCTGGGGCGGGTGGCCGAACTAGTGGCCGCGCTGCAGACCTACGATTTCGAGGTGCTGCTGGCCGATGGCACCACCTGGCTAGGGCTGATGCTGGCCCGGCCGCGCGGCGAGGACGGCACGCCCGTCGAAGGCGCCCCGCTGACGCTCTCGGAGGCCATCGCCGCCTACGAGAGCGACCTGGCGCTCTCGAAGCGGCTGACGGCGAACGTGCAGGAGGACTGGTTCGGCGGGGTGGGCATCGCCTACAACGTCGCGCCCGGCGTCTACACCAGGACGCCCGGCTACGCGTTGCCGGCCGGCGACGACACCGAGGTCTATACCTCGCTGGCCGGCACTTCGCACACGCCGCTGCCGGCCATCCGCGAGTTCAACGGCGACTCACGCGGCGACGCCATCTGGATCGCGCAGACCGGCGACGGCACCCTGAACACGGCCCGCATCCTCCGCTACGTCTCGGCCACGAACACGCTGTCGAACGACTACAGCCTCGGGGCCGGCACCCAGTTTTTTCGCGGCCTGGAGGTGTTCGACAACGGCAGCGGCACGAAGGTGCTGTTCGCGTCGTCCTCGAACGCGGCGTACTGGATCACCAACGCGCCCGGCACGGTCGGGTATATGCACCGGTTGCAGGGCGGCGTCTGGACGCAGTCGGCGGCGATGTCCGGCCGCAACGCGCTGACGAAGGTGTTCTGGGTCGATCAGGAGGGCATCGGCGCGTGGAGGCTGGTGGCGATTGACGGGCCGTCCACCATCGCCTACACCGTGCCCGGCGGCGACCCGATGGACCCAGCCGACTGGGTTGAGGGCGTCGAGGTCGATACCGAGCGGCTGCTCTCACTGACCGCCGCGAAGTCGCACGTCTTCCTCGGCGGGGTGGACGGCATCTACGACCTGAACGAGTTGGGCGAGACGCCGAACTACGCGCCGCACCTCGCGCAGATGCGCAGCCCGTGGAACGGCGCGGTCACGCAGTACCACGACGGCTACGTCTACTTCTCGACCGGCTCCGGCCTGGAGCGGGTGCGCGTCGATCAGGGACCGATTGCCGAGGAGAACCCCGGCCAGTGCTCGCCCGGCTGGGGCACCCGCGCGGAGCACGAGTTCCGGGGCAACACCACGGCTATGGGCGTCGATCAGGGGTGGCTCGTCAACGCGACGTGGAATAGCGACCGGCAGCGGGCCGCCGTCTGGTACGGCCGGGACCGGCAGGTGGTCGGGGTGGACACGCCGAACCCGCTGGTGTGGCACGGTCCCGAGATCGTCGGCAACGCGAACTACGTGATCACGGCGATGCGGGTGTCCACGATTGGCGCCGGCAACGGGCTGCGGCTCTGGCTCGCGGCGTACCCAGCCGGCACGACCGCCGCGCCGTGGCTCGGCTACGTCTCGGTGCCGGTCGCCGGCGCCCCGATTGACGACCTGATCTCGAGCGGCGTCCACCGCTACGCCACCGGCAGCGGCTCGGGGACGTGGAACGCGACGAGCCGACTGCACCTGATCGACGAGGGGTTCGGGGACCGGGTATCGAAGAAAATCCTGCACAAGCACGGGTTCGAGACGAGAGGCCCGCTGTCCAGCACCACGAAGCTGACCTTCGAGACGCGGGCCGACGCGGCGCCAGGATCGACCACCTGGACGACCAGCGACGACGTGACGACCTCGCCGCAGCAGGAAATCACGCCGGCGACGGTGGTCAGCGGCTACCGGATCGGCCGGCGGATCTCGTTCGTCAACCCGTCGGGGACGGCGACGCCGCCGGTGGTCGGGGTGCTCGACGCCGTGCGGACAACGGCCTGGATGGTGCAGCCGGATGTCACGGTGCGGGTGCTGGACGTCGAGTACGGCGACGGGGTCGCGGACGCGCACGGCGGGACGCAACACGCCGAGATGCTGGACCCGGACACGATCACGCAGCACCTGATCGACCTGACGCGGGCCGCGCCGACGACGATCCGCGACCGGCAGGGCAAACGGTGGCGCGTACGGGTTGAACAGGTACTGGACCGATCTGAAATGCTCGCGAGCGGAACGTGGGGCAAGACAGTGGCGGCACGCCTTGAACTCAGCGTGATTGAGCAACTCTGATGCTAATCAATCGCGTACGGCAACAACTCGCGACGAGCATCCCGCGCAACATCTGCCGCCTCGCGCTCATCCTGAAAGAGTCCGAGGTACTTCAACTTACCGTCCACTCCGACATAAGCCATCCACTTACCGGTGTCGGTATGCCAGGATACCCCTCTGTAAGACGACGATGCTCCGGGATTCGGGCTGATGTTCTGGGCATTGGCCTTCCTTGTGACAGCCCGCAAATTAGCCCTGCGATTATCCAACCGGTCGCGGTTGATGTGATCGGCTACAAGTCCGTCGCCGCTGACAAGGCCGAGCAGTCCTCGATGCAACGAGGACGCTTTATATCGACCGCCAGTTTTCACGTTCCGTCGGGCGTACCCGTCCTGCGTAATGTGCCATCTCCACTGATTCACCCACTCTACATCATCGGCGTCGATGAAAGTGTATGCGGCTATCGCCCCTTCGCGGTTCAGCAGAGGGATACCGACGGCCCCGTCACTCGCGCAGATCGACATATGCAGACGCTCGGCGCTAGACCCATATCGGCAGTCGTTAGAGCAGAACGCGACCGTGTACGAATTCGTGTAGACGAATGGCCGTTGACAGGCAGCGCAAACAAGGCGGTGTGTAGTACGCTTCCTAGGCATCGAGCTTACTCCTCGGTGTCATCCCCCGGTCGCTACAACGACGCGGGGGCTTACTGCGTCAATTATACCACCCCACTTCGAGTGGCGGCTCTCTGATGGCGAGCCAGGTTCTGCGGCGCATCGTGGCGAGCGCCCTGCCGGCCGAGATCATCCGGCGGGCGAACGCCGTGATCGACATGCTCAACGGCAACCAGCCGGGGCGGATCAACCTCGACTCCGACGACGGCGCGGAGCTGAACCCGATCGGCGGGGCCAGCATCTCGACCGGCAACCACGCCCTGCGGGTGCGGGCGGCCAGCGGCGAGCACGTCCTGGTCCGCAACGCGGCCAACAGCGCCGATCTGCTGGAGGTGGACGACACCAGCGGCGTGACGACCGGCGCGCTGTCGGTGGGCGGGAACCTGACGTTCACAGGCACGTCCCGCCGCATTCTGGCCGACCTGTCGAACGCAACCGTGACGAACAGACTGCTGTTCCAGTCGAGCACCGTCAACGGCGCAACGGTCCTCTCAGGTATTCCAAACGGCACTAGCGCGATCAGCGGCTTGTTTTTCTACAACAACAGCACGCCGTCAAGCGCCACGCTGGAGGCGATGGTTCGGGCGACCAGTACGGCCATGCAGATCCGCGCTGAGTCGCCGGCCGCGTCGTACCTGCCGATCCAGTTTTTCACGTCGGCCGTCGTCGCGATGACGCTGGAGACGAACGGCATCCTGACCGAATCGTACGGGGTGCGGCTGGCGAACACCATCTACCTGCTCGGGCGGAACGCGGCCGGCAGCGCGGACGTGAACCTGATCCGCCTGAACAGCTCCGACATCATCGAGAGCGGGCAGACCGGCACGCGGCACAACCTGCTCGGGACGGTGGTGGCGCCGGCCATCGACCCGCCCACCGTCAACGGGCAGGTGACGGCGGGCGCCGTGGCGGCGGCCTGGGCGCACTTCACGGTCAGCGGCGGCGCGGTCACGCTGCGCGACTCCTACAACGTCACCAGCGTGACCTACAACGCGGCCGGCGACTACACCGTGACCTGGGACCGCGACTTCTCGTCGGCCTACTACGCCTGCCTGCCGAGCGTCGAAGACAACGGCGCCGTGCTGCTGGCCCCGAAAGTCAACAGTCAGGCGGCTGGGTCTGCCGACATCTGGGTCTACAACGTCGCGGCGGCGAAAACAGACCCCGACGCGATCAGTGTCATTGCGTTTGGTACATTATCATGAGGAATCTGTTGCATTCAATCAACGGAATAGGGCAGCAGCAGTCTCCGTACGGAGGAGGCGGCTTCTGCCGCCTTCATTTCGTCGTCGAAGTACCCGCAGTGGCGACGCTTCCCATTGACCTTGACCGATGCAGCCCATTTCTCGAACCGCTTGTCCCAAGACACACCTCGGAATCGAGACGTGCTGCCGCTCTGAGCACTCGTGTTCTGCGCGTTGCTGCTACGCGTGACCACGCGAAGATTGCTCCTGCGGTTGTTGAGCCGGTCGCGGTCAATGTGGTCCGCAATCAGTCTATCGCCGTGTCGGAGTCCCAAAAGTTCACGGTGCAGACGGATTTGCCCCCTGCCCCCGTCAGCGTCAATCACGCCATTCCGACACGCGTATCCGCCGGACAAGTGCCATCGCCATTGCCCAACGATGGGCAGATCGTCGGCGTCTACCAAGGTATAGGCACGAATCGACCCGTCCATCCCCGTAAGCGGGATGCGAAACGTCCCATCAGACTGATCCACTGGGGCGGGCACCGCCAGATCGCACGCCTTGGAGCAGGTGCGAGCCTTCAGCGCGCGGTTATTCGGCACGGCGAACGGTTCGCCGCACGAGCGGCAGGTCAATTCGACGCGATCACGGAGGCTGTCCGCGAAGCACCGTCGTCCGCAGAACCTGGCTCCTCCAGCCGTGATTCGGTCTTGTGCGGCGAGGAATTCCTTGCCGCACTGCTCGCAGATACGCAGGATGGTACGCTTACGGGACATTGGGAAGCCTCACTTCCTGGTGTCGCGCCCCCGGATGTTGACGCATCGCGGGGGTATTCGCGTTGCACCAATTTTACCACACGTGACGCCGTGTCAGTCATCTGCTTCGGAACCCTGAGCTAGCGAAAGGCGGTGAGAGCATGGCCCTGACGCACAACACGCAGGGATCGGTGATTTTCGAGAACGGCAAGGCCGGGACCGCCGTCGCCGTGCTCGACGCGAGTGGCAGCCCGTCAGGAACTGCCCTGACGCTGACCCACACCACGGCGACGGCGACGACGGGCAGCGGCGCGATGCTGGCCGCCAACACGTCGCGGCGGTACGCGCTGATCCAGAATGTCGGATCGACGCCGGTTTTCTTGAAGGTCGGCGCGGCGGCAGTCGCGAGCCAGGGCATCATGCTCGCGGCCAACGGCGGCGCCTACGAGATGTCGGCGGCGTTCGGCAACCTCGCCACGGGCGCCGTGAACGGCATCACCTCGACCGGCAGCGCGGTCGTGACCGTCACCGAGGGGGTGTAGGATGCCGCTCTACCCTGGCACGCGGCAGACCGACGCCATGCTCCGCGAGGACTTCATCGGCAAGCTGCTGCTGTTCACCGGCGACACCCGGATGATCTGGTCTCCGAAGGCGACCGACACCACGTCCTCGACCGAGGTGAGCCTGAACGGGCGCGCGGTCACGCACGGCGCGACGCTGGCCGGTCGGCTCTCGGCGCTCGGGCTGGGCTATGCGGCCTCGTTCAACGGCAGCAGCGACTACTCGCAGCTCGCGGACAACGCCGACTTCACCCACGGCGACAGCGCGACCGACACCGCGTTCAGCGTGGTCGCGCTCATCAACGTCAACAACACCGCCACGGCGAAAACGATCCTCTCGAAGGACACCACCAACGAGCGGGAGTACCGTTTCGTTGTGCAGGCCGACGAAACGCTGCTGGTCGAGATGACCGACAACAGCGTGCCGACGAGTCCGACACGGACGACGAACTCCGCGATCACTACGGGTGCGTGGAACGTCGTGTCGTTCGGGTACTCGGGGGGCGGCGGCGCGACGAACATGAACAACGTCAACATGATCGTCAACGGCGTGGCCGTGTCCTCGACGGCAGCCAACAACGCCAGCTACGTCGCGATGGAGAACAAGGCCGCCGCGCTCCAGATCGGGTCGCGGACGGCCGGCGCTGCCGACTTCTTCGACGGCTCTATCGCGCTGGTGATCGAGTGCGCGAAGTTCCTGAGCCTGAGCGAGCAGTGGGCATTGAGTCGCCTGATCCGCTCGTACTTCGGCCTCTCGACCTGATAGCCCAGTCGCCCCGACCCGCCGGATGGTAGCCGGCAGGTCGAGGACTTCTTACCGCACCAGGAGGTACCCAGATGCGGCAAGCGACCGCCACGATAGCACGCCGGCCCGGCCCCTGCACGGCTTGGGAGGGGTGAGGTGCAGGCCACCGGAGATTGGGCCGAGATGATGACACCACCACGGCCACAGACGTTGGAGTACGCCGGACCGGGC
>ERZ724505.1561-NODE-1561-length-12402-cov-4.149834_pt1 | contig 12402 bp, 14 predicted proteins | sample MGYA00376038_ERZ724505 | MGnify/ENA primary metagenome ERZ724505 (study PRJEB28724, sample SAMN07190884) | wastewater metagenome | isolation source: effluent of sewage treatment plant in Hong Hong | place: Hong Kong | collected 2016-03-17 ... | reverse complement strand
CATATGAACAAAACTGTTCTGGCTCATGCGGCAGGAATTAGGTTATTGCATGTGTTCGAGGATGAAATAATCAGAGCACCAGAGATAGTCGAGAGCAGATTGATGTCCTTAATAGGGTCTGCGCAAATGAGGATAGGTGCGAGAAAGTGTAAGGTAGTTGAATTGAGTGCGGCGCAGAAGAGAGCATTCTTGCAGAAGCACCATATTCAAGGAGACTCCCCATCGAGCGCAGCATTTGGCCTTTCATATGAAGGAACCATTGTGTCTGTAATGACATTTGGAGGGAAAAGAGCGTCTCTTGGCAATAAGAAAAGGAAAGACGGTTCATATGAGCTTATAAGATTCTGCAATGCCATAGGTCATCAGGTGACTGGATCATTTTCCAAGCTAATGAAAACCTTCATCGAGCGATGCAAGCCGTTGGAAGTGACAACGTTTGCAGATATTAGATGGAGCGGTTATGAGCCCGGTGTCACTGTTTACGCCAAGAATGGATTTACGTTCGATGGATTTAGTCGACCCAACTATTGGTATTTCAAGAAGGGGGATTACATGACCAGATACCACAGATTCAAGTTCAGGAAAGATGTGCTTGTGAAAGAAGTTATGAAGTTGGATGCGGTGGTTGATGTGGAACAAGCTAAGCAGTTCACTGAATGGGATATGGCACAATTGCTGGGGATGGATCGTATCTGGGATTGTGGCAGTATGCGATTTTCATGGAAGAGAGCATAAGGTCAAAATACGCTCTATTTATAATAAAATTGTTCCATGTCCGTCAACATTAGCAAGATAATCAAAGAGGAACGCGAGCGTCATACCAGCACTTTGATAGAGCATGCATTCATGCTCTATCAAAGTGGGATGCCTATAGAAAATGAGTTCACAAAAGAAGAGCTTAATGAATTGTTGGGAGGCTTGAAGGCTTTGGCTAAAAAAGGAGCAAGCATGGTGGCGGGTGCCACGAAGAGTGCTGGGCAGGCTGTTGGGAATGCGGTTGGTAATGCGACTGCTGCTGCCAAGGGTGCGGCTATGCGTGCTGGGCAAGCGGTGGGCAATGCTGTTGGCAACGCCGCACAGGGCGTAAAACAAGCGGGACAGGCTGTTGGAAATGCGGTATCACACGGCGCTCAACAGGTTGGACAAAAGGTCCAAGGGGCTGCGAATGCGATCGGCGATACTTATAACAAAGGCGAAGTGGAAGCAATAGTGAAAAAGATCCAATCGCTCAATCAGGAATACCAGCGACTTACTGGCAAAAGTTTTGTTGGTAAGTTTAACGCTGTAGCTAATCCAATTCCACGTGCGGACAAAAAATCAACGACAAGCGGGGCACAGGTGCGCACTGCTCTGGCAGAGAACGCTTTGAATGAAGTGTACGTTTTGAAGCGGCTGGCTGGTCTTATCTGATTCAGCGGCTGTTCCAATAGCGGAAGAGGAATACGATACCCAGCACGCTGGAGAGAGTAATACCAACGGTTTTATGCCACGTTTTCACGTGTGCTGTGCTGTGAAGCTCAAGAATAGCGCCGCTATCGCCTCCTGTGCTGATGAAGGTGGATACGATAACGATGAAAAGGGCGATCAAGACGATAATCCAGCCCCGCTTGAGAAAGATGTAGATCGGATTGTTCATGGACGTTGTTTTTTTTATCTTACGAAGATGGTGTGTAAAATGTTGCATCAACGTGCATGCAACATTGTGTACGATATGTACGTATAATGAATGTAAAGGCCAGAACAATGCGAAATCTGATAATTGCCATCTTTCTGTCTTGCACGCTTCAAGCAGCAGCACAGGACTATTATGAACAGCACCAGACCGATACCGTTCAGGTGTTGACCAAAAAGGAGCAACGTCGTCTGGACAGGGAAAGGAGAAAGGCGCATGAGCGCCACTGCTATTGCCCCTATCAACAAACTACCTCTGTATGGCATGACATCTGGAATGACGGTGTTGTTGGCACTACGAAGGCGGTCTACCAATCGACTGTGAAGCCTCAGGTCATCGGCCAAGTTGTTGGTGGTGTCCAAGGTGCTGCGAATGAGGCGCCAGTACCGACCATCGTGGCTGAGACTGGAACCGCATTGGCCATAAGCGAAGTGCAGAAAAGCAGGCGCCATCAGCGTAATCGGCAGGTTCCTCAGGCAGGACGCGTTTGCGATTGCGATCCATGCCCTTATCATGGGCAGAGGTATAAGCCAGCACAAGGAATTCATTAACTTCACGATCATGGACAGCACCAAAGTCGCCAAAACCTTCAAGGGAGAGGTTTATGAAGGTAGGGATAACTATCTCCTGCAACCAGCAGGATCGAGCATGGCACACGAGTCCATCCAAGGCTTCGTAGACAGAATGCTCAAGGAATACGATGGTCAAAAAGTGGTCGTGAAGGTGGCCATTGACATCGACGTTGAATAATGGAGCCGTTCAAGACAACTGCCGTATTCAACGGCAGACATTACGTCCACTTCGGAATACATCCTACAACGGCATCTTTGTACGGCAATCGCAGGGAAGACATCGTGGAATTGACGATGCGTCTCGCGGAGGATCAAGAGGTGCCGAAGCACACATCTGGCCCAAAGTCCAACCCAAATGCTGACTACTGGGGATGGTATGAGGATGATATCGGAAAGTTCACGCTCATTTGGCAGGCATACATGTTGCTTGAAATGTGCTTTCCTTATGGGATGAAAGTGGAAGAGGATAAAGGGAGGGGAAAGGCGTACAGATTGGAAATCGTACAAGCACAGGATGGAGCTTTCGCTGTTTGATGACCCGGAGGCTCCAGTGAACAACAACGTCCTTCCAAAGGACGGAGAAGCGTTGTACTATCCCAATTTCTTACCACGAGGGGAAAGCGATGTTTTGCTTGCCAAGCTCCTGAAGGAGATCAAGTGGAAGCAGGAAAAGGTCAAGATGTACGGCAAGATGGTGAACATACCAAGATTGACGGCTTGGTATGGAAGCACGGATAAGGATTATACGTACTCGGGCATACGCATGAAACCGCGTGAATGGAGTGAAACACTCCTTTCCATCAAGAAGGCTGTAGAGGAGAAGGCTGGGTCAGAATTCACCAGTGTGCTTCTGAATCTTTACAGGAACGGAGAAGACGCCGTGGGATGGCACAGCGATGATGAAAGAGAGTTGGGAGAGAATCCTACAATAGCATCCGTTAGCTTGGGCACATCAAGAACGTTCCGTTTCCGCCACCTAGAAGAAAAGTTGGTGGAATCCATTGAATTGACACACGGAAGCCTGTTGATCATGAAAGGCGAAACACAGGCCAAGTGGGAACATGAAGTGCCGAGGAAGAAAGGGATCCTGAAACCTAGGATAAATCTGACCTTTCGGCTGATAGCGACTTAGTCCTTGGTGGATACGGTTGCGGTCTTGTCCGATATGCCGAATTCGGCCTGCATTTTCTCGGAGGACGGTTTTTCCATGAACGTACCATCATGGAACTTCACATTGTGGAATGTGGTCGGAAAACGCGTGAACGGTGTTCCAAGCTTGCTTCTCGCATGCACAGGCTGGGTCTTCATGTAGAAACTGGAACCATCAGCGAAATTGAATGTCAGGTGGTTGCTCCATGCACTTCCCCTTTCATTGACACCAATGTCCGCACCGCCCTTTCTGTCAATGACCTCACCAAGTTTCAGGGCCATTTTGCTTTTCCATGACCCTACGACAGATGTAGCTATTCGTTCGGCATCATACTCTATTTTCGCTTGCCAATCATCCATCAGGTAGTTGATCTTGTATTCTGGCGAGTAATAGTCGATGCCTCTTTTGTCCTTGAAGTAGCGCGAAGCATCCACTTCGGTACGATGATATGATTCACGCTCGAACCATGGCGCATTCTTGTCAGGCTTGACGACGCTGAATTTACCGTCCGTGAAAACGCGTTGAACGAAATTGGTTTCGCTTGTTATATGGGTTTTCTTGATGTTATCATGAAAGCCCTCCCCCTATCTTGTTCAAGGCATCCATAAGAATGGGATTATCGAACGCATGTTGGATCTTAGCGCTCACGGCATCCTTCTTTGCTGTACGCTCAGCTTTTCGAGCATCGATAGCTGCGCGTTCTCTGGCCTTTTTCTCCTTTCTTAATTCCGATTCCTTGCCTCTTACAAGGTCAAAGATCGCCCAATTAAGCGTGGTGTCACCAATGATATCCTTTCTGTCCCGAAGGTTCGGAATGATCGAATAAGCGTCCAGTGCATTAAGCTCCCTTTCCGTGGTCGCAGCGTCCACCATGGCGATGTAACGCTGAATATCAGGGTCTTGCATTTGCCGAAGCAAAGCCACGCGTTTTGGTCCTGTCCAAGCCATTTCCAACAACGTCTTACGTATGATTGCCCTGATCTGTTGCATCAGTCGAACGTGATGTCCTTGAACACTTCTATGGTGATGAAGCCTTGTTGGGGAATGGTCAACCGCCCTCCATCAGAGTAATTGAGTTGGAACTCTCCTTTGAAGATTCCGCTTTCATCGGTGTCCTCCGCAGCCCAATTATACTGTATGGTGCCTCCGGATGAGCATGATATTACGGCGTCTTTCTTTGCCACCTTGTAGTTTCCTTCGGAATCGATCATCGTGAACGTAACGCCAGTGGCTCCTGTAAGATCGAACGGCTCTACCCTTCCAAGGGAGCCTCGGTCGAAAATGCTCAAGCGCAATGATGGCAGAGTATCATTGCGCTTGATGGTGAAATCTCTTTTGCTTAGAGGCATGACTTAAGGGGTTGCTTCTATAACATAGTCAAGAGTTCTGGATTCTATGGACAATTCAAGTGGAAGTTGATTATCCATGACAACGTCCAATTCTCTTATGACCAGACCGCTGGTCGTTCCCGCGTTGAGTGGGAACCTGAATCTTGTGTAGACCGCAGTTGTCGGAGCTACTGGGATGTACTTGACCGTCCATTGTACTTCATATTCATAGCTTGAATTATACAAGCTGGACGTAAGGTCAGCATAGTACAGCCCAGTCGAATCCTGTACGATCGTAGCATCGGCTTCGACGATCAGATTTCCAAGTGTTACGTTCCTTACAGTGGCAGATAAGGAAGTCGGATCTATCAAAGTGTATGAAGCGCTATGATCTATAGCAATGCCGATATGGTAGAAACGCCTGTATACCCGCAATGCTCCAGCCATGACCCCATGGTGTGCTAATTAGTTGGACAGAATGCATCTGTCAGGCTGAAGCGTGACAGAGATCTTGACCACTTCGTCGGTACCGTAGTCGAATTGATCGAAGTCAACCGATACGATCTGGCAACCGATAAGGGTCCACTTTTGCACTTCAACACCGGGTCCATCAAGGGCCTTAAGGACCAAGTTCTTCTTGTAACCGACTGCATAACCAGCACGGCCAGTTGAAGACTCGTAGTGAAGGTTCACCCATTCCATGACCTTCTGAGTGGTGGAGGGGCCAATGACATCAATGAAGCTGATCTCCATTTGTTGCCACACGGCGCGACCAGCGACCCATGAAGAAGTATTCATGTATGGGATCTCGACTGGGTTGATGTTCAAGGACGGCTTTTTGGCTGTTTGAACAATGAACTGGTCTATGCCAAGTTCAGTTGGAAATTCCAATGCGAACCTATTCTGCAAGAGAGGCTCTTGGTCAATAGGAACTGGACGAAACATGTCTGCCATGTGTATCTGTGTTTTGGTTTCTCATAAATACAGTAGCGAAACTTTTTTGGTTCTTGTAGTCTTCTATTTATTCCAAAGGGCAAATAGATGGGAATTTACTTCAGGCCAACTCCGCCTCACAGTGGGTTGACAGGTTTACAGGGTGGAGATGGTGTTGTAGGTGAGTTCTATCACCTTACACAGGATCAATATGACTATGTGTCTGGCCTGTACTCTGGAGTGACTTCAATCTCTGCTACGACCATTTATTCTGGTAGCACGGATATCGGAACCATTTTTGGCCCAAGTACATTCGTTCAGTCAGGAATAAACATAACAACAGGAGGAACTGCTAGCAGACCAATAATAAATGTTATAGGCTCTCCTGTGTTCACCGCAGTAACTGCTTCATCAGTTTCAGGAACAAGCATATCTGCAACAACTCTCTTCTCGGGCTCAACCAATTTGGGCGCCCTGTTCGGACCGAGCACATTCGTTGCTCCGGGGGTGAATGCTTACACAGGAGGAACAGCGACTAGACCAATAGTAGGAGTCATCGGCTCTCCTGTATTCACCGCTGTGACCGCATCTTCCGTTTCGGGCACGAGCATATCAGCGACGACGCTGTTCTCTGGGTCCACTTCGCTTCAATCCATATTCGATGGCAAGCAGACAAGGACTGACCTGCTTCCGAATCACGATGGACGCGCATTGGATGGTCACGCTTTCCCGATCTATCAGGAGACGGATGGACACGAAAAGGTAACGGGTTCACAATTGCTTCGATATGTCGATACCAATTTTGGATTGCTCGACTTTAGTGAAGATGACAAGTTGCGTCTACGTACGACCGAGGAATTGACCGATGATCGATATTTGACTCTGCTCGTCGGCGACGCTGATCGTGTGTTGAATATCACAGGCGATGGCTCCATTGAGGGAGCGAATACAGGCGATTTGTTTGTTCAACCCGGAACGAACATAGCAACAGGAGGAACTGCTTATCGTCCGATTGTATCTGTGATCGGTTCCCCCGTTTTTACGGCAATCACGGCGTCTTCCATTTCGGGTTCGAGCATCTCTGCAACTACCATCTTCTCCGGAAACACAAATATTGGTTCTCTATTCGGTCCAAGCACATTTGTGGCCCCCGGAGTGAATGCTTACACGGGAGGAACTTCTTCAAGGCCAATCGTTGGTGTTGTAGGCTCTCCGGTGTTCACTGGGGTTACTGCTTCATCTGTAAGCGGTACAAGCGTCTCTGCGACGACGTTCTTCTCTGGAAGCAGCGACCTGAGCGGACTCTTCGGTCCTTCAACATTTGTTGCTCCGGGGGTCAACTCTTACACGGGAGGAACAGTTTCAAGGCCAATCGTAGGCGTTATCGGTTCGCCTGTTTTCACGGCGGTGACCGCCTCTTCTGTTAGCGGAACAAGCATCTCTGCAACAACCATATTCTCTGGAAACAGCGACCTGAACAGCTTGTTCGGCCCAAGCACGTTCGTTGCTCCGGGTGTCAATGCTTACACGGGAGGAACGGCTTCAAGGCCGATCGTTGGTGTCATCGGTTCTCCCGTGTTCACTGCGGTTACTGCGTCGTCTGTTTCGGGAACGAGTGTTTCCGCTACGACGATCTTCTCGGGAAGCACGAATATTGGCAGCCTGTTCGGTCCAAGCACTTTCGTTGCGCCGGGGGTGAATGCTTACACAGGAGGAACTGCCAGCAGGCCAATAGTAGGAGTCATCGGATCTCCCGTGTTCACTGCGGTTACTGCTTCGTCGGTTTCTGGTACAAGCATCTCTGCAACAACCATCTTCTCGGGAAGCAGCGATCTGAGCGGACTCTTCGGCCCAAGCACGTTCGTTGCTCCGGGTGTTAACGCTTACACAGGCGGAACAGCGACAAGACCCATCGTAGGCGTTGTCGGCTCTCCCGTGTTCACAGCGGTTACTGCGTCGTCTGTTTCGGGAACGAGTGTTTCCGCTACGACGATCTTCTCTGGAAGCAGCGATCTGAGCGGACTCTTCGGTCCTTCAACATTCGTTGCTCCGGGCGTGAATGCTTACACGGGAGGAACGGCTTCAAGGCCGATCGTTGGTGTCATCGGTTCTCCCGTGTTCACGGGGGTGACGGCTTCGTTCGTAAGCGGCACAAGCATTTCTGCAACGACGATCTTCTCTGGTTCAAGCGACCTGAGCGGACTGTTCGGTCCAAGCACGTTCGTTGCTCCGGGTGTCAATGCTTACACAGGAGGAACTGCTTCAAGACCCATCGTTGGTGTTATTGGATCTCCTGTGTTCACGGCGGTTACCGCTTCGTCCGTAAGCGGTACAAGCGTCTCTGCGACGACATTCTTCTCTGGATCGACTGACCTAAGTGCTTTGCTAGGTCAAGGAAATGGTTCTCCAACATATGTCAAACCGGGAGTAAATATCACAACTGGAGGTACACCAAGCGCTCCTGTGATCAACGTTGTAGGCTCTCCGGTGTTCACGGCGGTTACGGCATCGTCAGTATCTGGTACAAGCATCTCTGCAACGACCTTCTTCTCTGGAAGTAGCGACCTGAGCGGCTTGTTCGGTTCTTCAACATTCGTTGCTCCGGGGGTGAATGCTTACACAGGAGGAACAGCAAGTAGACCTATTGTAGGGGTTGTTGGCTCTCCTGTGTTCACAGCGGTAACTGCTTCCTCTGTTTCTGGAACGAGTGTATCGGCTACGACCTTCTTCTCTGGTTCAAGTGATCTAAGCGGCCTGTTCGGACCAAGTACGTTCGTTGCTCCGGGTGTCAATGCCTACACGGGAGGAACTCCTTCAAGACCCATTGTTGGCGTCATTGGCTCTCCTGTGTTTACCGCCGTAACAGCTTCTTCTGTAAGTGGTACGAGCGTCTCCGCAACAACGCTCTTCTCTGGAAGTACAAATATTGGCTCCCTGTTCGGGCCTTCGACCTTCGTTGCCCCCGGAGTGAACGCTTACACAGGAGGAACGGCAACTAGACCTATTGTAGGCGTTATTGGCTCTCCGGTGTTCACCGCAGTGACCGCTTCTTCTGTAAGCGGTACGAGCATATCAGGAGCTTCGTTCTATTCTGGTTCGACTTCTTTCAACGACATTCTTTCTTCACTGTCAATTGACCCAAGTAGAACTTACAAATCAAACTTAAGACAGGCGTCTCATGGCTTAAGCATTGGTTCTCTTGTGTACATAAGAACAAATGGAGAGTATACTGTTGCAAATTCAAACTCGCTCGAAGAGAGCAAGGTTGTTGGAATGGTAACAGACGTGATTGATGCAGACTCGTTTGAACTGACAACAGAAGGGTATTGTGACCTGTCTCTTTTGACAACGATCCTTCCCGCCCTAGCACAAGGGGTTACATACTACCTGACAAAGACGCCCGGAGTTTTGAATCCATCGCCTCCAACAAATGGAGGATTGATAAAACCAGTATTTGTCGGCATAGACACAAGTGTCTTCTATCTGTGGAATGGAACGGCGGAGATGTCTTCAACTGGATTTGAGATTTCTACAGGAAATACTTCAAGTATAAGGACTCTTCTGGGATTAGCAACGAATAGCGATGTCACCTTCAATTCGCTAAGTGCTACTTCTTCTGTAATTGCAGCCAGCATTTCTGCAACGACATTCTTCTCTGGAAGCGCGAATCTTGGAACTTTGTTCGGACCGAGCACGTTCGTCGCTCCGGGGGTGAACGCTTACACAGGAGGAACTCCTTCAAGGCCAATAATCGGAGTCATCGGCTCGCCCGTATTCACGGCTGTTACCGCTTCATCCGTTTCTGGAACCAGCGTCTCTGCAACGACGTTATATTCCGGAGCGACCGATTTGAGCTATCTCCTTGGTGGAAATACAACTCAACTTAATAATGGTGGAATAAGTTTTTCCATGGATGGTGGAGCAAGTGTCATATCAACTGGACAAAAGGGGTATCTGATAGCTCCATATAGCGGAACCATCAATTCATGGACCATAATAGCACATGAAACCGGAGATATAGTGATTGATGTTTGGAAAGCGCCATATGCCAGTTTCCCTCCTACTGTGGCGGATACGATAGCAGGTTCGGAAAAACCTACCCTATCGTCATCGAACAAAAATCAGGACAATAACCTGACAACTTGGACAACCTCCTTTAATTCAGGAGACATATTTACTATCAATGTGGATAGTGTGGCCACCGTAAAGAAGGTCACACTCATTCTGAACGTAACAAAATTAAGCTAACATGCTAAGGGCCGTAGAACACGTATTCAATACTACCAACTATGTGACATATCCGACATATAGTGCAAGTACAACGACGCTTGGTCGTTTGATGCGCATCTATACAGGAGCCACAGCAACAGATAATTTTGCTGGTCCGTTCAAAACAGCATTGGCAAGGCCAATGGAATTTTCCACAGCGATACCCGGAATATTCCCGTATGTGTATAGGTGGACCAATACATTGGATTGGGTTTTCCTGATAGATAACGCTACTGCTGCGGCGACAAGAAGATGTCTTCTTTATACCTATGATAGAACAACAAATACCTTCAATTCGAAGGGGTTTGTAACACTAACATATCCTACTGCCACGAACCATACTGTAAGAGGATTCAGGGTCTCAGTAGACGTTTACACGGCTGGTACGGTATCTGTTGCTGGAACAGCCGTAACAGGAACAGGAACGGATTGGACGAACAGTAGGCTGGCGGTTGGTAGTAGGATAGGTTTTGGCGTTACAGAACCAAGTCAGGTCGAAACTTGGTACTTGGTAACGGCCATAAATTCGAACACATCCATAACGTTATCTACAAACGCCGGGACAATCGCTGGAGGTACATCATACGTTATCGAAGAGATAAGATTGATAACCGCCAATACGAACGCCACGGCAACGAACGGAGGCTTGTTTTTGACAAAGGGATTGAATTTCGATGACTTTGCAGTAGCAGGTACCACAGTGCCAGCAGCAACAACAACCGATAACCTAAAAGCTGTTTATTTTTTGGGTGATGGAGCGGGTACGCAAGTGAACACGTCTTCGTGTGGCGTAGCGTTTGAAGAAAAAACGTCATGGACATTACACAATGCATATGTCATAGATTCAACAGCCAACCCAAGGGTCTATAAATACAACCTACGAGCATCCTTGACAAGCCTTGCATCCGGAAAGTCCGGAGCAGCCATTATCCTTTCATCAGGAACACAAAGCGTAACAGGCACTGTATCCCAGAGTAATAATGGAAGGATATTCACTGCTAATCACGGACCCGCACAAGGAGTTCAATCATTGTATTTTGTTACAACCACAAGGATTTATCGAGCTACTCTATCTGGCATAACGGCGGGGTCAAGCACGTGGACGTCGGATGCTATGGTTGAAATACCTCCGGGCGGCACATCATCATTTCTCGCAACTGCCACTCTATCGGCTGTTGAAGGTGTTGATTATCTCGATAGGCTTGTCATAAACTCAACAGGAACTGCCGGAGCAAGAAGTTACATATCGAGATATAACACTACCTCGGATGAGTTGGATCACATCTTCCTGATAGACACCAAGCAACAGGATCAGTCATTAGCTAATAGTGATCTTTCCCCTGTGCCATCGATAAGCGCATCGATCATGTCAACTTGGGTAGAAGGCGGTTTAGCATACATGGCCAGAGTTGGAGCAACGGCTGCCATCAACCAGTTGTATGCCACACCATTGGGCGCTGATTGGGAGTATGCGGCCACAACTGGAGAGCGATTGATAACACCGGAGATATCAACTCCTAACGTATCCAAGTTCAACAGAATAAGCGTGAATCACATGGATCAGATCGGGGATATCTACTATGGGGTCGTCCTCGATCCGTTCAGGACATACTATAGAACCAATGGTATATCTGACAACTCAGGGTCATGGACACTGTTGGACAATTCTGGGGATATCAGCGGCGTGGCACCAGCTTCATCGATCCAGATCATGTTCGAGTTCAAGACCATAAGCAATAATTGCAATGCAGCAAGGATACATGGGGTCACGGTGACATACGAGGACGAAACAACGGACAGCCATTATCAACCATCCGCTGCTAATTCTGACATTGTGAACAAGCGATTTGCTTGGAGACATTCGACTGCTTTTGGAGGGACGGTCCCAACACTGAGAGTGAGATTGTATGATGCTGTAAGCGGAGGCTCTCTTGTGGATGATGATTCAAGTACGCCTACTGGTACTTGGGAAAGATCTACGGATGGCGGGTCCAATTGGGTGGCTTTCACTACGGCTGATAAGTCTAATGAGACGACCTATATTCGATACACGCCAGCAAGCTTGGCTGACAACATCAGGGTAAGAGCCTTATTAACACAGCAATAACATGGCTTTGGATGATATAAACCTGTCTATTGAAGAGCAGTCTGGTTTCATATTGGAAATACCATCTGATACTGTCAGTTCGCCATTGGACATATTGTTCATCGACGACTATGGACTTGTATTGGAGGTGCCCTCCGCTGGGGGAGAATCATTTGGCGGCGGCTTCTTTTGATTGTTTGTTGCATATTGGCAAATATGTTGTACTTTTGATGAAAAGTGCAATCCTATATGGCAACCAAAGGGGAGGGTCGTTTGTCAAAATCAAAGGACATCGTTGCAGGCGTTAAGTTGAACGAACAGCTTGTCAACGTCACCAAGAAATTCGGGAAGACCAATGTCCCTAAAGAGCCCATCAGGTTCACTAGGAACAT